>Ga0187888_1001235_pt1 | contig 24770 bp, 25 predicted proteins | sample June2016WEW_7_40_FD_132987 | JGI IMG/M metagenome (GOLD analysis project Ga0187888, IMG submission 132987) | Peatland microbial communities from SPRUCE experiment site at the Marcell Experimental Forest, Minnesota, USA - June2016WEW_7_40 | ecosystem: Environmental > Terrestrial > Soil > Wetlands...
GCCGAACCTTGGCCCCCTTGCCGCCCCCGGCGGCTGCCGCCCTCCAATCCCAAATAGAGGCCCTGGTTGCGGCTTGCCGGCAGGGTGCGGAACTGGAAAGCCTCAAGGGCCTGGTTTCGGCCTCGCCGGAGGAGTTGCTGTGGGACCTGCATCTGATGGCCAATTTGGCAAATATCCCCAACCCGGCGATTCCGCTTCTCCTGGCTGAGGTGTTCGGCAGCAGCCCGGACTCCTCCAGGCGCAAGGCCTTGAAACGGGCGCTGCACCTCCTCAAGACCCGGGGAGTCCCCGTCCCTCGGGAGGCGCTTCCCAGGGAGGAGCCGGTTATTAGGGAGGAGCAGCCCCCGGCGACCCAGACCCGGGTCTCGCCCATCATGGGAAACGGCGACAGCGTTGTCGTCCTTGAGGCCCCCAAGGAAATCCTGGGGGGCAACTTCCTGGTGGCCTTCCTTAACGACGCCTCGGGATTCCAGGAATGCCAGCTGCTCTCGCTGAATAACAAACAACAAAAAGAGTTTTGGGATCACTACCGGGAGCAGGGCCTGGCTGAATGGTTTCCGGTGCCGGGACCTTACGCGGTACGCCTCCTGGAAGAGGCCTATGCGCAACCTCGCCGGGACGCGGCCGCCGCCGGCAGTTATCCGAATCTCCGGGAGCGTATCTGGAAATACTGGGGCCGGCCGGATGAGGCCCCGGACCTGGAGCAAACCCTGACGGACCTGGACCCGGCCGAGAGGAGCCGGCTTCTCCCGCAATCCCGGCAATTAGCCGAAGAGCCCATATTCCATTACTGGTTGCCCGGTTATCAGGAGATCGAACCCTGGTTCCATAAGCTCCAGGAAATTCTGGAAAGTCCGCTGGTCCTATCGGATCATCAGAAGCAGGGGCGCACCGACGCACTGGTGGAGGAGGCCGCCCTGGCCCTTTATCCCCTCGAAAGCCGGGGGCGCCTGCGCCACCGGCTGCTGGCCACGACCTATTACCTGGAACTGAGCCAGCGCCCGGAGAAGGCCCGGATCGCCGGGGCCGCTGCCGCTGCCCTGGGCGACCCCCAGGGCGGCATCCTGGCCAGGGAAAACCCCTTCTTGACAGGACTGGTGTCAGCGGCCCTCATGTTGGCCCTGGAGGACTTCCGCAAAACCCGAGAGGCCCCCGCACCCGGCGGATTGCTGACCCTGCCAGGAAAATCCGGGCTCATCCGGAGGTAGCATGCTTAAGACCCTGACGCTCTCCACCAACAGCCGCAACGAATTTCTGGACATCACGAGGCAAATCGAGGCTGCCGTCATGGAAAGCGGCGTCCGCGAAGGGCTCTGCCACCTCTTCGTGCCCCACACCACCGCGGCTCTCACCATTAATGAAAACGCCGACCCCAGCGTCAAGTCCGACATTCTCATGGTCCTTAGCAAGATCATCAGCGATCAGGAGCCTTATCGCCACTTGGAAGGCAATTCCCCGGCCCATGTCAAGGCCTCCCTGCTGGGGCCGCAGCTCACCCTCATGGTCAGCGGCGGCCGCCCGGTGCTGGGAACCTGGCAGGGGATCTATCTCTGTGAATTTGATGGGCCCCGCTCCCGGCGTCTGCACCTCAAGGTGATGGAGGAGTGATGCCGCCCCAGCAATTCTTTACCGAGGTGAGGTTGAATGGCTGCTCTCTGACAGATGTCCGGCTGGGCCAGGCCGCCCTCCGGGACCGCACCATCCTCAAGGAATTTCTGGAATACGTCCACATCAAGAAAGGCTTGCTGGAGGCTTACGACGCCGCCTATCCATTGGTAGAGCCCCGGGAACTTTTGCCTTCTTTCGAGAAGAATTTTGCCGAATACAATCACCTTCCCAGCTTCAGTTTGGTGGCCTTCAACCGGCCCCTCTCCTACCAGGAAGAGATCTTTCAGTTCGATTTGCTGCATCCCTGGGACGATGGCAAACGCCGCGTCGCCCGGGAAAACATCGACAAAATCCTGCCACACCTGGATCGGGACCGCCGCACCGTCTTTAAATCGAGGTTAGCTTCCCGGGATCTCACTGATCTGAGCCATTATGAAGAGCTGGTGGAATTTCTCTTCCGCATGGACCGGGGCCAGGTCATTGCCCGGCAGGCGCCCCAAGGAGATTTTCGCCTTTTGGGGGTGTACGCCTCCTTCCCTCGGATCTGGACACCGAACTTAAATCCTTTGGCTTCAGGTTGGGAAAATTCAAAGACCAGGACAGCGCCTCCTACGAGCGGGAACGGGAATTCGTTTACCAGTATCTCATGGAACTTTACGGCTTTCCCATCGCCGCCGAGCGCCGCACCTCCGCCGCCCTGTTCGCCCGCAAGCTGAGCCGCCTCAAAGAGCAGTACCTCATCAAGGTCTTAGGGGCCTCGGACCGCACCATTACCAGCCTCTCCGGCTTTGAGCAGAAGCAATATCCCCTGGTGGAAAAGACCGCCCTTATCACTCTCCCCCAGTCCATGGTGAAGGCCAATCCTCACTTGCGGGACCAGGGCTTCTATCTGGACCGGAGGCGCCGGGTGGTGATCTTCAAGGTCACTTATCAGCAACACAAATACAACCGCTTCAATGTCCTGGAGGACCGGGCCCTGTCGGTGGTCAAACAGGAACTTATCCACCCGATGCACGGCCGCCGGGAAGCGAGCCCCAACATCCTCAAGGACACCCGCCGGAGCCTGAAGGAGCTGACTGACATCATCCGGGGCGAACACAGCGGCACTATTTCCTACAAGCGCAGCGAGCTCATCACCACCACCAAGACCCATGAGGAGCGCCTCAAGTTTTTGTCGGCCTGGCTTCTGAAAAACATGCGCCGTCTGGGGCGCTACGGTCACGAGACCTTTGCCGCGGCCAAAAAGCTCCTGAACAGCTACCTGCTCAACCGCGAATTCCGCGACGCCTTTCTCAAGCACCCGGACCTGCACCTGGAGGTGCTGAAGCTATTGACCTATCTCACCCAGGCCCAGCAGTTGCAAGTCCTGGAGCGATTGGCCCAGGTTGATGAGAAACACCGGGGTTCCCCCGCCCGGCGCCTGAGCCAGGCGGTGGCCTTTCTGGAAGAAAACCAGGGGGACCTGGCCTACTTCTATCCCGACCTGTTTGCCAAATGTCTCAGCCTCTGGGAAGAACTCCTGAACCAGCCCTATTTCAAGAAGCTGGCCGGACCCAAGCCGCCGGAGAACCCCTCCCGGCGCCGGGTCTGGGAATCTTTGAAACGGGGACAACGGCTGATCGAGGAATTGCGGGAACGCTATCACCGGGTGGAGGAAGAAGTGCAACATGGGACCCCCTTTCCGGTGGTCCTCCCCAGGACTGCCCGCCCCTAAAAGCGGTCTCCGATCACCTGCCCCGAAGGGGGGGACGCTCCCCCGGCAGGAGGGCCTCAGCGCCGGTGCCCAAAATTATCGTTGATTTTTGGACCGCTTCATTGAACAATTAGTCTAGTGCGTTGTCCCGCAATTATCTTCCCACCTCCCTTGAGGGGAGGGGGTTGGGGGGAGGGTGGCAACATAAGGTGGTGAATGAAAGATAAATTACCACCCCCACCCGATGTCGCCCCCCCCAAGGTGGAGGGAAAAGGCAACGCCTTTAGGCACCGTTCCCGTGGGACCCAAAACCAGGAGCTTTTTTTCCAAAATCTTAGGGCAACAGGCTCGCTTACAGGAAAAACCGGATACCGACATGACAAAAAACATTATTCCCTTTGCCAAGGCGCAGCGATCCGTGAAAGAGGTGGTGGAGAAGTTTTATCAAGACCTGGATGACATCGAAGAGATCGTCATTATTGCCAAAGACCGCGAGGGCGAGTGGATCTTCGCCAACTCTGAGTTGGAAAACGAACTGGAATGGATCGGCAGCCTCTATAAGTTCATCAACAAGGCCATTTTAGAGGAGGGGGAGGAATTTTAAGCGGTTTTGTAAGAGGGTAACTGGTGGGCAGTGCCCACCCTACATATCTCCTTTCTTGATCCCCTCTCCCCCGCTGGGGGAGAGGGTCAGGGTGAGGGGGAATTAAATCCCGTTCCTCCTCCCGTCAATAACTGGCCTATCGAGGCATCGGCCTGGGCCGGTATTCCCGGCCCATTTGCTTGCCCCCCTGCACCACCGCGGCAAAGATATCTTCGACCCTGGCCCTCTGTGGATCATACGTTAGGGAAAACAGGTCTTGCTGCGGGTCGTAATGGACGTCTCCGACTCCCGGCAGAATTCGTATGGCCGCGCCCACGGCGTCCGGACAACCCTGTCACACGAAGCCGCCCTGCTGCATCATGCCTTCCACTTTAAATTCTAATCTGGCCATGGTTCAACGCCACAACCCGTTATTTAAGAGTGATCCTTCCCCTTGGAAGGATAGACACGCGTCGCAATGTACATAGAGAGCATACCCAATAGAAAACCGCCAAAGACATGGAGAATTGGGCGGCCAGGGGTACTGCCATGGAGAAAGTAGCCGACCGCGAAAATCACCGCCCACACGCTAAGAACGCCGATTACGTATGCGGTGAGCGTATTCCAGGATTTCATCTGTCCCTCCCTAGTAGCTACAGGCAAGGGAAAAATGCATACGAAGGCTTATTGCCCCTGCTTTAGATATTCCAGGGCGGATTCCAGGGTCGCCAGGAGATTGTGAAGCGGCTCGCACTCCAGGCAGTTGACGATATTGTCCCGGCCCCGGGAGGTGAAGACGGTTTCCCGGGTCCCGGCGCACTTGGGGCAATTTTCCGCGGCTAGCTTCAGTTCCTTGACCAGTTTGCTGAGGGTCATATTATCGATATCCATGGTCTTTTCCTTTTCTATGGTCATCTCCCGGAATTAGCCCACATTTTTCAATTTTCATGGGCCGGCCCTTCTGCAATAGCTCTGCCGGCCCCTACTGTGTAGGGGCGGGTTTGAAACCCGCCCCTACGGGCGCGACTTAACGGGCCGCGATTAGAAAGTCAGGGCGCCGCTAATATCCAGCGCCACCGGCCCCATCAGGGTAGCTGCCCATTTTTCCGGGCGGAACAGCTCCCGGGCCAGTTCCTGAATTTCGGCCGCAGTGACCCCCATCAGGCCTTCGACGATCTCCTCCAAAGTAATATAGTGGCCGAAATGGATCTCGTTCCTGGCCAGGCGCATCATCATGTGGTCCACGTCTTCAGCGCCCAGATAGATGGACCCCCTGAGATAATCATGGGCCGCCTGCACTTCCGCCGCCGGGACTGCGACGTCTTTTAGCCCCTTTAATTCGGGGCTGATGGCGGCTAGCAGGGCCTCCAGCTTCGCCGGGCTAACCCCCGCCGAGATCCCCAGCAGGCCGGTGTCGTGGAAGAAGCTGTGAAACGAGAAAATGGAATAAGCCAGTCCCAACTGCTCCCGGATCACCTGGAAGAGGCGGGAACTCATATTCCCCCCCAGGATTATCTGGAGCAGGGTTGCGGCAAAGCGGCGGCAGTCGCCGGCGGCCACGCCTTGGGTGCCGAAACAGAGGTAAACCTGCTCCAGGTCCCGGGGTACGGCGTTGACTCCGGGATGGTGGCTGGCGGCAATGCGACTCCGGACGGGGTGGCCATTGGCAAAATCCTCAAAATGGCGGGCCACCAGATTCTCCAGGTCCTCGTGCCGCACCCGGCCCGCGGCGGCCACCACCGTCTGCTCCGGGCGATAACTGGCCTGCCGGTAGGCCAGCAACTCTTCCCGGTTCACCTCGGCGATGTGCCCGGCCTCTCCCAGGATGGGCCGGCCCAGCGGGGTATCCCCCCAAAAATGGCGGCTGAAGGCAATCTGCACCTGGTCTTCCGGGTTGTCGTCCTGGGCGCAGATTTCCTCGAGAATGACCTGGCGCTCCCGCTCCAGGTCTTGGGAGGAGTAAATGGGGTTTAAGAACAGGTCGCCCAGCAGGTCAACCAGCCGGTCCAGATGCTCCGCCAACACCCTGCCGTGAAAGCAGGTCTGCTCTTTACCGGTGAAGGCGTTGCAGGAGCCGCCGATCTGGTCGATCTGTCGGGCGATCTCCAAGGCGGTGCGCCTGGGGGTGCCTTTGAAGGCCATGTGCTCCAGGAAATGGCTAAGACCGTTCTCTTCCAGGGTCTCATCCCTGGAGCCGGCGTTCAGCCACACCCCCACGGCCACCGAATGGAAGTGGGGCAATTCCTCAGAAACGACCCGTAGGCCGTTAGTCAAAACGCTTTTTCGGTACATGGCCGCGTGGTGGTCTTCTATCCCTCTCCGGTTCAGGAGTATACCCCTCCGGCACCGGCAGCAGGGCCTTGCGGGACAGGCGAATCTTGCCCTGGCGGTCAACGTCCAGGACCTTCACATCCAATTCATCGCCTTCCTTGAGGACGTCGGTTACGGCCTTCACCCGCTCGTAGGCCAGTTCCGAGATATGCACGAGACCGTCGGTGCCCGGGATGATCTCCACAAAGGCGCCGAAGTCCATAATCTTCTTCACCTTGCCGTGATAGACCTTGCCGATCTCCGCCTCGGCAGTGATCTCCTTGATGAGGCGGATGGCTTCGTCGGCGGCCTTCTGGTCCGGAGAGGAGATGTGGATGCGGCCGTCGTCTTCGACGTCCATCTTCACCCCGGTGGTCGCCACGATCTGCTTGATCATCTTGCCGCCGGGTCCGATGACATCCCGGATCTTGTCGGGGTTGATGCTGATGACAATGATCTTGGGAGCATGCTCCTTGAGTTCGGGAGAGGGGGCGTCAATGATCTTGTCCATTTCTCCCAGTATATGCAGCCGGGCCTCCCGGGCCTGGGTCAGGGCCTGGCTCATGATCTCCCGGGTGAGGCCGGTCATCTTGATGTCCATCTGCAAGGCGGTGATGCCAGCCGCAGTGCCGGCCACCTTGAAGTCCATGTCCCCCAGGGCGTCTTCATCCCCCAGGATGTCCGTGAGCACCGCTACCCGGTCCTCTTCCTTGATGAGGCCCATGGCCACCCCGGCCACCGCGCTCTTGATTGGCACTCCGGCGTCCATCAGGGCCATGGAGGCGCCGCAGACCGTGGCCATGGAGGAGGAGCCGTTGGAAGAGAGGATCTCGGAGACGATGCGGATGGTATAGGGGAATTCTTCCGCCGACGGCAATACCTGGGAGATGGCCCGCTCCGCCAGGGCGCCGTGGCCGATTTCCCGGCGTCCCGGGCCCCGCAGCGGCCGGGTCTCACCCACCGAATAGGGCGGAAAATTATAGTGCAGCATGAAGGATTTAAAGGTTTCTCCCACCAGCGTCTCGATCTTCTGCTCATCGGACGGGGTGCCCAAAGTGGTCACCGCCAGGGCCTGGGTCTCTCCCCGGGTGAAAATGGCCGAGCCATGGGTGCGGCTCAACATGCCGACTTCTCCGCTGATCTCCCGGACCTGGCTGAAGGTGCGACCATCGATGCGCTGCTGGCGGTCCAGCACCAGCTGCCGCACCAGCCGCTTCTGGGTCTCCTTGAAGAGATTGGCCACCAGCTTCTCTTTTCCCAGGGCCTCCTCTCCCAGTTCGGCCAATACTTCTTTGAAGGCTTGGGACATGGCCTGGTTGCGGGCTTTCTTCTCCAGGGGCTTCACCGCCTCCAGGATTCGATCTCTTCCCAGGGACGCTACTTTTTCCGCCAGGTCGCCATAATCCGGGGCCTCCGGGGGAAGCCGCTTGGGCACGCCGATTTCGCTGCGCATCCGGGTAATCAGCTCCAGGATCGGCTTAAGCTGCTCCTGGGCGTAAAACAGGGCTTCCAACACCTCGTCTTCCGAGATCATCGCGGCTCCGGCCTCCACCATCACCAATCCTTGCGGCGCTCCGGCCACGATGAGGTTGAGGGTGCTTTCCTTCAGTTGCGAGTTGGTGGGATTGACCACCAGCTGGCCCCCGATCTTGCCCACCCGCACCGCGGCCACCGGGCCCTGGAAGGGGATGTCCGAGATTTCCAGGGCTGCCGCCGCCCCGTTCAGGGCGACGATATCCGGGTCGATCTCCACATCGCCGGACAACACCGTGGCAATGATCTGGATCTCGTTTTTGAGTCCCTTGGGAAACAAGGGCCGCAAGGGCCGGTCGATGAATCGGGAAGTGAGAGTCTCCTTCTCACTGGGGCGGCCGATCTCGCGGCGGAAGAAGCCTCCGGGAACCCGACCGGCGGCATAGGCCTTCTCCATGTAATCGACGGTCAGGGGCAAAAAGTCGATGCCCTCGCGGGTATCATCCGAGATGACCGCCGCCACCAGAACCGTGCTCTCCCCGTATCTAACCAAAACGGAGCCGCTGGCCTGCTGGGCCAAGCGTCCCGTTTCGAAGCTGAGGTCGCGACCTCCAATTTCCACCTTAAATATTTTGGGCATAGCCTTCAGATGAGCCTCCTATTTTCTCAACCCCAATTGCTCAATCAGGGTCCGGTAACGTTCGATATCCTTATTTTTCAAGTAGTTCAGGAGCCGCCGGCGCTGGCCCACCAGCTTGATCAAACCCCGACGGGAGTGATGATCCTTGGCGTGCGTCTTGAAATGGTCAGTCAGGTAAGTGATCCGCTCGCTCAGGATGGCTACCTGCACCTCCGGTGAGCCGGTATCGGATTGGTGCAGCCGATAGCGGTCAATAATCTCCTGCTTCTGATCAGTTGTTAAGCCCACGTCTTCCTCCTTTTTAGCGGTCAGCCTTCAGCAGTCAGCGCTCAGCCCAAGGATTGCAGGATGATTCCTCAACCTGAGTTCCTCTAACAACCCATAATGCCCAAGGCGGCCTTGATTATCTGATTGGTTTTTCCCAGCAGCAGCCAAGCTGCCAGGTTGGCATCTCATAAATTTTTCCTCTCGCCTGCCTCGATCCCGGCGCCGCACGTCCCATCCCCGTTCTGATCCCTGGCTGCTCCCTCCGTGATGGCTGCAAACACCCTGATGGGCGCCAATACCACCCCGGCCCCCCGGAGCCGAACCCTGGCCAAAGCCAGCAACTGGCCGGCGGCCAGGATTTGCACCAACTCCTCGGGGGTGAAATCCTCCGGCGGCCGGATGATTTCCTGCCCCTGCCGCAATTTGGCGGCCTCCCCGGGGCTGGCGGCAACCTGCTTGACTCCCGGCAGACAACTGCTCAAACGAATAATCCGTGCCACCAGCATCTCCGCCAATGCGGCGGGGGCGTCCCGCCCGGCGGCTGCGGCTTCTTCCAGGGCGGCCAGCGTCAGGGCCTCCTCCACCCGAAAAGCCCCAACTTGCAAGCGCCGCAAGGTTTCCAGATGGGCGCCGCATTCAAGCAACGCCCCCAAATCAGCGGCCAGGGTGCGGATGAAGGTCCCCTGGGAGCACTGCACCGTAAAGGTGACCCGGGGCATCTCCATCTTCTCCACCTCCAGGCGGTAGATAGTCACCGCCCGGGGCGGCAACTCCACCGTCTCTCCCCGCCGGGCCAGACGGTAAAGGCGCTCCCCTTTATAGTGGAGGGCCGAGTACATGGGGGGCGTTTGAAGGATTTCGCCCACCAGGGTGGCGGCCAGCCGGCGCACCTCCTCCGGCAACGGCAGCTTCTCCGTACGGGACACCACCCGCCCGGTGAGGTCCTGGGTGTCGGTGGCCTCCCCCAACTTCAGGGTGGCCCGGTAGCTCTTGGGCCCCGGCAGCAAATAAGGCGCCAGCTTGGTGGCCTCCCCCAGACAAAGAGGCAAGAGCCCGGTGGCGAATGGGTCCAGGGTGCCCAGATGACCGATCTTCCGCAAATTCAGCGCCCGTCGCGTCCGGCGGACCACCTCGAAGGAGGTGATTCCTTCGGGCTTATCAATGAGCAGGATGCCGGAGATCATATGAGACTTTATAATCCTTGGGCATAGATCGTTTCTTTTAATATCGGTCCCCGCAAGCGAGGTTTAAGGGCATCTTTCCCGACCAAATCAACCTTACAACCGAATAATTGCTCTAAAAATTCCTTCGAGTCCATATAGGCGTCGAAAGTCTTGTGCTCCATCTCCACCAAAAAATCCAAATCACTAGTTTCCGTAGTATCGCTCCGGACGGCGGAACCGAACAGGCCCAACCGGCGCACCCCGAAGCCTTTTATCTCTTGGCGATGAGCTTCAATAACCTTGAGGATTTGCTCTGGGCCTCTTTTCATGATGCTTTTCCTTCCAGAGGGATACGCGTCAATTTATTCCTCCGGCGGTTCCCCGGATTTTGAGGAAATCCCCGCTTCCCGAAACAACTCCTCCAGCCGGGCCGCCTCATCCGGACCCGGATCAGACAAAAAACTGATTTCCGGCAGCAGGCGGAAAAGGTTCTCCCGGGCCACTTCCTGCTTGATGAACCCCAGGGCCCGGTCCAGGGCCCGGCGCAACCCCTCGGGGTCGACCTCGGGGCGGGCCGCATAATAGACCCGGGCCTGCTTCAAATCCGGGGTCATCTCCACCCGGGTCAGGGTGAGTTCCCGAAGCCGGGGATCGGCGCACTTGTAAAGCAAAATCAGGGCCAGACGCTCCCGCAGCAGTTCCGCCGCCCGCCGGGAGCGGCCGCTGGCAAGGCGCGCCGGCATCGTTCACTCATCCTTCAGGTAGCAGAGTTCCATCTGGCTATCGATGATCTCCACTACGTACTGGTTCTCGATGAATTTCATGATCTGCTGTATCCGGGTCTCCAGCAGTTGGGGATCGTTGCCCACCAGGGCCACCCCGACCTGGGCCTTGCGCCACAGGTCGTTGTCTCCCACTTCCGCCATGGCCGCGTCAAACTTGTGCCGGGCCTTTTCGATGAGGCTCCTCACCACCTTGCGCTTGCCCTTTAAGGAGTCGTTCTCCGGGATGATCAAGGTCAGGCGGGCCGCGGCGACGATCATCATTACCTCCCTGAACCGCTAAGGATCACAGGCCAAAAGCCAGTGCCCCTGAGCCGGGTCCCCTACCCTATTCCTCTTTCTGGCCCCGGACGGGCAGGCTTTCCAGGACGGCCTTCACCTTCTCCTGGACATAGGCCTCGATAACGTCTCCCACCTTAAAGTCGTCAAAGCGGTCGATGCCGATGCCGCATTCGTAGCCCGCCTGGACCTCCTTGACGTCTTCCTTAAAGCGCTTCAAAGAATTGATCCGGCCGCCTTCGGTGACCGGCTTGCCGCCTCGCAGCACCCGGGCCAGGGTGTTCCGTTCCACCGTACCCTCCAGCACCATGCAGCCGGCCACGACCCCGATCTTGCTGACGGAAAAGACCTGGCGCACTTCGGCCCGGCCCAGGATCTTTTCTTCGACCAGGGGCTCCAGCAGGCCCTCCAGGGCGTCATGAATATCCTGGAGCAGGTTGTAAATCACTTCATAGTAGCGCACGTCCACCTGTTCCACCTCTGCCAGGGCGATGGCCTTGGGGTTGGCCCGGACGTTGAAGCCCACCACAATGGCATCGGAGGCGGAAGCCAACATAATGTCGCTTTCGGTGATTTCCCCCATGCCGGTGTGGATCAGGTTGACTTTGATCTCACTGGAGCCCAGTTCCGAGAGGGCCTTGGCCAGGGCTTCGATGGAACCGTGCACATCGGCCTTGAGCACCATCCTGAGATCCTTGACCGCCCCTTCCTTCACCTGCTGGTAAAGCTTCTCCAGGGTCACGCGGCTGATGTGGGCCAGGGTGGCCTCCCGCTGTTTCTGCTGGCGCATCATGGCAATCTGCTTGGCCTTGCGCTCATTCTCCAGGACCATGAACTCGTCGCCGGCATCGGCGATGCCATTGAATCCCTGAACCTCTATCGGCAGCCCCGGAGTCACCTCATCCAGCTTCTGGCCCCGGTCGTCAAACATGGCCCGCACCCGGCCGTACTGGGAACCGCAAACAAAGTAGTCGCCAACCTTCAGGGTGCCTTGCAGCACCAGGACGGTGCCCACCGGCCCCCGGCCTTTGTCCAGCCGGGATTCGATGATGCGGCCGGAAGCCGGCGCCTCCGGAGAGGCGTTGAGGTCCAGAATTTCCGCTTGCAGCAGAATCTTCTCCAGCAACTCCTGGATGCCGATACCTTTCTTGGCGGATACCTCGGCAAACAGGACATCGCCGCCCCATTCCTCGGAAACCACCCCATGGTTCCCCAACTCCCGCTTGACCCGCTCGACGTTGGCATTGGCCTTGTCAATCTTGTTGACCGCCACCACTAAGGGCACACCTGCGGCCTTGGCATGATCGATGGCCTCCACGGTCTGTTCCATGACGCCGTCGTCTGCGGCCACCACCAGGACCACCAGGTCGGTGACCTTGGCGCCCCGGGCCCGCATGGCGGTGAAGGCCTCGTGCCCCGGCGTGTCCAGGAAGACCACCTCGCCCTGGCTCCCGGGGAGCTTCACATGGTAGGCGCCGATGTGCTGGGTGATACCACCGGCTTCCGCTTCGGTGACCCGGGTCTGGCGAATGACATCCAATAGAGAGGTCTTGCCGTGGTCCACGTGGCCCATAATGGTGACCACCGGCGGCCGCGGCTTGCTCGCCCCTTCCTGGCGCGGCGCCACGGCCAGCAGGTCCTCTTCCTGCATGCTGGCATGTTCCGCTTCATAACCGAATTCGCCGGCCACGATCACTGCGGAATCGAAGTCTATGGCATAGTTGATGGTGGCCATAACCCCCATCTGCAAAAGCTGCTTGATGATTTCGCTGCCTTTGATGCCCATGCGTTTGGCCAGTTCGCCCACGGTGATGGATTCCCCCACCTTGATGCGGCGTTTGATGGCCTTGGGCACTGTGAGTTCGGCCCGGCTAACCTTCTTGATGGCCTTTTTCATGCCTCGGCGCCGGGGGCCGCGGCCTTCGCCTTCGGCGACGCTGTAGAGATCCGCCCGTTCCCGCACTTCGCGCTTCTTCAGCGGCTTGGCCTCTCGGGCGTCAGGAGTTCCCGGGCGTCTGCTCTTCCTCTTACCTTTGATTTCTTTCTTCTCTTCGGGCATCCCGGGCTTGACAGCACCGGGTAGCGATGGGGCTATGCCGGCGCCAGGTCTGGCTGCTCCGGGGCCGGGCCTGCCCGCGGCGGTCCGCGGCCGCATCTCACCCCGGGGTCCCTCTTTGGAGGGCGGCGGTGCAGGCGGCGCCGGTTTTTCGCTGGGCAGACTGATAATCCGGGCGGGAACCTCCTTCTTCCTGGCTTTGCCGCGCTGGCGCTTCAGGGCAGTTCCGGAGTCGGCCGTCGAGGCCTCGCCCGCCCCCTTAGGCGCCACGGCCACGACCGCGGCCGCAGGGACGGTCTCGACTTCCTCAGGAGGCGGAGCAGCTTCCTCCGCACCTTTCTCTTTCTGGGGTAAGGCTACGATCCGGGCCATTTCCTTGGGCTTACGCGGCTTGACCTCCTCCCGGGGAGCAGCGGCCGGCGCCTCTTCGACCTGGGGCTCTGGCTCCGGGGCCGGCGCAGTTACCGGCGCCGAGGCCACCCGACGGCGCCGCTTGACATTTTCCCCGACCCGCAGTTCTTCCATCTGCGTGGTGGCGGCGCTGAGGACTTGCCGCGCCCGAGCCACCGTCGCCTCATCCAGGGAACTGAGGTAGGTGAAATGCTCCTGCAGCCCCATATCGTCCTTCAGGCGCTGAATCAGCTCCTTGACGTCCAGCTTTAGTTCTTTTGCCAAATTGGCAATCCTGATCTTCGCCATAAACTAACCATTCCCCCGAAACTGATTTCGTTGCCCGCGCTTCAGATCGACTTTTATCATTCCTGGACTTCCTGGGGAGCGGCTTCCTCGCCGGTCTCCTCCTCGGCCGCGCCTCGTACCATTTCCTGGGCTGAGGCAATCAAGACCCCCGCTTTTTTCTCGCTCAGGCCGGTGCCCTGTATTAATTCCTCCAAACTCGTTTCCGCCACTTCCCTGGCCGAGTTATACCCGCCCTCATGCAGCAGATTGGCGGTAATCTCCCCCACCCCGGGAATCCGCAGCAGGGAGAGATAGCCATCCTTCAAAGACTTGGAGTACTTGGACTCGCTCTTGACGTCGATCTTCCAGCCCACCAGCCGGGAAGCCAGCCGTACATTCTGACCCCGTTTGCCAATGGCCAGGGACAACTGGTCGTCCGGGACGATGACCTCCATGGACTGGGTGACCTGGTTTAAGATGATGCGGCTCACCTGAGCCGGTGACAAGGCATTGGTGGCGAACTTGGCCGGATCCGGGTGCCAGGGAATGATGTCGATCTTCTCACCCCGAAGCTCCTGGACGATGCTTTGAACCCGGGAACCGCGCATGCCCACGCAGGCGCCCACCGGGTCAACGTCGGATTCACGGGAGGCCACCGCGATCTTGGCGCGGCTTCCCGGTTCCCGGGCGCACCCCAACACCTGGACGATCCCTTCGGAAATCTCCGGGACCTCGGCGTCGAAGAGAGCTATCAGAAATTGCGGGTGGGTGCGCGAAAGGATGACCTGGGGCCCCCGGGTCTGCCTTTTCACATCCAGGAGAAAGGTGCGAATGCGCTCACCTTTATGGTACATCTCCCGGGGCACTTGCTCCGATGGGGGCAGCAGGGCCTCGGTGCGCCCCAGATTGACGATAATGCCCTCGGGGTCTACCCGCTGCACGATACCGTTGATGATCTCGCCCTTGCGGTCTTTGAAATCTTCAAAAACCAGGTCCCGCTCCGCGTCCTTCATGCGTTGCATGATCACCTGTTTCGCCGACTGGGCGGCGATCCTACCGAAGGCCGAGGCGTCCATCTTGATCCCCAGGCTGTCCCCCACTTCGCATTCCGGATCCAATTCCCGGCCCTCGGCCATGGAAATTTGCTGGCTGGGGTCCTCCACTTCGTTCACCACTTCTTTGTATTGAAAGACCTCGATCATTCCGGTGTCATCATTGTATTCCACCTCGATCTCCAGGCGGGGCCCGAACTTCTTCTTGGCCGCGGAACGGATGGCATCCTTGATGGCGCTGATCAGCACCTCTTTGTCGATGCCTTTATCGCGGCTGACTTGATCGATGATCCGTTTTAATTCCAGGTTCATTTGAGGTGCTAGCCCTCCTTGCGATGATTTTTCAGATCCAGATCTAGCCGGGCCTTGGCGATTTCCTGCCAGGGGATGCAACAGGTCTCCTCCCCCATCCGCAGGCAAACCGCGTCTCCCTCCAGGCCCAGGAGGATGCCCCGGTGAACCTGGCGGCCTTCCCAGAGGTGGTGGGTAGTGAGGCGCACCAGCCGCCCCGAGTAGCGCCGGTAATCCTCTGGCCTTCTAAGCGGCCGGGTCAGGCCCGGGGACGAGACTTCCAGGTGGTAGGACCCGGGAATAGCGTCGTGAACCTCCAGCAGTCCTCCCACCACCCGGCTGACCCGGGTCAAGACTTCAAGGGAGATGCCGCCGGGCTGGTCCAGAAACAGGCGCAGGGTGGACCGGCCTCGGCGCGGCCGGGCGTATTGCAGGTCCACCAGCTCCACTCCCTGAGCCTCAAGGAGCGGATCCAGCAGCTCCTGCACCCGGGCGACGATCTCTTCTTTAGTTTGCATCTCTACTTTTGTTAACAAATTACACCACTTATGGCCACGCACCCGGTTTTCGGGTTCTCCAACTCTAATGTTGGAAATACATGATCAGGATGCGTATTCCCACCAGCCCCAGGGCCAGCGCCAGGCTGCGGACAATCCAGGGTCCCTGTATGCGATTGGATAGTTGCGCCCCAATGGGCGCCCCCAACAAAACCCCAATGGCCAGGCACAAGGTATGCCTAATTACCCCCGCCGCATTAAACGAACCATCAAGGAGATGCACCCCCGTTCCGGTACAGGCCATGATGGCCAGAACGAAATGGGACGTTGCCGTGGCGATGTGCACCGGAAAATCGAGGAAGTAAATCAGTACCGGCACGTGGATGATGCCGCCGCCGATCCCCAGAAAACTGGAGAGGTAGCCCACCAGAAAGCTGATCCCTACGCCCACGTAGATATTGAAAGTGTAATAATGTCTCTCTCCTTCGGCCGAAGTTACTATGCGCCAGGTGTGGCCGCGGTGGGTATGCAGTTCGGAGCGGGGTTTGACTTCGGGGCGGAGTATCAGAAAGACGGCCACGGCTATTAAAAGGATCCCGAAGATGCCGTTGAACAAGTGCCGGGGCACCAGGGCGGTGTTAAGCGCCCCGATGATCGACCCGGGGATGGTGGCTGCAGCGAACATCAGGCCCGACTTATAGTCTATCCGGCCCATAAAGGCATAGGATTGGGAGCCGGCCAGGGCGTTGAAAAAGACCACCGCCAGGGAAATGGCCGTCAGTTCGTCAGGGCTGGCCTTTGGATACAGCAACAGCATTATCGGCATCAACACAAAGCCGCCCCCCGCGCCGATGAGGGTGCCGAAAAGCCCCACTGCCGTCCCCAGTCCGATGAGCCAAAAATATTCAGCTGGCGTGAATGGTGTCATTTACCGCCCTCTCCTGCCCTTGCGTCATAAAAAAAGTGGGCCTGTAGCCCACTTCCGGGAAATTCCAAGACGTTGTTTTATCTCGGGGCGCCCCAGAGCAACTACTTAACTCCGCCCTCAAAGTAAGCCGGCCATCCTGCCCCTTGCTGCCAGCCACCTCGATGGGGGAAGCGGGTCTTCCGGCAAAACGATAAGACCCATAAGCCTTATCGGTCCCCAGGCTGGAGCGGGCAACGGGATTCGAACCCGCGACACCAAGCTTGGGAAGCTTGTACTCTACCAGCTGAGCTATGCCCGCCCAACGTGTATTTTTATTAAATTTACTGGAAGAAGTCAAGCGGTGATTGTGGTAGAGAGCGGCGGCTAGCCTAAATGCCGGGTAGTAACCACCCTGGGCCTGCCGGAACTCTGCAACCGATTTACAGAATTAGCCGGGCTGCGGCTATATCGGCATGGATCTGGGCGGCCAGGGCCTCAACCGAGGGGAAGCGCCGCTCTTCCCGCAGCCGGGCCACGAAATCGACTCCCAGGTCCTCGCCGTACAGGTCGCCGTCGAAATCCAGCAGGTGCACTTCCAGGGAGGAGGCACAGCCATCGAAGGTAGGACAGGTGCCGATGTTGGCCACTCCGGGAAGTATTGCCGCGCCCCGGCGCACCCGCACCGCGTAGATGCCCGAGGCCGGCAGCAGTTCGTTCAGCGGCCGGATATTGGCGGTGGGCACTCCCAGAAGTTTGGCCCCCCGGCCCTTGCCCCGGACCACCTGGCCTGCCACTCCGTAGGGACGTCCCAGGAGGCGGCGGGCCTCCTCCACCTTCCCCAGGCGCAGCAGAGCCCGGATCAGCGAGCTGCTCACCACCGCCTCGTCACTCTCCACGGCCCAAACCACCTGGACCGTGAACCCGCAAACCTGGCCCATCTCTCTCAAGAGGTCGACATTGCCTTCCCGGCCTCGCCCGAAGCAGTAGTCGTGGCCGATCACCACTTCCCGAGCCCTAAGGCGCTCACAGAAATAGCGGCTGACAAAGTCCCGGGCCGGCAGGGCGGCAAATTCCCGGGTAAAGGGGAGGACCACCACCGCGTCCAGTCCGCAGCCCTTGAGGAGTTCCAGTTTCTGGGCCGGGGTGGTGAGCAGCGGCAGCTCCATCTCCGGCCGCAGCAGCTTCAGGGGATGGGGGTCGAAGGTGACGGCCACCGCCTGGCCTCCCAATTCCCGAGCCCGCCGGCATACCCGGCCCAGGATGGCCTGGTGTCCCAGGTGGACCCCGTCGAAATTGCCGATGGTAGCGACCGTTGGCCCAAAGGGCGATTCCCCCGGGGGGAGATCATCAAGAACCCTCACCTAGGCCTCCTCTGCCTTGGGTTTCGTTTCAATTTTGCCTCAGATAGTGGCACAGGCTTCCAGCCTGTGTCCGAATTTATAGGGCGGGCTGTGCCCGCCGAATGTTGGCGGCCATAGGCCGCCTAAGTGGGAGCCGACCACCTTGACAAGTCTAATGGGTTATAATAAATTAATTATTCGAAAAACGCCAGGCAGTAGCCTGGTATCAAGCCGAAGTGGCGGAACTGGTAGACGCGCTGGGTTCAGGGTCCAGTGGGGGTTTCCTCGTCGGGGTTCAAATCCCCGCTTCGGCACCACTCGGTTAATTAAAAGGCGCAACCTCAATGGTTGCGCCTTTCGTTTATTGTTCCCGGCCCTTGTCCAAATTCTAGGAAAATCCAAAGGATTGAAGGCGACATTTATCCCCTCTCTCCCGTTGGGGGTTTGGGGACTGGGGAGGGGGTTGGGGTGCGGGTCCATTCAATTGTTGTTTCCTGCCGGATGGGGCGAAGCCATAGATTTGGGTATGCGGGTCTGGGCCGGCCGCCGCTCAGGGCGCGCCTTGAGAGTGCCACATGAGCGCCAGCCCCGCCAGAATTACCAGAAAAGCGGCCAAGTCCCCCCAGCGCAGCCACGCCTGATAGAGGCCACGGGCGCCTCTGCTGTCTTTCCCGGCGCGGCGCCGCATTAATTTGTGGGCCAGCCAGACGACGAACCCCACGAGCGCCAAAGCCGGCCCGGCGGAATGGTTAAACCAACCGCTCATGGCGAACTCTTTCTTGTAGGCGCCAAACCCTGATCAGCGCTTGGGAATTATTATTTTGATCCATATCGATAAATTTGCAATAATGATTTTGTTGAAATTTATGTTTGACTAATTAGCTCTTCCTGGGGAGATGAGCCATGGGAAATATACTTAAGAACAAGCCTGCATCCTGGAGAACCTGTTTAGCGTGCGAGTATTGGGCCGGCCCGCGCCAACTGTCAAAGTTTGGAAACGCAATCGAATACGCAAGCGACCTGGACCAGGGCGTCTGTTGGGAGCGCGGCTGGCAAAGAGCCCGGAAGACTGCCGCGAGCACCTGCCGCAAGTGGTGGCAGTGGGGTGTATTGAACTGAATCAGGTTATCTCCGGCTTTGCCATATTTCGAATTTATTTATAGAAGTCCCAGCCAGGGCCTTGCAGGTCAGCGGCACCTCGCTCTATTGCCCGCGGCGTTCTCCTTTTTTTGGGGAATTATATATTTGCATTCCTCAATTATCTAGTTGACCCCCGATTCCATCACGGCCGTGGGGGCGTCGTCTCAGTGGCACAGGCCCCTGGCCTGTGGGTTTGCCCTGGGCGGGGAAACCCCGCCCCTACAAAAGATAATCCCCCTTTTTTTTGACAAGTGGAAAAATCGATGCAAGTATAGCATTAATTTGTTGATTGCTGATTTTTGTCAAGGGAATTGTAGATAGTAAAAACCCAGCTCAGGAGGTTAAAGAAATGAAGTCGAAGATTCATCTTTCAGAAATGGCTCTGGCGGCTTCCCTGTTACTCATCTTGGCGGGTGGTTGCGCCTCATCATCATCATCGGCACAATCCCCGATGAGCAGCCAAATGAGGAGCGCGGTGGGAACGCCCAATGAAATGTCGCCGGTTGCACCCTCTGAAGCCAGAAACGTGCGCAAAGTCGGCAATCAGTGGCTGTGCGAGGTGAACGGCCAGACTATGGTCTATAATGACGCCACTGGCAATTGGGGGCCGAAGCCTTAGGGAAGACGAAAAGGCAAGTAACAATAAAAAAAGGAACCCCGGAGAAGGTGCAACCGGTCTCCGGCGCCGGTGCTGGGGGATGATACAGGTCAAGGGTGCCTCAAGCCCGCCCGGCGGCACCCCAAAAATGGCGGAGAGAGAGGGATTCGAACCCTCGGTGGAGGTTTCCCCCCACACTCGCTTAGCAGGCGAGCACCTTCGGCCACTCGGTCATCTCTCCGTACTTAAAAAAACTGTTTGCTGTTTTCTATTTCCTGTTTACTGTTTTCAGATTTTGCTAACCCAAGTTAAGATTACATAAGACAGCGATTTATTATTTGCAATTCTTAATAGAGCGAAAAGTGAAATTAAATCCCCCCCCCACCGTCTTATCCTGGCCGGTAGCTGATTGCTGCATTTAATCTTTAGATTTTTTCTTTGATTCCGCAGAAAACTGAAAACAGAAAACTGAAAACCGCAGTTTTCCCTGGCGGAGGGAGAGAGATTCGAACTCCCGGACCCGTAAAGGTCTGCGGTTTTCAAGACCGCCGCCTTAAGCCACTCGGCCATCCCTCCCGCCCCAAATTTTTACCATCCACTCCCGGGGATGTCAACTTGGCCGTTCAGGAGGGTCACCGCCGGGGGCGCCCGGTTCCTCTAGCCGGGACGTTTATCCACCACCCGCTGAGCCTTGCCTTCGCTGCGAGGCAGGCTGTGGGGCTCCACCAGCTCCACCCGGGGAGTTACCAGGAGCTCGCTCTTCAGCGCCTCGGTGATGCGTTTCTTCAGGCTGCCCAGGTACTTGAGGTCTTCCTGGAAAAAATTGGCCTGCACTTCCACCTTGACGTGCAGCAGGTCGCTAAAATCCTCCCGGGTCACCTCCACCAGGTAGTGGCTGCCCACTTCCGGCATAGCCATCAGCACCCGGTCGATCTGCAGGGGAAAGATATTGACCCCTTTGACGATGAGCATGTCGTCGGTGCGGCCCTGGATGCGGGAAAGACGCCGGCAGGCCCGGCCGCAGGGGCAGGGGGCGTCTTCATATGAAGCCAGGTCGCGGGTGCGGTAACGCAAGAGCGGCATACCCTCGCGGCTGAGGTTGGTGAATACCAGTTCCCCCGTCTCCCCGGGCCCCAGGGGCTCCAGGGTCTGGGGGTGCACCACTTCCAGCAGGAAGGCGTCCTCCCAGAGGTGCATGCCATTCTGTTCCGGGCATTCGAAGGCCACCCCCGGGCCGTTCATCTCCGAGAGGCCATAGGAGTTATAGGCCTTGAGGCCATAGGCCGTCTCGATGCGCCGCCGCATATGCTCCGAATGGGGTTCGGCCCCGATAAAGGCGATCCTGAGGGGGAGATCCCGAGGGTCCAGGCCGTGCTCGGCAAAGCTTTTCAAAAGATAGAGGGCGAAGCTGGGGATGATATGGATGACGGTGGTCCCGAACTGCTGCAAGAGTTGGAGCTGCCGGGCGCTGTTCCCGGCGCCGGCCGGAATGGTGAGGGCCCCCAGCCGCTCGCCGCCGTAGTGGAACCCCAGGCCGCCGGTGAACAGGCCGTAGCCCATCATATTCTGGAAGACGTCTCCCGGCCGCACCCCGGTCATGTACATGGAGCGGGCCACCAGATCGGCCCAGGTCTCGATATCCCGGCGGGTATAATAGATCACGGTGGCCTGGCCGGTGGTGCCCGAAGAGGCGTGCAGCCTGATGATTTCCGTTTGGGGGACGGTTAACAGGTCCCGCCCCCGGGCCCGCAGGTCGTCCTTGCCGGTGAAGGGAATCCGGCGAATATCGTTAAGGCTCTTGATCGACTCGGCGCTCACCCCGGCCTGGGCCAGGCGTTCGCCATAGAAGGGGCTGCGGGCCGCCCGGCTGACCGTCTGCCGCAAGCGCTGGAGCTGCAGTTCCTGCAAAGCGGGGCGCTTGAGGGTCTCAATGGTCCGATCCCAATACACTGGCTTCTCTCCATCGTCGGGTAGCCCCTGCGCTTTGCCGGGCAGCGCCCACCCTTCCCATTCTGTTTGGCAATGGTTGGCGCCCTTCATGTTTTATGCGCAGGGAGTCCTTCTGTCAAGACACAGCCAGCCTCCGATTCCGCCTTGCCAACGCCAGGAAAACTTCCTATCATAATCGGGAAAGAGGGCAGCCGTGGCGCAGCAAGATATCTTCCAGGAAGCCGTGGACCGGGTGCGGGAGCTCCGGGAGCAGATCAATTACCACAATTACCGCTACTATGTCCTGGATGACCCGGTAATCTCCGACGCGGAATTCGACCGCCTTCTCCGGGAGCTCGCCGCACTGGAGGAGCGCTATCCCCGGTTGCTGACCCCGGATTCCCCCAGCCAGCGGGTGGGGGCCGCGCCCCTGGAAAAATTCGAGACGGTTCGCCACCGGCTGCCCATGATCTCCCTGGAAAACGCCTTCAGTGAGGGCGAGGTGCGGGAGTTCGAGGAGCGTCTGCATCGCTTTCTGCGCAGTGAGGGGCCCCTCCAATACGTCATGGAACCTAAGGTGGATGGCTGCGCCATTGAACTGGTCTATGAACAGGGGCGCTTCCGCGTGGGCTCTACCCGGGGCGACGGGGTGCGGGGGGAAAACGTCACCCAGAATCTGAAGACCATCCACACCATCCCCTTGCAAATGCTCACCCGGGAAGAGCCGGTCCCGGAACTGCTGGAGGTCCGGGGGGAAGTTTACATGGATTTGGATGAGTTCAAGAAGCTCAATGAGCAGCGCCTGGCCCAGGGCGAGCCGGCTTTTGCCAACCCCCGCAACGCCGCCGCGGGGTCTCTCCGCCAACTGGACCCCGGCATCACCACCTCCCGCCCCCTGAAGATCTTCTGTTACGGGGTGGGCTCGGTGCGGGGCCGCAGTTTCGCCTCTCACTGGGAAGTGCTGCAGACCTTGAAAATTTGGGGGTTTCGGGTCTCGGACCTCATCGAGCGGGGTGAGGGGATCGAGGCCGCCATCGCCTACCACCAGCGGCTGGAGCAGAAACGCCACAGCTTGCCTTTCGAAATCGACGGCATGGTGATCAAGGTGGACTCCCTGGCCCTGCAGGAGAGGTTGGGCGCCAAGGCCCGCAGTCCCCGCTGGGCCCTGGCCTACAAGTTTGCGGCCACCCAGGCCACCACCAAGGTGGTTGCCATCGAGTTCAATGTCGGGCGCACCGGCGCGGTCACCCCCATGGCAGTAATGGAGCCCGTGGAGGTGGGCGGGGTCACCGTCAGCAGGGCCACCCTGCACAACGAAGACGAAATGGCTAAGAAGGACGTGCGGGTGGGGGATACCGTCCTGATCCAACGAGCCGGGGATGTCATTCCCGAGGTGGTCAAAGTCATCGAGGAAGAGCGTCCTAAAGACGCCGAGTCTGCCAAAATGCCGGAACGCTGCCCGGCCTGCGGAACTCCCCTGGTGCGGCCCCCGGGCGAAAAGGTGACCCGCTGCCCCAACCCCGACTGTTTCGGTGCCCGGACCCGGGCCATCATGCATTTCGCCTCCAAGGGGGCCATGGACATCGACGGCCTGGGGGAAAAGATCATCCTCCAATTGGTGGCCGCGGGCCTGGTGCGGGACGTCAGCGATTTGTACCGTCTGACTGAAGGCGATCTCATTCCCCTGCAGCACTTTGGCGAAAAATCAGCCCAGAACATCATCAGCGCCATTCAGGCCAGCAAAAATCGCCCCCTCTGGCGGCTGCTCAACGCTCTGGGGATCAGGCTGGTGGGGGAAACTCAGGCTCAAATCCTTGCTAACAATTTCCAAAAACTTGAAGACTTAATGGAAGCTAGTGACGAACAACTTGAAGAAGTGGAAAAAATGGGACCTAACAAGGCCGCCAGCATCCGGGAATATTTCGAAAATCCCCGCAACCAGGAGATTATCCGCAACCTTCGGAACCTCGAGGTGAAGGAGCAGCCGACGGAATTGCCGGCCACCGGCCCCCTGGAGGGCAAGGCCTTCGTCTTCACCGGGGGGCTGGCCCAGATCTCCCGGGAGGAGGCCAAGGCCCAGGTGACCGCCCGCGGCGGCAAGGTGAGTTCCGCGGTATCGGCCAAGACCGACTACGTGGTGGTGGGGGCTGATCCCGGCAGCAAGTACGCCAAAGGGGTGGAGCTGGGGGTGGCGATCCTGGATGAGGCGGCCTTTGCGGAACTAATCCGCAGGAGGTCTTGATGGCGGACCAGGCGCGGCTCCATGTCCTGATTGAGGGCCGGGTGCAGAGGGTCTTCTTCCGGGCCGCCGCCCGGGACGAGGCCAGGGCCTTGGGGCTGGCGGGCTGGGTCAGAAACCTGGCGGATGGCCGGGTGGAGGCGCTCTTCGAGGGTGAGAGGCCGGCGCTGGAGAAGATGCTGGCCTGGTGCCGCCAGGGTCCGCCTTATGCTTACGTGGAACGCCTGGAGGAGGAGTGGCAGCCCCACCTGGGAGACCTGTTGGATTTTCGCATGGTTTATTGATCGGGCGTCCCGCCTGTGAGGGGATTAAAAGTTCAGTTCACACAGGCCAGAGGCCCATGCTACCGCGTCCGGGTAGCATAGGCGTCCCGCCTGTGGAACAGTTCAAAATCACCAGGAGTCTCACAGGCCAGAGGCCTAAGCTACCTGGCAGTTTAGGCGGCCCGCCTGAGCAGAAAATCGACATTAGTGGGGGAAAATATGTCGGAAAATGAAATGGGGCCTGCCCCGGAGCATATCCTGGTTCCCTGCAGCCGGGCCTTTTTTGTCTATTATGTGGCCATTGTCATCTTCCTGCTGGGACCGCGGCTCAATCCTGAGGTCCGGTTTTTCGGGGTATTCCATTTTTCCCCGGCGATGGGCACGCTCCTGGGACTGGCCCTCGCCGCCCTGGTGGTCTATCTGAAGTTGGGCCGGGAATACCGCATCAGCCAGCAGGGGTTGGCGACGCAATGGCGCTGGCGGTCTCCCCGTAGTCAGGAAATCACCTGGGAGAGCCTGGGAAACGTCCGGTTGCGCCGGGGGCTCACTCAATCGCTGCTGAGGGTGGGCAATCTGGTCATCGAGGACAAATCCGGCGGGCCGGAGCTGTTTTGGTACGGGCTGGCAAACCCCAAGGAAGTTCAGGAGGAAATCGACAGGAGACGCCAGAGGCGCCGAATCAGTTAGAATTATCAGGAAAAAGAATTTTATTAGGAATTAGTGGGCAGTGCCCACCATACATAAGTCTTGCTGGTTGCTGTCTCTCCTAACCGCACTTGCCCTTGACCTTGCCTTTGTTCTTCACAGAAAACAGAAAACCGATAACAGAAAACTGCCTTTAGCTATCCTGACCCGGCATCTCCGGGCCTGGTTGGGGCGGCTCTTCCCGGGCCGGCGCCTGGGCGGCCCGGCGCCGTTTGTTTCTAGCCCGGAAGGCGTGGCCCACCCAGCCCAGTACCAGCCCTACGGCCACGCTGGCGTA
>Ga0187888_1001242_pt1 | contig 24715 bp, 20 predicted proteins | sample June2016WEW_7_40_FD_132987 | JGI IMG/M metagenome (GOLD analysis project Ga0187888, IMG submission 132987) | Peatland microbial communities from SPRUCE experiment site at the Marcell Experimental Forest, Minnesota, USA - June2016WEW_7_40 | ecosystem: Environmental > Terrestrial > Soil > Wetlands...
GCGGAGGCACGGACCCCCGCCGACTTAATTGCCGCCATCGGCCGGGCTCTGGCCAGCGTCACGCCCCAAGACGCCTTGGGCTGGTTTGTCTCATGCAGCTACAGTTTTTGTTGAAACGCTCTATGCAAAGCAGCAAGATCGCACGCATCACCGGGACGGGGAACGACGGCTTGGCTGTTGTGGCTTGTGGCACCATAGGCCTCCATCTGCGATGATGATGCACAGCCAACACGCGAAACTAACCAAACCGGCGGTGACGCAGGCAATTCGAAATCCGCGTGTGCAAGTATCAGTTCTCACTGTTTAAACTCTCCTGTTTTCTTGTGGCGCCGAGCAAATTGGAAACGCGGGTCCAACTTCCCATTCCCAGGGGTTCGGCGATCCATTGCAAGCTCATCGTCGTTTCCGCCCGCAGTGGCAGCGCCAGCCGCACTTTGCGCTCGCACCGGCGAATTGGCGGCACCTCTGTCGAGGCATGAAGGCACTCTGCCAGAATGCCGGCCCCTGTCAAGCAGTTTAAAAACAGTGAGAACTGAGCGCTGGATTCCAAAACTGGGGGGCGGAATTGGACGAGCACGGACGAGCACGGACTTGCACGGACTTGCACGGATGATGGGCTTTGCTTTGGTTCCAGGGCCGGGTTGGGGGGCAAGATTTGACAGGATGAAGATTGGAACAAGAAGACGATGCGCAGCGGATGGGCAGGATAAGCTCTGCGTTGGTTCCAAAACCCGGGTGGCAGAAGCATTTCATTCTTTCAGGACCGCTCACCCGTGGTAAAATCCCGGTCCCTGTCAAGCAGTTTAAAAAGAGAACTGATACTTGACGCTTGACGTTGACACTTGACGCGCATGAGGCGACACTTGACGCCAATATGATTGGGTTAAACAAAACTGCCACCGCCAGTCTTCTTTGCCTTGTCCCCGGCCTGGCGGCGTTCCTAGCCCCCGTTGAATTGTCCGGCGCTGCCACCAACCAAACGGCCAGGGTTGTCTCGGCTGACTTGCGGCAAGCGAGTGGTCCGCTGGACACAATGTTCAAGTTCTGCGTGGGCGCCGGCCGCGCCAACGAAGGTCTGCGCGCCGACTGGCAGCGGCAACTGGCTTACGCACACCGCGAATGCGGCTTCCAATACATTCGCATGCACGGCTTGTTCTGCGACGACATGGGCGTTTACCGGGAAGACAGCCAAGGGAACCCGGAATACAACTGGCAATACATTGACGAGCTTTATGATTTCCTTCACAGCATTGGCATGAAGCCGTTTGTGGAACTGGGTTTCATGCCCGGCAGGCTGGCCAGCGGTTCGAAGACGATTTTCTGGTGGCGCGGCAACGTGACTCCGCCCCGAGATATGAACAAATGGGCGAATTTGATTCGCGCCTTCGTCGTCCACCTGCGGGCACGGTACGGCGACGCCGAGGTGCGCACGTGGTATTTCGAGGTCTGGAACGAGCCGAACCTGGACGTTTTTTGGGCCGGCACGCAACAACAGTATTTCTATCTCTACACCGCGACGGCGCAAGCCATCAAGAGCGTTTCTGCCGATTACAGAGTGGGCGGTCCGGCAACGGCGGGTTGCGGCTGGGTGCCGGAGTTCATTCATTTCTGCGACACGAACCATGCGCTGGTGGATTTCATTTCCACACACACTTACGGCGTGGAAAGCGGTTATCTGGACGAACATGGCGAGACGGGTACGGTGCTTTCACAAAACCCAAACTCCATTTTCGGCGAAGCAAAACAAGTGCGCAGGCAAATTGCCGAATCGGCCATGCCGAAGCTGCAGTTGCACTTCACCGAATGGAGCGCCTCCTACACGCCGGCCGATCCGGTTCACGACAGCTACCACAGCGCGGCTTACATCCTGGACAAGCTCAAAAAATGCGGGGATGCCGCGCAATCCATGTCCTACTGGACGTTCACAGACATTTTCGAGGAAGCCGGCCCGCGCTGGGAGGCCTTTCACGGCGGCTTCGGCCTGATCAACTACGAGGACATCAACAAGCCGGCGTTTTACGCGTATCAATTTTTGAACCGGCTTGGTCCGACGGAATTGAAGAACGGCGATCCGTGCTCGTGGATTTGCGCCGACAATAGCGGCGGTGTGCAGGCGTTGATTTGGGATTTCACAAACACGCATCCCGGCCCGAGAGTTCATAACCAGGATTTTTACAAACGCGATTTGCCGGCGCAGCCAAAAAACAGAATCACACTCAGCCTGTCAAACCTGCTCAAGGGAACGTACAGGGTGGAAACTTACAAAGTCGGCTACCGGGTCAACGACGCCTACGCCACGTATCGCGATTTAGGCTCGCCAGCGCAGTTGACCAAGGCCCAGGTCGCCAAAATCAAATCCGAAAACAGCGGCGCGCCCGCGGAAGCTTACACCGTGAAGATCGGCCGTGACGGAAAGTTTGAGCGGCAGTTCGACCTGCGTGAAAACGACGTCGTGTTGACCACGCTTAAGCCGCAGCGGTAAGCAAGCAATTCTTGTTTTTCCGAGCGGGTGCTTATTCTTCCGCGGCTTTGTCCACGGGGGTCACGGGATCGATCCAAATCCAGCAGAGGCCGCCGAGGAGGTAGATGGCGGCGGAGATGGCGAAGGTGAGGGTCCAGTTGCGATTCATGTATTTGAGGATGTAGCCGACGACGACCGGGCCGACGGCGCCGCCGATTTGGCCGGCGGTGTTCATGGCGGCGGAGACGGTGCCGGCGTATTTGCCGCCGACATCAATGGCGGTGCGCCAGCAGAGGGGCAAGGTGAGATCGAGGGAGAAACTGGCCAGGCCCATCGCCAGCATCGCCCAGACGGGGTCGGCGATGCGGGGAGAGAGGAGGAGCATGAGGGCAGCCCCCCCGTAGCCGACAAAGGCCAGGCCGCGGCGGACGCAGACGAGGGCAAAGCCCCGGCGCACCAGCCATCCAGCCAGCCAGCCGGACAGGAGGCAGGCGAACCCGCCGAAGAAAAGGGGAATGCCGGAAAGCAAGGCGCCCTTTTGCAGGTCAAGGCCGCGGGCCTCTTTGGCGTAGGTCGGCAGCCAGGTGATGTAAAAATACCAGCCGTAACCGAAACAGAAGTATTGGACAATGAGCAACCAGACGGCGCGGGAGCGGAGGATTTTGGACCAGGGCACTTTGGGGCGGCTGGCAGGCTTTGGCGGGGTTTGACTGAGGAGTTGGAGTTCGGCGGCGTTGACGGCCGGGTGGTCGCGCGGGTGGTCGCGGAACCACCAGCAGAAAATCACGACCCAGAGGATGCCGGGAGCGGCGAAGACGGAGAAGGCCCAGCGCCAACCGACCAGGGAGATAATCCAGACGACGAGCAGCGGGGTGATGGCGCCGCCCCAGCGGGAAGACAACCACATGACGCTGACGGCGCGGTTCTGCTCGCGTGCCGGGAGCCAATTGGTGAACATCTTGGCCAAGTTGGGAAAGACGCCGGCTTCGGCCGCGCCGAAAAAGAACTGCGCTATTATCAGGGAGGCCAGATTCCAAGCCCGGCCGGTGGCGGCGGTGAAGAAGGACCACAAGATGACCATGCGGATGAGGACTTTGCGAGGGCCAACCAGGTCCCCCAGCCAACCGCCCAGAACGCCGAAGACCGCATAAGCCGCGGTGCTGGCGGCAAAGACATAGCCCATTTGCACGTCGTTGAGACCCAGGTCCGGGGCGACGGAGCCCTTGGCCTTGGACATGCAGACGCGGTCAATGTAGGTGATGACGGCCAGAGTCGCGGCAAAGACGGGCACCCAGTGGCGGGCGGCGGTGGGCTTGAGCGGCGGGGAGGCCGCCGGAGGGGCAGGAGGGCCGGGAGAGGGGTCGGGAGGGTTCATAATTGGCGCGTTAAGGCGAGGGGCGTTGGCCTGAACAATCCATAAGCGATGGCCGGAGAGTAGGAGGATTGTCGGCTGATGACAACGTGATTTTTGCTTTTTCGGCGCTTTTTTCCAACTTTCTGACTTCTTGGCTCTTGACTTCTGCCAGACAGAGGCATAGAAGAGTGGCCATCCTAATCGAAAAAGCATGAACGCGCGATGCAGCAAGCTGCCGAGGTGATTTTTTTTATCAATACAAACACTATGAATAACCGAATCAATGCACCTGAAAGTTTTGGGTCACACCGTGAATTTTCCCGCCGCCATTTTCTGGGCGCATCGGCGCTCGGCGCGATGGCCGGAGCGTCGCTGATAAGCGATCCGATCCAGGCGGCCGCGCAGGCAGTGGGCGGCAAGCCCAGCGACCTGCCGGACCTGACGATCAAGGAGGTGAAGGTGTATGTGGCGAATCTGGTGGATGCGATGACGGGGGTGAACATCCGCAAGATCAACAGCGGGGAGAGCGGGGAGATCGTCTCGATTGTGACGGCGGATGGGGTTGAGGGAAATTACACGCTGGGCAACCGCGTCGCGGGGACGGGATGGCTGGATTATGCCAAGGCGGTGTGCCTGGGCAAGAATGTGCTGGACCTGCTGCCGTCGCTGGCGGCGAGCTGGGGCAACGGGACGGGCGGCCCGCCCGGGCCGCGTGGCAGCGGACGAGGCGGCGGCGGGGGGGGCGGCGGCGGGCGGGGTGGTTTTGGCGCGAGCATGGGCGGGCCCAGCCCCTCTGGATTCGTGGGCGGATTTGGGTACCCCAACGGGATGCGGATGGGGGCCACGCCACCGCCCGAAAACGATTATCATGCGGCGATCATTGACGTCTGCCTGTGGGACATCCTGGGCAAGGCGGTGAACCGGCCGATATATAAATTGCTCGGCGGGACGAAAGACCGGATGCTGGCGTACGGGAGTTCGCTGCATTTGGCGACGATAGAGGATTTCGCGCCGCAGGCGCTGCAGGCGCAAAGCGAGGGCTTGCGGGCGTATAAGATCCACCCGGGCGGAGGACAGCACCCGACGGGCGGACCGATCCCCGGTTATGTGGGCCACATTGAGGAGATCAGAACAGTGCGCAAGGCGGTGGGGGACGAATTTACGCTGCTGTTCGACCCGGTGCAGCGCTACAATGTGTTCGAGGCAATCAAGGTGGGCCAGGTGCTGGATGAATGCGGATACGTGTCGTTCGAGGATCCGATACCGACGACGGACATCGAGGGTCTGATTGAACTGCGGCAGAAAGTCCGGGTGCCGGTGGAGATCGGAGAGTTTCTGTATTCGATCCAGGGATTTGCGGAGTACATCCGGCGCGGGGCGTTGGATATAGTGAGATTGATCAGCGACAACGTGGGAGGGATCAGCGGGTCGTTCCGCATCGCGCAACTGGCGCAAGCGTTCGGGATGCCCTGCACACCGCACAACTGGGGCAACGGGTTCGATCTGGCGGTGCATTTTCAGATAGAGCTGGCGATGCCCAACTGCTACTGGTTTGAGATGCCGTATCCGCAGACCTTGACGGACCGGAAATATCTTAAGAACCAGTGGCGGATAAACAAGGAGGGCTACGTGATGGCGCCAACGGAGCCGGGCCTGGGCTGCCCGCTGGACCGGGACGCGCTGGACAAGATGCTCGCGCGAATTGACCGTTGACGCATCGCGCGCCAACACATTTGAATCCATGCAACGAAAGGAGAGACCATGAACACGCAAGCGGCAGTGAAGGAACCGTCGGGGGAATTAAAGCGGCGGGAATTTTTGCAGTTGCTGGGCACGGGGGCGCTGGGCCTGGCGCTGAGCAGCGCCGGTTGCGCCAGCCAGCCAGGGGCGACCCCGCAGGCGGCCGCCATGCCGCGCGGCGGGAAGAAACAATTACGCGGACTGTTCCCGATCGGATCGTCGCCATTCACGGAGGAGGACAAGCTGGACGTGGAATCGCTGGCGGAGGAGGTAAGGTTCTGCAATCGCGGGGGCGTGCATGGATTCGTGTGGCCGCAGATTGCCAGCGGCTGGACGACGCTGAGCGAGCCGGAACGGATGAGCGGCACGGAAGCGATCCTGGCGGCCGGCAAGGGAGGGGCGACGGCGCTGGTGGTCGGCGTGCAATCAAAGACCGGAGACATGCAGGAGGTCGAGCGGTACGCCAAGCACGCCGCCCAGAACGGGGCCGATGCCATCGTATCGCTGCCGCCGCCCGGGGTGACTGATGAGAAGGCGCTGCTGGATTATTACCAGCAGGTGGGCAAGATGACAGAACTGCCGCTGTTCGTGCAAACGCAGGGGACGATGAGCGTGGATTTGGTGGTGGAGATATATAAGACGGTTCGCACGGCCCGGCATGTGAAGGACGAAGCCAGCGCCGGAGGCGGGGCCTTGCAGCGGATCGGGGAAATCCGCAGGCGGACCAACGACGAGATGAAGGTCTTCTCCGGCCAGGGAGTGCGGACGATGATCACGGAAATGGAGCTAGGATTCTCCGGCCATTGTCCAACGGTGGCGCTGGCGGACGTCTATGCCGCGGCGTTTGACCTGTGGCACGCGGATAAACACCGCGAGGCCTTCGACATGTTCGGACGCATCCTGGCCTTCAACAGTCTTGGCACCTCGGGCAGAGAAAGCGTGTTGATTGTGCGCGGAGTCTTCAAGCCGACGGTCAAAGGCCGCAATGCGCCGCCAACCCCGGGCGTTGACTACACGCCGGAACCCGGCGCAGGCGGCGGACGCGGCGGACGCGGCGGCGGTGGTGGCGGCGGCGGCGGCGGCCCCAGCGCGCCACACCTGGACGACAAGGGAGTGCGCGACGGGCTTAACAATTATCTTAAGCCTTACCTGAGGGGTTAAAGGAGGCTGCCAGAAATGCCAACTGAAATTGACAGAACGCGCGGGAAATGGTATAAGGGAGAATGATTATGAAAATGAACAAAAATACTGATTTCTGCATGACACGCCGCCGGTTTCTACAATGCACCGCCGCCAGCCTGGCCGCCGCGTGTCTCCCGCGCGAGGCTTGGGCGGTTTCCACGGAAGTGCCGGGTCAATTCCGGCGTGGAGGCATGGTGTACCGCCCGCTGGGGAAGACGGGATTGAACGTTTCGCTGCTGGCCTTCGGATCGCACACCGATCACGCCTACAAGCTGCCGGGGGGCCTGAGGAACATTTTAAGCGAGGCTGGCCAGGCGCGGCGCGACCGCCAGATTTCCAAGGCGATTGATCTGGGGGTGACCCTCCTGGACGTGTATGAGCACGAGGGGCAATGGGAGCCTTTGGCGAAGCTGGTGAAAGCCAAGCGCGAGAAGCTGCTGATCTCCGGGGCTTACGACAATCCGGAGTTTATTGGGACAAACATTGACCGGCTGGCGAAGTTGTACGGGGGCCACATTGATCTTTACCGCATCCGCAGCGAGTCGGTGACGTTCGACGTGAAGAGTCTTCTGGATCAATGGGACGTGGTGCGGCGGGCCAAGGAGGCGGGGAAGATCCGGGCCATCGGGATCGCGTGCCACCTGGAAGGTCCGATGCTGAGCGCGCTGGAAGAACTGGAGGGGCTGGATTATCTGATGCTGCCGTACAATTTCATACACTCCAAGGCGGACTACAGCCGGCTGCTGCCCGCGGCCATGCAGGGGAAAGTGGGGCTGATTGGGATAAAGCCGCTGGCGGCGGGGTCGGTGGTGCAGTTGGACCCGCGGTTTAAATCGGACACCAACCCGGACAACTCGAGATTCATGCTGTTCAACTCGACGCCGGGGAGCCGGGCGATCCTGCCGCAGGTGGTGGAGGAACTGTCCAAGAGCTTGAATCAACTGCCGGATGAGAGTCTGCCACAGGCGGCGATGCGCTACGTTTACTCGCGTCCGTTCTTGAGCTGCACGGTGGCGGGGATGTTTGATGATCAGTTCGTGGAGGACAATTACGCGGCGCTGACGCGTTACGAACAGATGAGCCAGGAAGAACACGCCGCGCTGGACGCGGCCAGGAAACTGACGCTTGTGGCCGGGGCGGGCTGGCTGCCAGAGAATTATCAATGGTTGGAGGAACAATGGCGCGCCTGAAGATTTGGCATTTGACCTGGGGACTCCTCATCTTGACGCCGATGGCGCTGCCGGCCCAGGAAGGGCAGCGGCAGGATCTGGCCAGCGCCGGGGTGTGCGCCCGGTGCCATGTCAGCACGTCGTTGGAATGGGGCATTTCCAAGCACAGCACCGTGACCAATGGAACGCGGGTGCCCAATTGCACCGGGTGCCACGGCCTGAGCAAGGGACATGTGGCGGACGAGCAAAACGGGGTGAAGCCGGATCGGATTCCGCGGGGAGATGCCATCGCCGGGCTGTGCACGGGATGCCATGTGGAGGGCTGCCCGAAGACGGATCAACAGAAGGGCTGCCAGGACTGCCACCATCCGCACGCGTTGGTAAATCCGGCGATGGATCCCGCTGCGATGCGGGCGCACGCGAAAGAACTGACGACCCAACAGGATGCGTACAAGGCTCGACTGGCGGAAGGGGAACGATTGGCGCAAGCGGGGCAATGGGGCGCGGCCGGGGAGGCTTTCCGCGCGGCACTGAAGGAGAATCCCGCCAGCAGCCGGGCCAAAGCGGCTGCGCAAATGTGTGATCGCAGGCTCAAACCCGGCATAGCGGGATTTAAAATTGTGGGAGATCAATTTGACGCGCAAAGCGGGCTGCCGAAGGAAATCGTGCTGGATGGTTTGGGCGTTGACATGGTGCTGATTCCAGCGGGGAGCTTCGACATGGGATCGGAGCGGAACGCAGACAGCCAGCCGGTTCACAGTATCAATGTCGCGGCTTTTTACCTGGGCAAATTCGAGATGACTGGAGCGGAATGGAAGGCTCTGATGTCCACCAATCCCAGCTTTTATCAGGGGGAGAAATACCCGCAGGCGGACAAGATGCCGGTGGAGCAGGTATCGTGGGAGGACTGCCAGAAGATGCTGGCGGAGATAAACCAGAAGGCGCCCGGGGGAGGATTCCGGCTGCCCACCGAGGCGGAATGGGAGTATGCGGCGCGGGCGGGTTCGAGCGAACCGCTGCCAGCGGCTCAAGTATTGCGCGTTTCCTGGTTGCGGGAGAATTCGGAGCCAGACCAACCGGCCACTGCCGTCACTGCCGCCACTCCCGTCACTCGCGGCACTGGCGGCACTGGCGGCACTGGAGTTGCTCCGTTTGCTCCGACGACTCGATTCCGCACCAACCTCTACCTGGTCGGCTCGGGGGTGACCTCCATGCCCCATCCAGTCGGGACGAGGGAGCCAAACCAATGGGGTTTGTATGACATGGTGGGGAACGTGTCGGTGTGGTGTTCGAGTCTTTTCATGCCGTATCCTTACGTCGCCGACGACGGACGCGAAGCCGCCACCGGCCCGGGAACCCGGGTGGTGCGCGGAGCCAATTTTGCGGATTTTACCGAGTCGGCGGATCCGGGGTTGCGCCACTCGGAACGTCCGGACCGGCGGTTCCGCTGGAACGGGGTGCGCCTGGCATTCAGTCCTCCTGAGGAAGGGCAAGGCGCGGCGGCATCCCAACCCGAACAGAAGGGAATGCCCAAAGGGAACTAGGGCGGCGGAGGTTGTCGAGAATTGGCCGGCTTTGAATCCGAGCGGCAAATGAGCGGCGCCCCGGCCTGACGAAGGCGACCACGGGCGGCCGACGCGGAATGCCGGCGTTGACAGCCGAAGGCGTGATCCTTAGAATAAGCCCGCAACTCGCGGCGCGGAGAAGTCACGAGTTGAAAAAAATCATGACAAAACTGTCCGGCATATTCACACCGACCCTTGTTCCGTTCGACGCGAAGGGCCGCATCAATGAAGGCGAGTTGCGCCGCATGGTGAATTGGCTGATAGAAAAAGGCGTCAGCGGGCTTTATCCCAACGGCAGCACGGGTGAGTTCATCCGGTTGAGCCTGGAGGAGCGCAAGCGGGTCATTCAGATCGTGGCCGGGGAAAATGGGGGGCGGGTGCCGGTGCTGGCGGGGGCGGCGGAGGCGAACATGGACATGATCCTGGAGGTGTCGCGGGTTTACGCGGACCTGGGCTGCGCGGCGGTGTCGGTCACCGGGCCGTATTACTACAAAGTCAGCCAGGAAAGCATTGAACACTACTTCCGGGAATTGGCGAAGCGTTCGCCGATTGACATCATCCTCTACAACATTCCGCAGTACTCCAACGAGATCAGCGTGCCGGTGTTGACGCGGCTGGCGATGGATTGTCCGCGGATCATCGGGGTGAAGGACAGCAGCCGGGATTTTCCACGGTTTCTGAGCACACTGCACTTGATCAAGCCGCAAAGGCCTGATTTCAGTTGTTTGATCGGGTGCGAGGAGATGCTTTTTCCGTCGCTGCTCATGGGAGCGGACGGGGGGACGATCGCCAGCAGCGGGGTGGTGCCGGAAGTGATCGTGAGACTCTACCGCGAGTCGGTGGCAGGAAACATAGCCGAAGCGCGGCGAATCCAGTTCAAGCTGCTGGACCTGATTGAGGCGATGCTGACCGGGACGAACTTCCCGGAAGGGTTCCGCGCGGGAATGTCGCTGCGGGGATTCGACCTGGGCAGCACGAGGCAATTGCTTTCACCGCGGGAGCAGGCAGATCTGGAGGGGATCCGCGGCAAGATCGCCTGCCTGCTGGCCGAGTGCGGATTCGCCGAGGCGGCCAGCGCCTGCCGAGTCGCTCCCCAAAGCCCAAGCCCGGCGGGAGTCAACATGGATCAAATCGTCCATGAGGTGTTGAAGACCTTGGGCAAGCCGGGCGGGAACACATGGCGCTAGGCTTCCTTGAAATCCCGTTTTTGAGCATCACCCTGCTGATCGGGGACCAGGTTGTGAAGGCGGCGGGGGTGCGGCTGCTGGGTTTCGAGAGCACGGGCGATGGGAGGATATTGGTGCGCCTGGAAGGGGAGGTCGCCGCCGTGCAAGCCGCGCTCGACCGCTCCAAGGAGTACGCGGTGAGCCTAGGGGCAAAGATTGTGGCCACCTGTCTGTCCCGCCCGGAGGCCGGCTTCAGGCCGATGATTGAATTTGCCAATGCGCAAAATCCGCTCTACGGCGGGCGCGACCAGTTTCTGCCGACGGATTATCCGGCCACAAATCAAAGCATTATGAATACGAAAGACGCACTTGGAATCATCGAAACACAGGGACTGACGGGCGTCCTGGAAGCCACCGACGCCATGTTGAAGGCCGCCAACGTCACGCTAGTCGGCAAGGAAAAAATCGGCGCGGCCTACGTGACGGTCATCGTGCGAGGAGATGTGGCGGCGGTGAAAGCGGCGGTGGAAGCGGGCGCGCGGGCGGTCGGCAGCCTGGGCAAACTGGTGGCCGCGCACGTGATCGCGCGGCCGCATGACGATTTGGCGGCGTTGTTGCCGAAATAGGGGCGCCGCAAATTGGACCGGGGAGGAATGTCCGGCGGCCGGAGCGGCGGGCCGACGTTGGAAACTTTGCCGGGGCAAACCCGCGGAGGAGGCGCGAGAGGCGGAGGACCCGTTAGCCGACGCGAAGACGCAGGCGAAGGCGGTTGTCTTGCGCAGCCGGTTTTTGGGCGCATATGACTTTCTTGGTTGCAGTTGTGTCGTGGACTGGATTTCAGCGATTGAAACAATTGGGAAATGGTCATTGAGAATTTGTCATTTGTCATGTAAACACCTTCGGGATGACGCCCCAGCAACTCTCCGAGCAATGGTGGCAGTTTGCGGCCCGCATCGCCAAGGTGGTGGACGCGCTGCCGGAGACCCGTGTGGGCCGGCAGAAGACAGTTGCCCGGCGACGGTCTGGAGACGACTCTTGCGATAACCGATGACAAATGCTCAATGACCAATTCTCAATTGAAAGGTCCGAAATCTTAAAGCGCTTCTTCGCCGACAGGAGTCGCCCGAAATAGTGAAATGCACCGGCCGGTTTTGAATCCGCCAGCAAAAGGTTGACAAGTCTTCAAAATCCATCAAGATACGGAGCATCAATGGTTGCAAGCGCGCTGACCCCACCCCGCGCCGTGGTTGAACACTTGGTGCGACAAGCTGTTTATCAACGGTTAGGCAAGCCGTTGCCCAGGGGGGCGTCGGCGCCAAGCCCGCTGGTGGTGAACGTGCGCGCCCGGCATTGCCATTTAACGCCGGAGGCGGTGGAACAATTATTCGGCAAAGGCCATCGGCTGACAGTTCACCAGGGGCTATATCAGGAGGGAGAATTCGCGGCGGAGGAAACCGTGACGCTGATCGGGCCGCGGAGCCGGGTGATTTCCAATCTCCGCATCGTGGGTCCGTGCCGGGAGGTCAATCAGGTGGAGCTGGCCTACACGGACGCGATAGCGCTGGGCTTTGAGGTCCCGCTGCGTCCGTCGGGCAATATCCAGGGCGCCCCCGGGTGCCGGCTGATGGGGCCGGCTGGAGTATTTGAAATGGGCGAAGGGGTGATTCGCGCGGCGCGGCATGTGCACCTGGCTCCGAAGGACGCGGAGTTTTACGGGGTGAGACAAGGGGAGTACATGAAGCTGAGGGTGGGAGGGGAATGCGGGCTGGTTTTGGAGCGGGTGCTTTGCCGCGTGGAGCCTGGATTCAAACTGGAAGTTCACATTGACACGGATGAGGGCAACGCGTGCAACCTGCGGCCGAGCACGGCTTGCGATTTGTTCAAATGACCGGACCCAATCCACCAACCGAAAAACAGGAGAAACAAAATGAGTGAAGCGATAGGAATGATCGAAACAAAGGGCTACGCCGCGAGCGTTGAAGCCAGCGACGCGATGGTCAAGGCGGCCAGCGTGAGCATCCTCAGGACCATCCCCATCGGGGGCGGTTTTATCACGGTGCTGTGCAAAGGGGACGTGGGCAGCGTGAAGGCCGCCGTGGACGCGGGGGCAAAATCCGCGGGGAAAGTGGGCGAACTGGTCAGTTCGCATGTCATCGCGCGTCCGCACGAGGATTTGCTGAGAGCATTTTTCGGCGAAGCCAAGGCGGCGAAGTAAGCCGGAGGAACCATTAACCCAGGAACAATTTATGGCACTACAAGCAGTTGGAATGATCGAATGCAAAGGCCTCTGCGCGTTGCTGGAAGCGTGCGACGCGGCGCTCAAGGCGGCCAATATCACCATGTCGGGCTGGGAGAAGATCGGGAGCGGGTACGTGACGGCGTTTTTCCGGGGCGACGTAGCGGCGGTGAAGGCGGCGACCGACGCCGGGGCGGCGGCGGCGGCGCAAGTGGGCCAAGTGGTCAGCGTTCAAGTGATCGCACGTCCGCACGAGGATCTGAAACTTCTCGGCCGGTGGCTGGAATAATTTTGGGGAAGGATTTTGTGATGCCGACGAACGAAGAAAGGGAGGTGGCGCGGAAGGCAGGGGTTTTTTGGGGAAAGGCCTGGCGCTGAATTTGATGTCAACCCTCAACTAAAATAATATGTCTCAAGCAATAGGAATGATCGAAACCCGCGGACTGGTGGCCCTGGTGGAGGGGACGGACGCGATGCTCAAAGCGGCCAACGTTCAACTGGCCGGCCCGATCACGCAGGTCGGCAATGCGCTGGTCACGACGGTGGTGGTGGGGGACGTGGCGGCGGTCAAAGCGGCGACGGACGCCGCCGCGCAGGCCATAAAAGCCATGAAAGGGGAGATGGTGAGCGTCCATGTGATCGCGCGTCCGCATCAGGACATCGAAGTCATTTTGCCGAAGAAGAAGTGAACCGATAACCGGCGAATCGCAGGCCGGGCGAAGCGGCAGGAGCCGAGGCGGCGCCGCCGCCGCCGGGTTTGCGATCCGCCAAACACGCTTATGTTCCTGGCCAAAGTAGAAGGGGCCGTGGTGGCCACCAAGAAAGACCCGTCCATGAACGGGCGCAAACTGCTGTTGCTTCGACCGCAAGTGATAGATGAGAAGGACCCGGAGAAGATTCGACCTGGAGTCAACACGATTATCGCGGTGGACAGTGTCGGCGCGGGAACGGGCGAGCTGGTGATGTTCACCCAGGGCAGTTCGGCGCGGCTGGCGCCGAACATGAAGGACGCGCCGGTGGACGCGGTCATCATCGGCATCGTGGATTCGGTGGATGTGCTGGGCAAACAAATCTACAACGCCCGGTCGTAGTGACGCGAAAAGTTCCAAGCCATGAGCGCGGTGAACGAAACGTTGGTTCGTGACATTGTCAGCGAAGTGCTCGGACGGCTGAACGGTTTTATTCCCGCACGGACGCCGGGGCGTCCGGCAGCGGAGAAGCCCGCGACGGCGCTCCCAAAGGCGGCGGAGAAATCCTGCGGTTGCGCGGCGCGACGCAGGCGGCGTCACTTTGGCGTTTTTGAAGACGGCCCGCAGGCGTGCGCGGCGGCGCAGGAGGCATTTTTGCAGTTGCAAGAGAAGGGGTTCGCGGCGCGGGAACGGGTGGTGGAGATCGTGAAGATGCTGGCGGACGCCCGAGCGGTGGAGTGGGGGCGGCTGGAGTTGGAGGAGACGAGAATCGGGCGTCTGGAACACAAGATCGAGAAGCTCCGGCTGTTGCGCCTAGCGCCGGGAGCGGAATGGCTGCGACCTGAGGCCCGCAGCGGCGACCACGGAATCACGCTGGAGGAATACGCGCCCTTCGGAGTCATAGGCGCGGTGACGCCCAGCACGCATTCCATTCCGACGCTCAGCGGCAACGCGGTGAGCATGGTGGCGGCGGGCAACGCGGTGGTGTTTAATCCGCATCCGCTGGCCGCGCGCTGCGCGGCGACGGCCGTGCGCGCCTACAACGAAGCGATCCGCCAGGAAATAGGGATTGAGAATCTGATCTGCCTTTGCGCGCAGCCGAGCCTGGAGACCTTCAAGGCGATTTGGAGTCACGAAGCGGTGCGGCTGCTGCTGGTGACCGGCGGAGCCGGGGCGGTGCAAGCGGCGATGGAGACGGGCAAGCGGGCCATTTGCGCCGGCCCAGGAAATCCGCCGGTGCTGGTGGATGAGACGTGCTGCGTGGCGCGGGCGGCGCAATCGGTGATTGAAGGGGCGGCTTACGACAACAATCTTTTGTGCATCGGGGAAAAGCAGGTGTTCGTGCTGGACGGCGTTGCCGACGAGTTGATGGCGGAAATGGGCCGGCAGGGGGCGGCGCGGCTGAATTCAAATCAACTGGAGCAGCTCACCAAAGCGGCGTTCACCTTCAAGGAAGGGCCGGGCGGCGGCGGCGCGCGCGCGTGCGTGAACCGCGATTTGATGGGCAAGGACGCCTGGGTGCTGGCGCAAGCGGCCGGGGTTGAGGTGAAAGCGGAGACGCCGCTGCTGTTCGCGGAGACGGAAGAGAAGCATCCGTTTGTGCAAGAGGAGCAGATGATGCCGTTTCTGCCGATCGTGCGGGTGAAAAGCGTGGAGGAAGGAATCGCGGCGGCCAAAGAATCCGAGCATCAATATCGCCACACGAGCCTCATACACTCGGAGAACGTCGAACACGTGAGGGCGATGGCGCGCGCGCTCGACACGACGATTTTTGTCAAGAACGGCCCCAGCACCGCGGGCCTCGGTCTGGGAGGGGAAGGGTATCTGAGTTATTCCATCGCCACGCCGACGGGCGAAGGGGTGACCAACCCGAGGACCTTCACGCGGGCGCGCCGCTGCGTGATGGTGGAGGAACTGAGAATTAATTGAGCCATGCTACTCGCCCGCGTCGAAGGCAATGTGGTCGCCACCCGGAAGCATCCCAGCCTGGAGGGATGGCGGCTGGTGCTTTGCCAGCCGATCAATAACGCGGGGGAGGCGCAAGCGGCGCCGTTGGTGGCCATTGATTCGCACGGGGCCGGGATGCGCCAGCGCGTGGTCATTTCATCCGACGGCGCGGCGGCGCGCAATGCGGTCGGGGACCAGAAAAGCCCGGTGCGCTGGATGATCATCGGCATCCTGGATGAAAGCCCGGCAGGAGGGCTGGCATGAGACTGGGCGCTGTGATAGGCCGGGTGACCCTGAGCAAAACCGTGCCCGGGATTACCGGGGCGCGCTGGCTGATGGTGAGTCCATTCACGCGGGACCATTACCAGCGCGGCAAGCTCACGCCCTCCGGCCTGAGCCAGGAAGCAAGTCTGGTGGTTTATGACGATCTGGGCGGGGACGTCGGCCAGACGATTGGCTTCATCGAAGGCCGGGAGGCATCGTCGCCGTTCGATGAGCCGACGCCGATTGACGCCATCTGCGCCGCGCTGGTGGACGAAATCTCTTACCATCCAATTTGAATATGAAACAAGTCATCAGCGTAAAAGATTTGCAGGAGATGGTTCGCAGCGGCCAGGGGGTGGCGGCCCTTCCGCCGGACGGATTGCTGACGCCCGCGGCGCAAGATTATTTGCGCGACCTGGAAAGCAAGAACCCAAACCAGGAAACCCGCAGGCCATCGGCCGGGGCCGCCGGACCGCCCGCCAAGGCGCTTTCGTCCAAAAGCTCCAAGTCCGAATTGGAGGCTTATTTCAATTCGAGTTACTGCCAGAACCTGAAGCTGCAGATCTGCGACATCGGCCGGCGATTGTGGCAACGGGCCTACGTGGACGGCAACGGCGGCAATATCGCGGTTCGCGCCGGGGAGGACATTGCCGTCTGCACCCCCACGCTGGTGAGCAAGGGCTTCATGAAACCCGAGGACCTGTGCCTGGTGGATTTCGAGGGCAACCAGCTTTGCGGCGCGCTGAAACGCACGAGTGAAATACTTATGCACCTGCAAATGATGAAACGCCAGCCCAAGGCGGTGGCCACGGTGCATTGTCATCCGCCGAACGCCACCGGCTTCGCCGTGGCGGGAGTGGAGCCGCCGACGTGCATGGTGCCTGAATACGAGGTGTTCGCCTCGGTGGCGATAGCGCCCTACCGCACGCCCGGCACACCCGAGATGGGGAGGCTGGTGGCCGATCTGGTGGACAAGCACAATGTGATCCTGATGGCCAACCATGGGGTGGTTTCCTGGAGCCACAACAGCGTGGAGGACGCGTATTTCAAAGTGGAGATCCTGGAGGCGTATTGCCGCACGGTGCTGGTGGCGGCGCAATTGGGCAAGCCGGCCAACACGATGACCCCGGCGCAGCTTCAGGAATTGCTCAAGATCAAGCAGGGCCTGGGCATTCCCGATCCGCGGCATGGACTCAAGGAGTGCGAACTGTGCGACAACAACGAATGGCGCCCAGGCCCGGCCTGCCCATTCCCGCAGGGGGAATCGCCGCCTGCTGGATTTGACCCGGAAGCCGAGGCCGCCGTCAAGGCAATCACCGATCAGATCATGGCCCAGATTGGCAAATGATTTTAACAGCCGTGAACTTCCCGGAGAAATCATTTGCCATGAGAACCACCCCCCGAGTTAGCATTTTCCTCCTCGTGGCCCTGGCCGCCGCCGGTCCGGCCTTGCCGATGGGCGCGGCCCCCGTGCGGGTTGACACCCAGAACGTGCTCCTTTCGGTTGACGCCACCAATGGCCGCTGGTCGGCGGAAATCAAAGGGACGCCGATGCAGTTGAACGAGGTTTACTTCCTGCCGGGGGACGATGCCTCGGGGTGGACGGTAACCAGTTCGGTCAATAATGACGATGCCAACAAATTCGGGTCGTTCGTGACGGTGACGTTGCATGGGACGAAGCCCGGCCAGTTGGATTTTGACTACCAAATCTCCGCCAGCAAGACGGGGAATGACATTCTGGTCGGGCTAGGGCGATCGAACCACACGGGAAAAGCGGTGGACATCGGGGACATGGATTATTTTGTGTCCAGTGACGCGAGGCTGGGCGGGACGGTTGACAAATGGGTGACCTTGGGGACCCAGTCGCGCAATCGCGACTATTACGAGTTCTGGTCGGTGGTAAATTTGGTCACGCCGAAAACCTACGCGGTCAATCATGTGGTCAAGGACGTGGCGACGGGCAAAAGCCTCCTGATGGGTCATGTGACGACCATGAAAGGGGCGTCCAGATTCGAGGTGGCGTCGGGCTGGCAGGGGAAGGGTCCCGACCGGATGCAGGTTCGGGGGTACTGCAGCTATAAAGTGACCATGCCTCCAGGGCAGAGCTTCGCCGGGGAGAAGCTGCTGATTGATTTCAATGAGGACCCGATCCGGGCGATGGAGCACCAGGCGGACCTGATCGCCATCGCCAGCGACATCCGGCTGAAACAACGGCGGCCGATCAACCTGGACGACAAAGAACTGGTGGCCAACAACTACAGCCGCTTCCACGGATGGATGTCCGGCGGGAGCGAGGCGAACGCGAGACGGTTCTTTGAGACCAATGGCCTGGGGGATTTCTACTGGGGCCTGGGAGGACCCGGAGCGCAGGGCAGCTTTGGTTTCTATGGTTCGGGCGGAGGCACGCAGGGCCGTCCTTCCCGGGTCAATTATCCGGCCGAATGTTATCTTCCTGTTCACACGGTAAGATACGATGGGGAACGGGTGATTGATTTTTCAAATCCCAAGGCGATCCAGCTTGAGCATGATCGCGCGTTCGCGTGGGTGGCCGGCCACGAGGGAGAGACGGGGCGGGCGGAGATGGATTTTGCCGATTGGTGGGACAAGTGGCCGGGCCAGTATGATCCTTACATGAGCGCGTTGGAAACCTATCACGCCGGGGGCATGCCGTGGCGGGAGGCGATTGACGAGAAGGCGCCGCGGAGGGTCATCCGGTCCAACATGCAGCCGGTGGATCATTCGTACGGGATTGTGGACATTTGCCGGATATCCGAGGATGCCGATCACGGCTACGAGACGGGCGACTCGACGCTGGCGCCGACGGACGTGAAGGGTCAAGTCGAATTCACCGGGTTGCTCAGCGAAGCGGTGATGGGGGCCGCCAACCGGGCGTTTTACAACGGGCGTGTGTTTTGGAACGACTGCGACGGCTTCCATATCTACAAGTACAACGCGGCGGACGGACAGACCTTCAACTCCAACCAGGCGAAGGTGGACGCCAACTTCCACGCGATGGCCGGCAACACGCTCTTCGTGTCCGAAGCGTTCAATGTGCCCTATCCCGCCGACCGCATTGAACTATTGAAACGGATCAGCCCGCCGACGATGGATGTGTCCTATCCGGTGGACTTGTTTGACCGGAAGCCGGCCCGGGTCTGGAACATGCCGGTAGAGCGGCCATTTGGAAAATGGAACGTGCTGGCGGTTTTTAATTACACCGGCAAGGGGGATCGCAAGTTCACCACCTCGCTGGACGCGGCGAAGGACCTCCGACTGGATCCCGCCAAAGTGTACATCGCCTATGAATTCTGGAGCAAGCAACTCATCGGGACGTTCCAGGGCAAATTCAACACGCGTCCGCTCAGTCCATACGATTGCGACATCTACAGCATCGTGGAGAAACAGGACCACCCGGCGCTGATCTCGACCAGCCGGCACGTGCGGCAGATGGCCTTTGACATCAAGGACCTGGCCTACGACGGCCCGCAACGGGTTCTGCGAGGCACTTCCCGCGCGGTGGCCGGCGACCCGTACCAGTTGCGCATCTTCCTGCCGGATGGTTTCACCGCCAAGGGCGTGGAGTTGAGCGACAATCTTGCGGCCACCATGAAAACGGACGGGAATCTGTTGATGGTGGATTTTACAACGTCCACCGGCAAGGATGTGGAGTGGAAGGTCTCCTTTTGAGATGTGAAAGATAATTTGCTGAAAGCGGAGAGCCGCGAGAAACCGGGGCGCGCATTGGTTTGCGGCTTCATCCTGAGCGTGTGCGTGGCGGCGCTGGCGGATCAAACCGTGGAGGTCAAGGGCGACGCCGGCGGCAAACGATTTGACGGCATCGGCGCGGTGAGCGGCGGCGGGGCGACGTCGGCGTTGCTGAAGGATTATCCGGAACCGCAGCGCAGCCAGGTGCTGGATTTGCTGTTCAAGCCGAAGTTTGGCGCCTCGATGTCGGCGCTGTATGTGGAAATCCCCGGGGACGGAACCACGCAGGGCACGGAGCCGAGCCACATGCATTGGCGAGGGGATGAGAATTACTACCGGGGCTACGAATGGTGGCTGATGAGCGAGGCGAAAAAAAGGAATCCGGCGATTACGCTGGACGGGGTGGCCTGGAGCTGCCCCGGATGGGTGGGGACCAACCACTTCTGGTCGCAAGACATGTGCGATTATTATGTCAAGTGGATCCAGGGCTTGAAGAGGGAGCACGGGCTGGAGCTGGACGCCATCGGGTGCCGCAACGAAAAAGGGGTCAATGAAGATTTCATCAAAAAGTTCAAGGCCACGCTCAACGCCAATGGCCTGAGCGGGGTCAAGCTTCATGGATTTGACAATTGGGAGAGAAATAAATTCGACTGGGTCAAGGACATGGCCCAAGACCCGGCGCTGAAAGAGGCGGTGAATGTGGTGGGCAATCATACGATGGCGGAAACCCCGACGCCGGCCGATGTGAGGAAGATGCTGGAGGAGATGGGCAAGCCAATCTGGAACACTGAGGAGCATGTCTATAAGGAGGATAACTTTGATTGTGAAATCAGCGTGGTGCAGGCCTTCAACAAGAACTTCATAGAGAGCGGCGTGACCAAGATCGTCACTTGGTTCGTCCTGGGTTCGCTCTACCCGATCCAGCCGCTGCCCGAGACGCCCTCGGTGATATTGGCGCACGAGCCCTGGAGCGGCAATTATCGCGCGCGGCGGGTCCTGTGGGCTTATGCGCATTATGGGCAGTTCTCCCAGGTTGGCTGGCAGTATCTCAACGGCGCCTGCGGCAACCTGACGGGCGGGGGCACCTATGTAACTCTGAAATCGCCGGGCGCGGATTACAGCATCATCGCCGAGACCAAGGGCGCCGGTGGGGCGCAGAAGGTGACCTTTAACATCAGCGGCGGTCTTTCCACGGGCAAGCTTTGCGTGTGGCGGAGCAATGAAGGGGAGCAGTTCGTGAGATTGGACGATCTGACCCCGATCATCAAGCACCTGGGCGACGGAACGTTTGCGCTGACTCTGGATCCCATGTCCGTCTATACCATCTCGACCACCACGGGACAGCAAAAGGGTTCGTTCGCGGACATCCCCGCCTCCAAGCCATTCCCCTTCCCCTATTACGACAATTTTGAGGGATACAAGAGCGCGAAAGCGTGGGGCTATCTGCCGCATTATTTGACGGATATCTCCGGCATTTTCGAACTGGCGGACCGCCCGGACCAGACGGGCCATTGCCTGCGGCAGGTGATCGGGGAAAAAGCCCAGAGCTGGTCGGTGGAATGGATGCCCTATACCGTGCTGGGCGACAAGGATTGGAAGGACTATGAAGTGAGCGTTGATCTGTGCCTGGACAATGGCGGCTGGGCCGGGGTAATGGGGCGCGTCAACAACCTGGGGAGCGGCACAGTCTGTCTGCCCAAGGGATACTATCTGCGGCTTTCGGAGGATGGAACGTGCGGCTTGTTCGCCGCGACGCAGGCCCGCAACGCCGCGGCGGGCAGCCCGCTGGCCACCGGCAAGGCGGGCAACGCCGCCGGCAAGCAGTGGCATAATGTGAAGCTGCGCTTTTCGGGCACGACCATCACCGGCTTTGTGGATGAGGTTCAGGTGGTGACGGCGTCGGACACCCGGTTTGCCAGCGGCATGGCCGGCCTGGTGACCGGCGGTGAAAACGATGCCCGCAACACCGCGCTGTTTGACAACCTGATTGTCAACACAGTCGGCGGCCCAAAACCCCAGCCGACGGTGTTCGCGCAGGATGCCAACCCCCTCTATCAGCCATAAGGGCGCGTGACCTGGGTCAGGGCAGGGTTGGAACGGGGGTTCCGGGTTGCACATCCAATTCCACCGAGGCGCCTTTCAAACCTTCCGCCTTGGCGGAGAGCGTGACATGTCCCGCTGTTTTCCCGGCCTGGAGGGTGACCAGGGCCATGCCGTTGAACACGGGGCGTGTGCCGGCTTGATAGGAGTCGTGCGAGCTGGGGTCGCCGTTGTCATTGCCGATGATTTTGGCCGGGCCGTGGAGGTCCAGAGCCACCACGTTGCCGGCGGTGGGGACAACAATTCCGCTGGCATCCAGGACGCGAACTTCCACCTGGGCCACGCCTCGCGCGGCGCTGCTCAAGACGGCGTTGTCCAGTTTGAGCGCCAGGGCGGCAGGCGGCCCGGCGGTGCGGATTTCTTCCTGGGCGACGATCTGCCCGTCCCGCCGACCGATGGCGCGGAGGATGCCGGGTTCGTAAGGCACATCCCAAGTGAGATGGAGATCAGCGGTGGTGCCGACAGGACTGGGGTCGTTCCAATTTCGCGTGGAGCCTTGGCGGGGGAAGACCAGCGATTTGGCACCGTAACTCTTGCCGTTCAACTGGAGTTCCACTTGCCTGCAGTTGGAGAAAACGACGACGGGGATGATGGCGCCCTTTTCGCCGGGGTAGTTCCAGTGCGGCATCAAATGCACCATGGGGTTGCTCGCGCACAGGCTTTGGTATAGGTAGTATCCGTCTTTGGGGAAACCGCAGGTGTCCAGGATGCCGCTGTCGGTGACTCTGCGCGGCCAGGTGGATTCGCCAAGATAGTCCACGCCGGTCCACATGAAGTAACCGATGACATAATCGTGGACGGAGTTGAATTTCCAGAGTTGTTCGGCGCGGACCAGGGAGGTGGCATAACTGAATGCTTCGCGGCTGCCGTCGAAGTAATTGCCGCGCACACCACCGACGCCGACATCTTCGGTGCCGAGCAATTTGTAGCGCGGGAATTTCTCGTGGTCGTCGGAGAAAAACAGTTCGCGATACTTGCCCCAACGATCCACGTAGTTGTAGCCGGCAATATCGAGGGCCGCGAGGAAGCCGGGCTGGGTGGGGTTGAGAGAGTGAGCCTGGTCACAGGCGGAGGTGACGGGCCGGGTGGGATCCTCGGCATGGCAGATGCCGACAAGGATTCTGGCTGTCTCCACACCGCGAGGCTCAGATTGGTCGGGGATTTCATTGCCGATGCTCCACATGGTGATGCTGGGATGATTGCGGTCGCGCTGGAGCATGGAGAGGAGGTCGGGTTTGGAGCACTCATTGAAAAGCGTGGCGTAGGAGCCGCGCAATTGGCCCTTGGGCTCGGTCCATTCGTCGAAGGCTTCATCCATGACCATGAGGCCAAGGCGGTCGCACAGGTCGAGGAATTCCGGCGCGGGCGGGTTGTGGCTGCAGCGAATGGCGTTGCAGCCCATGGCTTTGAGGAGCTTGAGCCTCCGCTCCCACACTTCCACCGGCACGGCCGCGCCCACCGCGCCGCCATCGTGATGCAGGCACTCGCCGACGAGCTTGACGTGCTGGCCGTTGAGGAAGAAACCCCGGTCCGCATCGTAGTCAATTTGCCGGATGCCGATGGGAGTCTCGTAGGAGTCAAGCACTTCGGTAGCGTCAATCTTTTTGGGGAACAAGCTTGTCCGCACCGTGTAGAGGGCGGGGCTGTCGAGCGTCCAGAGTTGCGGTTGGCTGACAGTAATGGTTTGCTCCACTTCTTTCTCGCCTTTGGCAGGGACATCCACGATGGCAAGGGATTCGACATGGCCAACGGTTTTGCCGGCAGCATCATTTATCTCCTGATAAACCCCAACCCCAACGAGAGCGTCGGTGTCGTTCTGGACGCGTGTTCTGACAATGACGTCGGCGCTGACAGCGTTTGCGTTGGGTGTCGTGACATAGGCGCCCCAGTTGGCGACATGGACTGGGCCGGTGACATCGGCCCAGACGTGGCGATAAATGCCCGAGCCGGTGTACCAGCGACTGTTCGGCTGGATGTCGTTGGCCACACGCACGGCGAGGACGTTGTTTCCCCCCGGCGCGGCAAGAAACGGTGTCAGATCACAGGTGAAACTGGTGTATCCGTAAGCGTGATGGCCGGCGGGATGGCCGTTGAGATAAACGTCCGCGTTCATAAAAACGCCGTCGAACTGCGCCGACACGTGTTTGTCCTTGAAAGCTGCCGGGGTGGGGAAATGCTTCCGGTACCACCCGATGCCGGCGGGCATGTATCCGCCCGAACCGGCGGTGGAGTTGGTCCGGTCGTATGGCCCCTCGATGGACCAATCGTGGGGCAGATCGAGCGGGCGCCAGCCCGTGTCGTCCCATGCCGGATTCTGCGCGCCAGCCGGGTCTCCCTTGGTGAACATCCAGTTCAAATCCATGGAGAGGCGCTGCCTCGGCCCGGCGGCGGCGTGGCCGGGGCGGGGGCAAAATGTTGTCAAGACGATAATTGAGATGAGGGTGTTGATGGATTTCATGGCGTCTTTCCAGCCGGCCTCCAACCGCCGGCCTATCGGGTGTCAAAGCGAGGGATTGCTGTTGCCATCCCCGGAAAAAGTCTCAAACCTTGTAGTCCCATTCCTTGCGATAGGGTGTGTCCACAAAGGCGTTGGCCTGCTCGTCGTTGGTGAATCTCATGGCCTTGGCGTCCCAGAGAAGGACCTTGGAACTTCGGTAATAGACTTCTCCTGTGCGAACGCCTGCCTGGGGGCGCGCCCCGGCGACCTGAACATGGCCCCCGCCTGTCGCTTCAACCCACACGACGGCGGAGTCCGATCGTCCGGATCCACCCCAACTTAATCCGGGGGTCGTCCCCGGCGGAGGCTCGGTGTACCGGCGCAATGTCGCGCTGCCGAGCAAGGCGAATTCCGTCAGATCGCAGGCCAACTCGATGGGCATGATGGACTTCTTGCCGGCTTTGCAGGACCGGATCCACTCGGCGTAATGATCCGCTCTTTCGCATCGCGGCAAGGAGGGATCGGGCTGCTTGAAGTCCCTGAAACGGCTCTCCGGCAGGAGCCAGCCGCCGGGGAGTCCTTGAATCCGCTGGCCCGGCCGGGGTGAAGTATGGTCCTGCACCGACGGAGTGCCGCCATAGAAGGCGGAAACCTGCACGCCGTTCTCGCCGACGAACATCACCCCCCTGCCCGGCATGCC
>Ga0187888_1001244_pt1 | contig 24695 bp, 18 predicted proteins | sample June2016WEW_7_40_FD_132987 | JGI IMG/M metagenome (GOLD analysis project Ga0187888, IMG submission 132987) | Peatland microbial communities from SPRUCE experiment site at the Marcell Experimental Forest, Minnesota, USA - June2016WEW_7_40 | ecosystem: Environmental > Terrestrial > Soil > Wetlands...
ATGCACCGTCGAAGATTGCCCCGGCTCCTCAGGCGGCTCCTTATGCTCCGTCGAAGATTGCCCCGGCTCCTCAGGCGGCTCCTTATGCTCCGTCGAAGGTTGCCCCGGCTCCTCAGGCGGCTCCCTATGCTCCGTCGAAGGTTGCCCCGGCTCCCTACGCTCCGTCGAAGGTTGCCCCGGCTCCTCAGGCGGCTGCTCCCTACGCTCCGTCGAAGATTGCTCCGGCTCCTCAGGCTCCGGCCAAGGTTGCTCCGGCTCCTCAAGCGGCTGCTCCCTATGCTCCCGCCAAGGCCGCTCCCCAATCCTGAGCAAGTCATTGAGCACGAGTCGAGCTTGGTCTTTCGCATTGATCCCGCGAGACCAAGCTCAATTCGTTTTCACGACCGATTCGCAGGCGACGGGTTCCATTCCGGGGCACGTCGCCTTTGCGTTTGCCGCCTTCGGCTCCACATCTACTACTGGCCAGGAGAGTGCTGGTGGCACCAGAGGTCGTACCCGGCTTGAAGCTGCTCGGTCGACTTCAAGATGGGGCCGGTCAGCGGGATCAATCCGTGGGTTCGCGCCATGGACTGGTAGTTCACGATACTTCGTCCCCCCACGAAGACGGGGACCGTCTGGATCGCTTGCAGTTCTTGAAAACGCTTCTTGATGTTTCGCGAGAGGATGAACGAGAGAGCCAGAGCCGAGGGCCGCAAGCGCTGAACGGCCAAAACATACTCGCGAACCGGCAAATCGACACCCAGGTTATGAACCCTCCAACCGCGAAGCTCCATGACCATGTTGAAGATCAAAACTCCGCCCTCGTGGCGGTCGCCTTGGACGGTTCCGGTGATCACGCTGTGCACCGGCTGAGTGTTGGCCTGCCGAGCCGCCGCGATCAAGGCAACGAGTTTCTGTCTCAGGAAGACGGTGATCAGGCGCTCCTCGAACACTGAATAGCTCTTGCGAAACCATCCTTCGCCGGCTTCGATCAGGGCAGGATGAATGACCTGATTCACGAGGCCGAACGGGTCGAACCGGCTGACAAAACTGGCATACTCGCGTTCCGCTTCCTCGCTCTCCCCGGCGATCAGCCGGCAAACAAGCTTGGTACGAACCGCCTCATCGATGGCACCGTTCGATGGTGACGCGGGTTCTCCCGGTTCGAAAACATCGGCATTGAGGCGCGAGATCAGCTCGCCGATCGGCTGCCGGCCCGAGCGATTCAGGTCAGACAGGCGGCAAAGCAACTGCACCTGCATCCGGTCGTAACGGCGGTGGCCGGAAGGAGAGCGCTCAGGAACGGGGAATCCGTAGCGGCGTTCCCAGACGCGCAAGGTGTGGCAACTGATTCCCGTCAGCTTGGATACCGCGGCGATGGAGTATCGAGGTTGAGGCTGTGCGGGCAATGGCAAACCCTGCTCGGGGTCCGATTTGGAGTCGGGCTCGGGGTTTGTGGTGAGGGGGTTATCCTGCTGCGGATGGGGGTAACTTGCCATTGGTCTTGTATCCCCGGATGGACCGTCGGACGGTGACGGCGCCAGTGGGACACTCGCACCTAACTCTCAACTCAGTATAAGGCTTGCAAACAGCGGTGCCAAGAAGCCGGTTGGAATTGCCGAAATTGTCGCGCCAGGATTCCGGCGGCGGACCTGATCCTTCCGTGTTTCCGCTTGTCATCACATCGCCGACGGCGCTGAAAGGGACCTAGGATTTCCTTAGAAGGCCTCTGTCTCAGGTGGGTTCGCGAGCCGTCTACCACGCACTGTCCTGCCTTCTCAAGTCCGCGCTGCATCACGTGCGGCTGAATCCATCAAGGAAAAGCACGGAGTTTCCGAATGTTCGCATACCTGCGCAAGTCAGCTTTGTCGTCGTCCAAACCGTCGGTAAAACGGTCGGCTCGCCCTCTGCTGGAGAATCTGGAAGACCGTCTCCTGCTCTACAGCACCTACGGTCCCCCCCCCAACACGTGGGTCTACGGCAGCCGCATCACTTACAGTTTCATGCCCGACTACACCAGCGTCGGCGGTATCTCGAGTGTCCTGTTTCAGACCCTCGACGCCAAGTTCTCCCAGGCGACCTGGGAGCTGCAGTTCCAGAAGGCCGCCGCAGTCTGGCAGGCCGTGGCCAACATCAACCTATCCCAGGTATCCGACAACGGCAGCCCGGAAGCGACCAACGGCGACCAGCAGGACGACCCGCGGTTCGGCGACATCCGGATCGGCATGGTGAACCTCGGCTCCGGCGTGCTGGGCGAGACGTTTCTTCCCCCGCCGTACAACGGGGGGACCGCCGCCGGCGACATGTTCCTCAACTCCACCGCGAGCTGGCAGATCAACACCGACTACGATCTCGAAACGGTCGCGATTCACGAGTTCGGCCACGCCCTGGGGCTGGGCGAGTCCCAGATCACGACAGCCTGCATGTACGCCTACTACAACGGCATGAAGCAATCGCTGACCACCGATGACGTCGCCGGAATCCAATCGGTCTGGGGCGCACCCCAGCCCGACCAGTTCAACAGCAACGGTCTGAATGATGGCAGCTTCAGAACGCCGGCCAATATCACGTCGTATATCGGCAGCAACGGCCAGGCCGCGATTCCCAGCCTGCGGATCACCAGCCCCACTCAGGTCGAATGGTTCTCCGTGACGGTACCGGCGTCGACGACGGGCACAATGGTTGTGACCGAGCAGTCAAGCAACCTCAGCATGCTGAGTCCTACGCTCTGGCTGTACAAGTCCAGCTCGAGCCTTCCGATAACGATCGGCTCGGTCAGCTCCACGGCCTTCGGAGCAACGGTGAGCTATTCGGTGGCGGGTGTACAGGCCGGGCAAACCTATCTGATCCGCACATTCGGCAACGCGGCCGGAGACCCGACCGGAGGTTTCGGTCTGGAGGTCAACTTCGGCTCGGCAACTCAGCCCCCGATTCCTCCTCCCAATACCGTCGTGCTCCAGCAGCCCGATCAGGGAGGCGGCGTTTCGGACACGGGTATGCAGGTTTCCACGGGTCCTCGAGTCATCACGATCGGGAACCTCAGCGCGCAAGGCGACGTGTACTCAATGAACGCTCCCAAGTCCCCGAGCGCGACCACCGTGGCCGTTCAAACCTTATCCGCGAGCGCGACCCAGGTTGGAACGACCGACGCTGTCACACCGCTCGTCGCGGTTGCCACCGCGCAGCCTGGCTTGCCGGCCGGGAAATCGGCAGTTGCTCTCGCCGCCGCGGGGCAGGCGAGATCGTCCATTTCCGGCTCGACGCCTTCCGCGCTTCAGGCCGTCGACGCGATCATCCTCGGCTGGAAGTTCAGGAATCGTCTGTCAGTGTTCACAAAAGGGAACACAACAGGTTCTTCCCGTGCCGGCTAAGTGATATCAGAGGGACTTGGGATTGGGCTTTCTGTACGTCCCCGGGCTTGTGACCTAGCGTTTAGGGGGCAACTCGTGCTTCCAAGACTGATCTCAGACCGGTTCTCTGGTGCTTCCATGAGCCGCGCTCCTCGACAACAGCGAACCATGACCGGACGCCGCCTCAGCCTCGAGTGGCTGGAGGCGCGGTGGCTTCGTGATAGCTCATTAGTCACTGTTGCTACCACTGGAGCCTCATTGACATTGGCCCCATCACAGAGCCACCTGACCGTCGACTTCAATCTGGACGTTTATGGTTACTTGAATCCCGGCGACGTTCAGCTCGTATCGGACAACCCTAGTGTCCCAAACCCGCTCCTCGGGGATCCGTCGTACGACCAGTCAGGCTCCGTGGTCACGATTCCTGTTCTGACCCAGCCTCTCCCGCCTGGCGATTACCGTATCGTGCTTCTCAATGATCCGAACACTGAAAACATCTGGAATTTGACCGCCGACCTGACGCTTGGCGACTTCACCATAATTCCGCCCCCGGTCGTTAATCCCCCAGCGACATTGAGCACCGCCACCGTTCTGCCAACAACGATCGGGACCCAGGTGCAGAGCATTTCGGGTTCGCTCGATCTTTCCAGCCAGGAGAACGTCGACCTGTACGCGATCACGCTGGGCCCCGGGCACTTCTGGCGATTGGGGGTGCAACTGGAAGCCCAGCAAATCGGCAGCCCCTTCCGAGGTGCCCTGTCGCTCTTCGATAGCAACGGGCAAGTCCTGAAGACCAGTAATGCCGGCACGGGGGGGTTCGACTCTCCGGCTGACCCCTACCTTTTCAGCGGCCTGAATCCCGGCGTCTACTACATCGGCGTCTCGGGTGCGGGAAACCTGGGGGAACAGCCTGGCGGCTACGACCCCAGGGGCTCTGGCACCTTCGGCACGTCGGGGAGCCCCCAGGCCGGGGGCAAGTACACCCTGGAAGTTTTCGCGGATCCTGCCGACACTCCAACCCGCGTTCTTGGCGTCGGACTCCAGTGGGGCGATCCGCTCGGGACGAGTCCGACCGGGCTGGTCCTGGATTTCTCTGGTTCGATTGACGTCAACAGCCTGAATGCCGCCGGGAACAACCAGTCGGGCATCTGGGTGGTCGACCAGTCGGGTCACAGCTGGTTCCTGACTCCGACCAGCTACGACGCGAGTCTGGCGCAGATGAGCTTTGCCTTCGACCAGCCTCTGCCGGCCGGCGAGTACACCCTTTTCAACTCACCTTCCGATGGTTTGAAGGACCTCGCGGGCTGGTCCCCGGTCGCGCCGGGTTTGCCGCAAGGGGTCCTCGCGACGTGGACCATTCCGCCGAGCACTCCGCCCGTGGTTCCGGGCAACCTGGGTGTCGTCTGGCCTTCACAGCAGGACGGGGTCGCCGATTCCGAGCTGATCCTTCCGGGCCAGGGTGTCACGAGCCAGGTGGTCGTGCCGGCGCCGGGTTGGTACACTCTTACATCCGTCTCGCAAGGAATGCTGGCGATCGAGCGAGCGGGACCGGACGGGCTGGTCGTCGTGGATTCAGGGAGTCAGGGTACATCGCACCAGTACAGGCTCGATCTCGAACCCGGCCTCTACGTCTTCACCTTCCGGAACCTCGGAACGCAGGAAGTTCTGGCCAACTGGCGGATCACGCTTTCCTCGTTCGATTACGATCACCTGACCGACAATGGTGTCGGCCAGAGTGTTGCGCTGGGCTTGAGGCTGGTCAACCCCTCGTCGTCGAGCCTGACGACGGACTTGCCACCAGGTTTGACTTTATCTCCGGAGAACACCGGACCCGTCTCCACGCCCTCTCAACCTGAAACCTCCGCGCCCTCCGCGCCGGGCACGTTGACTCTGGCGTTTGTGGTCCCGACCCTGACCAGCTTATCCGCGTCATCCGTGAGCGTGTCACCCCTCCCCGGCAGCCTGTTTGTGACGGTCGATTCCGGCTTGCTGGGAGCGCCAACCGCCGCGAACGGGCCGACGGTCCCGGGTGGTATGCTTGCCCTGGCCAATGGTGCTTCGGGCCTGCTGCCCGGAATCGCCGGCCGGTGGTACGGGACGGCCGGGGATCGCGATCCCACGCAGTCCGGCCAGGGCCCGCTCACGAACGGCTTGCCCCTTGCGGCCTCCGACCTGGCCGCGACGGAGGCCGGCCCAGCGCTGGCGTCTACCGGGGATGCCCTCGCCCTGAACAAGGCCGATCGGATCACGGAGCTGGCCGGGCGGCTGGGCCGCTGGTTTGGGCTGAAAACCGGCCAGGAGGGAGCGACTGTCGACGGCGCTTTGGCAGAGTCGGATCTGCTGGCCCGGAATGAGACAGAACCCGGCCGGGGCCCGGCGGATGGCTCCGCCGAGAGTTCGACGGAACGAATGGCCGAGGCAGACCTGGGAATGCCCACCGGACTGATCGTCGTCGCGGCGGCCGCTTACCGTTTGCGTCAGCTCGCGGGCCGCTGGTGGCGGCGAACTCGCGGCCAGGTCCGGGCTCCGTCACGACCGGAGGCGAGCCCGCCGGGGCCCAGGTCACGTAGCTTCCGCGGCAACCATGGAAGCCATGCCGGTGCAACCTGCGTGCGGACCTCTCACCGCCGCTGAATCGGCGTCACGGGGCTGACGAAAGGCGGGCCGTCTCAGCCTGACGGGTGCCGTCCGCCGGGGCGGTCCTTGTCCCGGTCGCGCTCGACCGGCTGATAGGCTTCCTCGGCGGTCAGGATCATGGCCGCCACCTCGACCAGCTTGCGGTTGCGCTCACTGGCGAGCTTTTGCAGGCGGCGAAAAGCTTCGTTCTCGTCCAGGCCCGTGCGCTTCATGAGCAGTCCCTTGGCTTTCTCGATGAGCTTTCGATCCTCAAGGGCCTGACGCAGGTCGGCTGCTTCCTGACGAAGAGACTGGAACTGCTCGAACCGCCGGGTCGCAATGGCGATGGCCGGCTCCATGTCTGCTTGCTTGATCGGCTTGACCAGGAACGCCAGGATGTGGTCTTCCTCGGCACGCTCGACCAGGTCGTGATCGTGATAGGCCGAGACCAGGATCACCGGGATCGGGAAGTCCTTGCAGATCTGGCTGGCGGCGTCGATGCCGTCCATGTCGGGCATCTTGATGTCGGTGATCACGAGGTCCGGACGCTCTGCGCGGCATTTCTCGACCAGCTCGCGACCTGTGCTGGCGACGGCCACCACGATATGGCCGAAGCAGGGCAGGATCGCCTGCAGGTAGTCCCGCATGTCGAGTTCATCGTCGGCCACGGCGATCCGGAGGTGACGGTTCATGAGCTAGCGTCCTTGTTGCCTGGGCAAGGTCAAGATGATCTCGGCTCCCCGTGCCCCGCTCTTGCCGACCCCGACGCGGCCGCCGTGGGCCTCGATGATTCGCTTGACGATGGCCATACCCAGGCCTGTCCCGCGGGTCTTCGTAGTATAGAAGGATTCGAAGATCTTGTCGTGCTGCTCGGGGGTCAGGCCGGGCCCGTTGTCCCGGATAGCGAGGCAGATCGCCGCGCGGCCGTCGAGACTGGCAGCAGACCCCGTGATCGCGATCTCGACGCCGTCGTCACGGGACGTCAGCGCGTTGTCGAGGATATTACGGAACACCTGTTCCAGCCGAAACGGGTCGACCTGGCAGCTCAAGTTTAGCCCGCCGTATGGTTCATGAAGTATGGCCTGCTTGCCTTCGCGCAGCGGCTCGAGATGCGTCCACGCCCGTCGCCAGATCTCTGCCAGATCACAATCCCGGAGCACGAGCTTGATCGGGGCGGTATACTCGCGCACGTCCTCGTAGAGCCGGTGCAGATCGTCCTGGGCTTGCTGGACCCGGCCGATCAGCCCGAGCGTGTCCGGACGGTCAACCAGCTTCAGCGCGAGCATCTCGAGGCAGGCCTGGCTGCGCTGCAAGGCGTTGCGGCTCTCATGAGCAAGCCCTGCGCACATCTGACCGATGGCGGCCATGCGCTCCGCGTTGAGTGCGCGCTCCTGCGCCGCCTTCAGCTCGGTGATGTCGTGGTCCACGATCAGGAGGGCCGGGAAGCCGTCGTAGTCAGGCAGACAGCGGACATTGCGAAGCATGACCCTCGTCCTGCCGTCGCGACAGCGGATCTGACTTTCGATTCCGCGCTGGGGAGAACCTCGCAATGCCTCGCGACAACACGTCATGAGCCGGGGCCGATCCGCATGGGGAACGAGCAGTTCCAGGAAGCTTTTTCCCAGGACCTCGCCGGCGGGGTAGCCAGTGAGCTGTTCGGCGAACGGGCTGAAGTAGAGGATTGCGTGGTCACGGGTACGGAGCATGACGATCATGCACTCGGCGGCCTCGACCAGGTTGCGGAAGATCGAATCGCTCCGCTCCCTGGCCAGCGACAGGCGCCGCCGCTCCATCAGCCCCTCGGTCCGGATCCGCAGCGTGTCCGGGTCGATCGGCTTGACGATGTAATCGGCGGCTCCCTGGCGGAGGGCCTCGATGGCTCCTTCGAGGTCCGAGAAAGCCGTGACGATCACCATGGCCGACTCGGGCGCTCGGGCGCGGAGAACTGGCAAGAAACCGAGGGCATCGCCGTCGGGCAGCCGCCGGTCGAGAATAATGACCGCCATCTCCGCCAGCGAGGATCGCGCCAGCGCCTCGCCGATCGAGCTGGCGGTCTCGACCGCGTGGTGATCGAACTCCAGGATGTCGCGCAGGTTGGCCCGAGCGTCAGGATCGTCCTCGATGACCAGGATTCGTCCAGCGGGTCGAGCGGTTTCCATCGGGCCGAGCACCACGGGAGAGGGTCGGTTCGGGGCTCTCGCATCCGTGCCCTGATTCTCCGATGATTCTAACAAATGTCGAGGAGAAAACCTTGGTTCTCGCCGGAACACGCCCCGGCGGGTTCTTGATACTCTCGCTCCGGCGAGAGCCGACGTGCAGGGTGCCGGTTCCCGAACCACACCTGATCAGGCCGCCATCGACTTGAAACACGCCCGCGGCTGGATTCGAATGGATGTTGTACGGTTCGACACAACAGCCATCTGTGTGGTATCAGGGTCGCATTAGCGAAATCCAAAATAACCATGCAAGCGTACTACGAATTGACTTCAGGGAATGCCTCACCCTCTGAGTTGAGGCCAGCGCCGGGGCTCCGGCCAGTTCAGGCTGTCCTGGCGTTCTGTGCGGGGGGATGATGCTTCTCGCCACGCTCGGCTCGACCTCGGCGGACTGGAAACGGGGACGCAGCTAGTTACTGATTCTGGCTGCGTCCCCGTTTCTGCTCTCCCGTCCGTCCTGGAATGGTATTCCTGACCGGTTCTCTGAAGCTGCGAGCTGATGTTCTTCAAAAAAAAAGTCGCTTTTTTGTCTGAAGTGCTCCCCGATGTGTCAACCTAGAAATGGGGAGATGAAGGCGGTTGAGGCTCTCGACGGGACGATTGCCCTGCCGCCGCTAAGGTCCTCCGGCCCATGTCTTCGCTGCGTCGAGCCGGCGGATTGGATTTCCCGAGGAGTGCCCTTGCATGAGCCGTTTCGAAGCCGTGACCGTCTGCCTGAATTACGCCGATTTCCTCGCACACGTGATTCCTGCCAACCAGCCGCATTTTGACGATTGGGTGGTCGTGACATGCCGCAGCGACGAGCCCACCTTTCGGGTCTGCGAACGCCATGGCGTCCGCACGGTCTTCTGCCCTTACTTCGCCAAGAACGGCTCGCCGTTCAACAAGGCCCTCGCCATCAATCTCGGGCTGGCTCATCTGAAGTGCACCGACTGGATGATCCACATCGACGCTGATACGGTGCTTCCCGGAAACTTCCGCAAGCTCGTCGAGAACGCCGAGCTCCGGAAGGATGCGATCTTCGGGATCGACCGGGTCAACTGCCCTTCGTGGGACGAATGGCAGCGCTATCGGACGAGCGACTCTTCCAATCAGAAGCACTACTTCATCCAGCCGCCGGGCGGCTGGCATATCGGCACCCGGCTGAGCCACCATGACTACGGCGGCTATGTCCCGATCGGTTTCTTCCAGATGTGGAACCGTGAGTCGAACATCACCCGGTATCCGACGATCCAGGATGGAGGAGCCGAGCACACGGACCTTCTGCACGGACTGCAATGGCCGCGTCCGAACCGGATTCTGATCCCGGAAATCATCGCCGTTCATCTCGAATCCGAGCCCTCTTCGATGGGAGCCAACTGGAAAGGTCGAACCACGAAAGCGTTTGGGCCCGAATCAAGTGGTTCCTCCATGATGGCTGGGAAGTCAGTTTTGCGTTCGGCGCCGCAACGGCCGGCCGAGTTCTTTACTGCCGCGCACGACTATGCGCAGGGAAAATGATCCTTGCTCAGTGGAGACGAATTCCTCACGACCGGCCGATCCGGCACGCGAGGAAGAGGGGCCAGACATGGATGGCGCTGGCAGGCTCTGGCGGTGCGGTCTCGCCGTGTTCGAGGTGCCAGGCGTCCCAGGCAGCGATCGTCTCGGGTGCAAGAAGGGTCTCGACGGAGAGGGGATGACCGCGGCGGACCATCCAGGTGAGGTGACGAACGATCAGCGGCGCATCGAGACCTCGGATCGCGGCGGCTTCGGCGATGGTGAAGCCGCGGTCAATCAGGCGAGAGGTCCACTCCTCGGTCGGCACGTACTTCGATGCAGAGTCGGTGCTGGCCTGCGGGGAGGGAGAGATCACCACAGTCCCGGCAGTCGGCGGAGAGACGGGATTGCGAGGCTCGTGCCGAGTCCCGACGGCATTCGGCTCGGCGGCAGCCTCGCCTTGCCGGCGAGGCGCAGCGGGAAGAGACTGGGGGGACACAGCGATTGCGTGCAGCAATGCCGCTCCGTGGCGCTCGATCCGGGCTCGTCCCAGTCCCTTGATCCCGGCCAGGGCGGCCGGGGTCGAGGGTCGATCTCTTACCAGGGCTTCGAGGGTCTCATTAGTGAAGATGCAGTAGGGCGGTTGCTTGAGATCGCGTGCCAGGTCGGACCGCAACGCCTTGAGCCGCTCCCATAGCGGATCGCCTGTCAGTTCGTCATGCGCGGCTTGCTCCGGGTCAGCGCTGACTTCTCTTACCGAGGCACCGGAGTGCGGCAGCCGCGGCGGTGGCACCTGTGCGTCTTCCCGTTTGCGGTGAGTATTGCCGCCGCGCCGGAGCCGGCCCAGCAGGTCATCGGGAAGTTCCAGGATCAGTTCGGCTGGTTCCTGGCTGCGCAGCCAGCGCCAGCCTGCGTCGGTGAGAATCACCACCGGCTTGAAGCGCTCGACCTCCTGGGTTTCCACGAGCCCGGCCCTGGCCAGGGCGTCAATGATCTCCGAGACTTCCTTTCTTGTGAATCCGCCGTCCCGGAGAATTCCAAAAGTCGTCAACTGGTCGAGCTTCCATTTGGACATCCGCTCGGATTCGGACCCGGTGAGCATCTGGGCGACAACGATCTTGCCGAAGCGGCCCTTGGCCCGTGCGACACCGGAAAGGATCTTCAGGACGATTTCTCGGCCGCCGGGGGTGTCGATCGGGATGGACGACGGGGCGGCCAGCGCGAATCCATGTGCCGGCACGCAGTTGTCGCATCCCCCGCAGTGGACCGACTCGGCGGTTTGCTCGCCAAAGTAGTTGAGGATGTGCGACCGCCGGCACTGGCGGCTACGGCAGTACTGGATCATTCGCTCGAGCTTGGCGTACTCGTTCCGCTTGCGTTTCTCGAGGTTGGCAAAGTCGATCTTGAGGTCGCGCGGCGTGCGCGACCGGTCGATCACGCGGATGGCATTGCCGCGAAATGGAGGAACGTAGTCAACAGGCAGCTCGGCAGTCAGTGACTTGAGAGCGCGAATCAGGGCAGGGCGGTCCAGTCCGAGGGCAGAGGCGAACTCGTCGGGTCGGAAGTAGACCGGTTCGCCCAGGCGATCCCGGACCATGCCCTCCAGGCCGGCCAGGACGGTCCTCTGCACGTTCGCCTGCGGACTGAGCCGGCCGACCAGGCTAGGGCTCGCACCCGTCTCGTCGGGCTCGCCGTTCAACCGGATGATCGCCATGTTCTCACGCGGCAAGAACTTTTCGATCGCCCCGAACTTGTCGAGAATCTTGAGGACCGTGCCGACCGCCGACTCGTTGAGATCAAGGCTGGCCGCCTCGCGAATCTCGGCGTGAGTCATCTGAATCGGGTCGTCGTCGAGGCGCCGGAGGAACTCGTAGACCTGGTAGATGGCTCCTCGCGACGGGTACTCGTTCTCGATGAACAGCTCCTGCAGGAAGCGGTCCGCGGTCGAGTAGAGCAGCAGGCAAAGAGCGGGAAGACCGTCGCGGCCAGCCCGGCCGGCTTCCTGGTAATAGGCCTCCAGAGTGCCCGGCATGTTGAAGTGGATGACCGAGCGAATCGCGGCCTTGTCCACTCCCATGCCGAACGCATTGGTCGCCACCACGATCTCGGCTGCGCCGCTCATGAACCGATCTTGCGCGGCGGTGCGCTGCTCGCGGGCCAGACCGGCATGATACACCACGGTCTCACGTCGCAGCTCGTCGCTCAGGAAAGCCGCGACGGTCTCGCACCGCGCCCGGCTGGAGGTGTAGACGATCGCCGGTCCGTGGTTCTGATCAAGCGCCCGGCTCAGTTCCTGCATCTTGGCCTCGTCGCGCCCGGCCTCGATCACGGCATACCGCAGGTTGGGCCGGTCGAACCCGGTGATGAAGAGCTCGGGATCGTCCAGCGAGAGCTGATCGGCGATGTCGCGGCGGACGGCGTCGGTGGCCGTGGCCGTGAGTGCGATGCAGGGCGGCGAGCCGAGCTGGCGGCGAGCCAGGCCAAGACGGGCGTAATCGGGACGGAAATCATGCCCCCACTCGCTGATGCAGTGGGCCTCGTCCACCGCGAGCAAGCTGGGTTTGATTCGGGCCATGATGGCGAGGAAGCGGGGGCTGCGGAAGCGCTCGGGCGCAACGTACACCAGGCGGTAGCGGCCGGCCTCGACCTCCTGCATGCGCGCCCACTGGTCGGCCGGGTCAAGAGTGCTGTTGATCAGGGTCGCGCGCAGCCCGCGCTGGTTGAGCGCATCGACCTGGTCTTTCATCAGGGCGATCAAGGGGCTGATCACCAGGGTGACTCCCGGCAGGAGCAGGGCCGGCAACTGGTAGCAAAGGCTCTTGCCTCCCCCTGTCGGCATCACGCAGAGCACGTCGCGGCCACCCAGGACCCGCTCGATCACCTCGCGCTGCCCGGCGCGGAACCGCTCAAGCCCGAACCGGTCGCGGAGCGTGTGTTCCAGGTCGATCGCACTTTTGGCAAGGCTCATGGGCCACCGTCCCTCACACCGCTTCGATGGGAATTCATTATAGGGGTGCGCGGGTCTGGTGGGCAGGTGGCGACGCGGCGGGCAGGCGAACCAGAAACGTGCTCCCTGATCCGGGTTCGCTGATCACGCGTAGTTCGCCCTGATTTCGCTCGACGATGGACCGGGAGATCGCCAGTCCCAAGCTCAGGCCGCGGGCCTTGGTCGTGAAGAACGGTTCCATGACCCGCGCGATCTGGTCGGGCGGAATTCCCGGGCCCGTGTCGGTCACGTCGATCTCCACGAACGGTCCTTCGCTTCTGCCAGTAATCGTCAAGCGTCCATTCCCGGACATGGACTCGCGCGCGTTGCGAAATAGATTGCTGAACACGATCTGGATCTGCCCGGCGTCCGCGGCGACCGTGGGAAGCGAGCCCCACCAGAGCGACCTCGACTGTCGCTGGCAATCCCGTCTGGATCAGGACCTCGCGCAAGCAAGCCCCGACCGAGAACGGCCGCGGCTGCGGGGCCGACATGCGGGCGAAGTTCGACAGAGCCGAGATCACGCCGTCGGCCAGCTCGACATGCCGTGCGATCCGGCTGAAGTGCTCGGCCTTCTTCTCGGCCGTGGGGTCGCGTGCGCTGAGCAGGAAGTAAACCGAGGTCTTGATCACGTTCAAGGGGTTGCGCAGTTCATGGGCAACGCCCGCGGAAATCTGCCCCAGACCGGCCAGACGCTCGATCTGCTGCTGGCGGGCAAGGCGCTCGGTCTGATAGGCGTCTTCGATGATGGCCAGATCGAGGTCAAGCAGCTTGTTCAAGGCGAGAACTGCCGGCTGGAGCTCTGCCGGCTCGCGATCCCAGCCCCGCGTCAGAGCATCGAGCAGACCCGAGCGCACCCGGGCCATCGCCATGCTGCAGAAAACCTGGTCCAGGCCGAGTTCCGCATGGCGAAGCCCAACACGCCAGCGCCGCTGGACATAGTCTGCGTCATAGATTCCGGAGCATAGATCACTCAGCCAGCCGAGCAAGCTGATCTTGAGCCGCTCTACCTGGGCCGCTCCACCCGAGAGTACCTTGCGGGCCTCATGATGGCGATCAATTTCCTCGTGGAAATCCACGACGATGGCGTGAAAAGCCCCTTCGAGCCGCCCGGCGATCGACTGGATCGCCCGCGCATCCAATTCGGTCCAGCCCACATACCGTTGCATCTCCTCGTAGCGCTCAAAGAGCGAACCTTGCCGCATGGTCTAGCTCACGAGAGCATGGTTAGACGGGATTCTCGCCGGTCTAACCTGGCTGTAAAAAGAAAAGAGCCCCCCACGATCATCCCCTTTGAGCCGGAAACGCCAGCAGGATGGGCGAGTGATGCCCGTAAGCGCGGCACCTCTTTCCGAGGCGACCTGCCCGGGGCATGTAAATTCTAAGTACTGGCTCCAACGTCTCGCAAGAAGATGAGGAAAAAAAACCTATCAAGAAGGGAAATCCTTGTTGACAGAACTGAAGGCTCCGGGTAGCTTCTGGGATTGAAGTGCCTGGCTCATGACGGGTCAGGAAACGCCGGCTAAGATAGCCCTGTTCAGGCTACATTCGCCTGACCGGGGTTTTTTTGTGCCTGCGGCGTACTGATCATCGCCAGGTCAGAATTGGCAATCGGATAGGGTCTGACCTTCGTGGTCCCTTGAGTAGACAGGCACTGCATGCACTGACAGGTTTCGAGGAAAATTCCCGGAATCTCAGCCATGCCTTTTTCTCGCTTCACGTGGCTGGTGTGACCGCAAGTCGCTATCTCGCTTCTTATCGGGTCAATGGACTTGCCAGCCACGGGTCGAACATGCGAATTCGCCGACTTTCGTACACAAGGAGGTTTCGCCATGTTGGTCCTGAGCCGTAAAGTCAACGAACAGATTGTCATTGGCAACAACATCCGGATGACCGTCGTTTCCATCCGGGGTAACCAAGTGCGTCTTGGCTTCGAGGCACCGCAGAGCGTGCCGATCTTCCGCGATGAGCTGCGTCGCCAGGACGGGCATCCCGTCTTTACCGCCAGCGCGGACACGGCAATTCTTCATCCGGCCGAACCCTCCTATCAGATCGCGACCAGCGAGGGCTAGCGCCGCCTTTTTGACTACCGGCCGCACCAGCGAAACTCAGCGAAGTGGCCTGAGATTTGCAACCACCGGGTCTGTCTCGCCTAAACTTGGGTGCCTTTTGACCGAACCTCGTTCGAGAAGATATAGAGTTATGAACCCCACAGCGATTTCTCGAACCGATGGGTCTACGCGAACTGCGGTTCGAGAACAAGTCGACCTGCAAGAGTCCCGGCTCTGGGATCGCGCCCGGCTGAACCTCATGCTCTTGTATGGTGGCCAGAGAAGTGGCAGCAACGGCCAGGGCAACGCAAGTGGTATCGCAACTTGCCCTTTCGGCAACGGCGTGGTGGAAATCTAAGGCGGTAAGCCCCGGCCGGAACTCATAGATTCCGCCGCGCCGTCTCTTCTCCATGATGTGCTCATCGCTCGCAATGCTCGACGAATTGCGATCTTCAGTGATCGTCGGGGGCATTGGCCGTGCTTGGCAGTCCTTGCTTCCACATCATCGCCCGGAACCGGTACCGCCGAATGGAGCGAGTGCGGTCTATCAATGAGTGCCGCATGGCCTCTCTGTCAGGCAGTTGTTCCAACTGTCCCCGACGGGTTCATATAAAGGCGATGATTCCCACGTTTGCCAACGACCTGAGCCGCCTCCGAGAGGCGAAGGCAATACGCCACGCGCTGGGCTAGCCACAGCGGACGATCGATCCGGCGGGCGATGTCGGCCGTGGTGAATGGCTCGATCCAGTCATGGCTTTGTGGTAGCAATTTCCAGAGGTCAGCGGGACGCTCGATACTGAGTTTCCCCAGGATCTCGACCAGGCGGCGATCGACGATCCGGTACCCTGGCCGGCGGCGGCGCGACACCCGGATCTCGTCGATCGACACAGGTAGGACCTCGATGTCCAGATTTGGGTCCGGCAAGATGCGAGCCAGTCCGACCAGATCCTCGAAGAGATCCACGACCGCACCACGCTTCGGGCTGCGGCGGGCCGACAGATCCGGACCGTCGGTCCGCGCTCGCCTCACGACGCGACGCTCGAGCACCACGGGCTTGACCACCCGCACCCGATGCTCGGGCAGCAGCCGTCCCAACTTGGCTCGCAACGGGCCCAGAGGTCCCGATTGGATCTCGACGAGCAGCCCCGCGCCGTCCACGGCATCGATCCTGAACCCCTTGAGAGTCACCTCGGAACGCCCGCCCGACCCCGATCCGTACTGATCCTTGAGCGCGCGGTGCAGGCTCGTCTCCATCGTGGATCTTCCTTGAAAAAAACGAGACGCCCCAGTGTCGTCCGGCAGGAGCCGAAATCCGTCAAACGACCTTCAAAGGTTCGACACCCAGGTCGCGAATGGTAAGGAGAGGACGGAATACCAGCCCGCGCGATTCGAACGCCTGTGCGGCACCCTCGAGCCGGTCAAGAACAACGGCCACCAGCGCGACCTTGCACCCGAGTGCCTCGACGGCCTCGATGGCCTGGATGGACGATCCACCTGTCGTGGCCACATCATCGACGATCGCCACCACCGAGCCGCGCTCGAGCGGACCCTCGACGAGGTTAAGGGTGCCGTGGGCCTTGGCCTGTTTGCGCACCAGAAAACCTCGCAGTCCGGGGCGTCCGTGGGTGGCCGCCAGGGCCAGAATTGCCCCGACAACCGGATCGGCCCCCAGCGTCAGCCCGCCTACCGCCGTGACCTCGGGATAATCGGCGAACAGGTCGAGCATCCCCACGGCAATTAACTGTGAGCCCTCGGCCAGCAGCGTGACCCTGCGGCCATCAATGTAAAAATGCGAGGATCGCCCGCTGGCCAGGGTAAAAGTCCCTAGCCGAAGTGCTTCGCGCTTCAGCAGAGCAACCAGTTGCGCCCGATGTTCCTCTCCCCAAGCCCGCGTCATCCCCACTGATCCTTCCCTTCTCGCCAGACCTCGGCATCGATCGATAGCACCGCCTCGTCTGGTGCTAGCCTTCCCACCCAAAACCATGGTCGAGCAATACCTTCTGGAGAGTCCGGCAACAAGCTACCACACCTCGTCTACCTCGCCAAGCGATCCCATGGGCAGACACGAGAGGTTCATCCCCATCGTCGATGCCGCCAAAAATCGGTCAATCGGCCAATAGTAAACGTTCAAATCGTTCGGTGAATCGCTCTTTATTGTATGCCGAAAGCTCGATTTTCTCCGTGGAACCCGGATCGACTCACGTTTGTCAAAAAAAATCGGACCATTGTCTTTCCATCAGGCGAGCAAATGGTTAGAATTAACTCGTTCAAAGCGTCCGAACAAACAGGAAAACCGTTCATGGCTCGCCCTGATGATCACTTGAAAACCCGGATGGTCGCCAAGGCTCTTGGCTTGAGCGTCAGTACGATCAAGCGCTGGGTCGATTCAGGAACCATCCATGCCGTCCGGACCACGGGGAGGCATCGCTTGATTCCCAGGTCTGAGGCTATCCGGATGGCTCACGAGCTGGGACTGGACGGAACTGAAATTCGCAAGATTGCCGGTATTCCATCCGGCGACCTGACGCCGGTCGATGAGCAGACTTGTGATCGGCTCTGTCACATGCTCAAGGACGGGCACGTGCAACAGGCGAAATCGTTGATTCAATCGATCTCCGTTTCGGGGCGCAACGCAGTCGCCTTGTCCGATCAGTTAATCCGACCCGTGATGGGCTGGATTGGTCACGGGTGGATGGTCGGGGCGCTCGACGTTTATCAGGAACATCAGGCCTCGCATATCGTGGCTGCGGCCATTCTGGAGCTGATCGATCAGGTGTCCAGAGAGCACAAGCCGACAGGACCCCTTGCTCTCTGTGCAGCAACCGAGGGGGATCCTTATGTCCTTTCCTGCCTGCTGGGCGAACTGGTACTGCGGGAGATGGGCTGGGACGTGCGGAACTTGGGCGTGAATCTCCCCTTGCGGTCCCTGGCCAATGCAACTGTTCAGTACCGGCCCAGGCTTGTGTTTCTGTCGATCAACTTCCTGCGCGATCAGGATCATTTCATCCGCGAGTATCTCTCGTTTTACGAGACGGCGGCAGAGACCCATGCGGCCGTGATCGTGGGAGGGCAGGCGCTCGACGCGGAGCTTCGGTCCAGGCTGCGCTACACGGCATTCGGGGACCGGATGATCCATCTCGCTGAGTTTGCGCGTCAGTTGGGTTCCACAACGAGTTTGGCCGGGCAGGTAGCAGCCTCCTCCGGCAAGGTCGTCCGTCCGATTCTGGGGTCTTCTCAGGATGCGCGATAGTGACACCTTCACCACGGTGCACGATCCGGAGAAAGGAAACGGTATGCGTAGCAGGCAAGAGGCGTCCGAAAGAGCTGGTTTTGCCAGCCTGGAGAGATCCGATATCGAGGTCCTCAGCTCCCGTGACGAGCGTTCCTTGCTCCGGGAACTTGCAGCTTGCAAGTCCAGGCTGGCTCAGTCCTTGGCGAGCATTGAGGGCGTGGAAATTCCCGCTGCCGCGGATGATCCCCAGACTCTGGCTCACTACATCGCCGCAGCCTATGTCAATGGTGGCCCGACCGGTGCACGTCTGGGCGCGATCTACCGCAAGTACTCAGAGTTGCGGGGCAAGCTAGCCCTGGCCAACCTGAGGCTCGTTGCCCATGTCGCCAAGCGATTCCGTGACCGGGGCATTCCCTATGGCGATCTGTTGCAGGAAGGTTTCTGCGGTTTGCTCGAAGCGATCGATCGGTTCGACTTGAACCACGAGACGAAGCTTGCCACCTACGCCACCTGGTGGATTCGCCAGTCGATACAGCGGGCCGTCGCCTCGGGAGCCTATCCCGTGCGACTGACTCCGCGACATCTTCGGCAACTGGCTCAGAATCAAGAAGAGCTGGAGCGCCAGGAGCGGGTCCGCGACGACGCGGGGCGGAATGAGCGAGGCGACCCCACGATGAGCGAGATGATCCACCGGATCCACACGGCCACTCGCCCCACAATCTCGCTCGACGCGACTTTTGACCAGGATTCCAGCTTCACCTTGCTGCAAACGATGAGTGATCCGGACGCCGATCGTACCGCCGAGGTCGATTCGGATGAGGCCGTGCAGAAGCTGATCAGGTCGCTTCGCCCCAGGGAGCAACAGGTTCTCTCGCTTCGCTTCGGCCTGGGTGGGCGGGAGCGATTATCGTTGAGCCAGGTGGGCAAGGTCCTCAATGTGTCCAAGGAGCGAGTGCGGCAGATCCAGGACCGCGCCCTCAATAAGCTCCGCATCATGGCCGAGCAAGAAAACCTGGCAAATCGGCTGGCCTTGAGTCTTTGAACGACGGCCTCCCGAGGTCGAACTCGTCGTTTTCCGGCGCAACCGATCGTGATCAAGCCGGCACGGAAGGAAGTCCGATGATTCTTCCAGGCGGCCTTCTCCGCCTGTCGTGCTCGTTGTCAACGCGTCGGACGCTGGCTGGGGTTCCATGGCAAAGTCGATCTACAGGCCCGACCCGGATCGTGATCCGGTCGGGCCGTTCTTGCATTACCTGATGGCGGAGTGCGGAGTGTCCCCGCACACGCTGGCGGCTTACCGATCCGATCTCATGCGCTTTCTCCGCTGGCGTAAGACTCATGCACCGGGACCGCTTTCACGGTTGGAAATCGGCATCCTGAGCGGATACGTGAGCGAGCTCGCACTCGCCGGCCTGGCGCCAAGTAGTATTTGCCGGCACCTGGCGAGCCTGTCGACCTTCTTCCGGTTTCTGGTTTTCGAGGGGAAGATCTCGGACAATGTGGCCAAGCTACTGGTGGCCCCGGCGGTTTGGGACCGTTTGCCGACTGTCCTGGGGCCTGCCGCGGTGGACCGTCTGCTGAGCGTTCCCAGGGCGGATACACGGCTGGGCCGGCGCGACCGTGCGGCACTCGAGACCCTCTACGCAACGGGCTGTCGGGCCTCGGAGGTGGTCAATCTGCGACCGTCGGATCTCGATCTCAGGGGGGGGCTGGCACGTTGCGTCGGCAAGGGCAACAAGGAGCGTTGGGTCCCGCTGGGAGCCCGAGCGGTCTTTGCTGTCTCGGCATACATGTCGACGGATCGACCGTTCCTGGTTGCACGCCACCCCGAGACGGCCACCGTGCTGGTCTCGAAATCGGGACGGCCGCTTTCCCGGACCGGCTTGTGGAGAATCGTCAAGCAGCATGCCCGAGCCGCCGGGTTGAAGGGTGATGTCAGTCCCCACACCTTGCGGCATAGCTTCGCCACGCACTTGCTGGCCGGGGGCGCGGATCTTCGTGCCGTCCAGGAGATGCTCGGCCACTCGTCAATCGCCACAACCCAGATCTATACCCGGGTCGAGCTCAGCCGGCTCCGAGAAGTTCATGCGCGATTTCATCCCAGGTCCAATCCCCAGGGCGCGGGTTAGGGGAAGCAATGCCGTCAAGAACTTGCGGGCGACGCTTCCTTGGCCCCGAAGCACTCGTTGAGCTTTTCCAGGACCAAGGGGCGGTAGCCCATCGGGTCGGTTCCCTTGGGACTGGCGATACCGATGCCCTTGCACTCCTCGATTGGCATGATGCGAACGATCTTCCGGTCCTGATCTGCCAGCAGAGCCACCCGGATCGAGCCGATCAGTGCCGTGTCGTTCCAGTGGCAGCGGCAGGCCGATCCATCGGGCAGGTAGAGCATGACCTCGGGCAGACCCGCGTCGCGGAGGGCGATCCAGACTTGAGTAATCAGATCCGTCATCGCGAGGACTCCAGTCCGACCGGTGTTGAGCCCTTCTCGGGTTCAGGTTGAACACTCTTGCAAGTCTAGAACACCGGCTCCAAAATGGCGCCGGTTTCCCCCTGGGCCGGGACGAGGGCATGGAGCAGACGGTTTTGTTAGCCTGCGTGGCGTCGACCTGGTTCATGACCTGGTTTCCGCCGAGCGTCTGGTCCGCTCCAACGTCGTGCGCACTCTTGCCTGGACGGAGCATTGCCTGATCGTGCTGGTCATGATCGGCCGGGTGAGCTGTATCGATTGATCGCGGAGGGCAACCGGCAATTGGCGATGAGGACGTTGTTACTTTGCAGCGTCGGGTAATTGGGCCAGCAGGCCATCCCTCACTCGATTCCTCAAGGCCTCGAGCTCGGCGGGGTGCTCGTGCCCCAAATTCTGCTCCTTGCTGAACGCGCTCAGACAATCAAACGCCTTCTTGGCTCTCTGGAAGGCCGATCGAGCCTGCGCGTGTCGTCCCAGGTCACGAGCAAACTCACCCAGGGCCGCCCAGGTCTCACTCGAGATCCAGTAGAAAGCATAGACCCTCACGATCGCGGCTTTGAGCGTGTCGGATCGGACCGCGAGATCGGCGACATCCCGCTCGCAGTCGATCAGGGCATTGGCGGCCTGTTCGTTCAGCTCCAGGGCCCGCTTGGTGCTGGCGGCATCGCCGCGGCGGCGAAGCTCGGCAGCCCAACGAACTGCGACCCGGCTTCTGCGCGTGATCCAGTCGATCAGCTCGTAGCGGTCGTTGCGATCGCCACGAGCCCGCGTTGCGTCGATCAGTTCGGTCAGACGGAGATGGGCCGACTCGAAATTGCCGAAGAACTCGTCGACGATCGCCAACTGCGTGCGAATCGTATTCGATTTAGGGTCGACCTTCAGAGCGAGCGCCAGCGCTTTGAGCATGGTCTCGTAGTATTTGCGTTCAATCGCTTGCTCATCCGAGGGATCACGAGCCATTTCACCGGTGCTGTCTCGCCTGGCCGCATCGGTTTTGCTTTGGATGAGGAGATCGATCCGGGAGGTGACGAAGTCTTGGAGCTGCCTGGCCAGAGACGGGTTCTCGCGTGCCCAATCCAGCAGCTTCGATTCGGCGCTGGGAAGATTGAGAGCTGCGTTCATGGAGTCCTGCGCATTGTCCTCCACGAAACCATGCGAGACGCCCTGGGCGATTCCCAGCAGGGTCAGTGGCAGGGGATGGCCTGGATACTCGAGAACCAGGCCGCGAAGTGGTGCGATAGCCCTTTTGGGATGGCCGTCATCAATGTCCTTGACGGCTTGCCGGATCACGGGCAGCGTTGCCGGATCGGGTTTCAACATGGGAGCGATCCAGTGGTAGCCGAGGGCGCCGATCAGAGCGAGATAAACCGTGTTGCTCACGAGCCGGGCTCGGTTCCGTGTGACCCAGTTGCCGATTCGTTCGCGTCGGGAAGGATTGACGGCCTGCCGTAGTGGCTGGCGGGTGAGGAAGCGCTCGAGATCTTCGGCGAGCGACAGGGCATCGGGATACCGATCGTCGGGATTGAAGCAAAGGCAGCGCTCGTCGATCGCCTGGAGAGCGTGGGGGATCTGGTGATTGAACCGTCGGACGTCGGTCACCAGGCGTGTCCGGCGGTCCAGTAGATCGCTCATCGCTCGGGCTGGCGAAATTTTCTCGTCCGGTAGATCCGGAGCCTGGCCGGTCAACAACTCCCGCAGCACCAGCCCGAGAGAATAGATGTCGGCCCGCGCGCCAACCTTGCCCCAAAGATCAGGATTGAGAAAGGCCTCGATCTGCTCCGGGGCCATGTACGGCAGGGTTCCTCCCAGCATGGCCGACTCGGCCTGGTGGGCCGCGTGCGGGGATTCTGCGAGGTTGAAGTCGAGCAACTGCGGGCCGTGATCGAGTGTGAGCAGGATATTCCCCGGCTTGACGTCCCGGTGGAAGGTCTGCATCCCATGGGCATAGTGCAGCGTGCGGGCCAGGATCATGGCGATCCAGGCCGCACCCTGGGCATAGGTTCCATCTACCGGGAACCCGTTCCACTGATCCCCCGTGGGTTCGCGGCGGTGCGGCGACGCGTGCTTCTCCTGCGGGCTTGGTGGTGCGTCGGTGCTGGTGCCCTCCACGATCACGTCCCAAAGAATCCTGGCCAGCTTGGGCCGCTCGGCCGGCCGCACGCGCTTCACGATCTCGTCGAGTGGCAACCCGGGGCGGTAAGGCATCGACAGCCCGCGCAGACCCTCCTCGGGCTGAAATGCCACTGCATTGACCGGAACGATGTGGGGGTGATCGAGTGCCCCCTGGGTCTTGGGTTCCTGGCCCCGGTCAAGCGAGACCTTCAGGACCACGCGCTTGCCGCCCAGAGAGAGGTCCCTGGCGAGAAAAACCCGGGACGAGCCCCCTTTGCCGATCAGTGAGACAAGCTGAAATTCCTCGAACTGGTCGCCGGCATCGGGAAAGCGCGATTTCGGAGTCGACAGCCCCGCCGCCTGGCTCAGGAGATGGTGGTACTGCAGTTGCGAGAGGAGCGAGTCTTTCCACGCCGGATAGCGGTCACAGAACGTTTCGACGTCCGGCGCTTCACCCTTTTCCTCGCGCAGGCAGAACTCCTCGTAGATCAGGCTGATGATCCGGCTGTGAGCCTGGCGAAGATCGGGAAAGCGGTCGAGGTAGTGGGCAACCTCCGCCGTCTGGCCTCGTTCAAACCGGCAGCGCAGGTCGGACTTGATCAGGGCGACCAGGTGCGCGAGGCGATCGAGCAGACTCCCCGTGTCCTTGGCCTTGCAGTTCTGCCAGAATCGCTCCAGGGACACCTCGCCGTGTCTCTGCCATTGCTCCTCGAGCAGGTCCACGTCGCGGTCCACCCGGTCCAGCCCGTTACCAGCACGAGCCGAGGCGAGTGAGGACTTCATGATCATCCTCCCGAGTCGTGGAGGGAATCGTGAAGATCCTTGAGAAACCGCTGCACCTTGCGAATGTTCCAGCCCGTCTTATCGGCAATGTCGGCCGTGGAGTATCCTTGTTGCTTGAGATCAATGATGGTCCGCTCAATCTCGTCTTGCCGGTTGAGAAGCCATGCCTGGACCTCATTGGCCTGCGCTTGCTGGCTGGCGGTCGGCTCAGCCGAGGGAAGATGAACCGGACCGGCATCCCGGTCGTCTGCCGACAACCGTCGTTCACGTGTGACGTCACGCTTGAGCGTGTGCTGGCGTCGATGCTCGTCAATGACCTTCTGCTCGGCGACTTGGGCCAGAAATTTGAAAAGCGATTCGACCGAGACGAAGTTCAGTTGATTCAGATTAGCGGCCAGGCTCTTCATCACATCGCTGGCGAAATCGGTCGAGTCGTAAAGCGACCGCATCGAACGATCGAGCTTACGTCGAACGACCCTTCGCACCTTCGGATAGCACTCTCGAAAAAGGGCTTCCCAGGCTGACTGGTCCCCTTTCTGGGCATCCAGCAGCGTCCGCGAGAGATGGTCCCGTAATGCGGGATCTGACAGCATCGTCATGACGAAATTCCTCCCCTGGTGCGATGGGAGGATCGACGCCCGGGCGCAGAGCGTGCAAGCAATTAAAGGGGGTGCTACCTGCCCGAAGCTCCCACCGACCCCCCCTATTCTAACCCCAGGTTCACGACATGAAAATCCTTTCGGTCCAAAAAAAGGCTGCGTTCGAATGGGTTTAGGAGGGAAAACTGAGATACGTCGAAGCTTATAACGAGAAACGCACTCCGCGCGTTCAGCCAATACCGACGGAGACCTGGTAGGTTCTTGTCACCTCTCCTTATTTAGGTCGACGATTGACCAAAATTCGCCGTCCCGGAGATTCGCCGCCTGCACAGAGGCACGTGCAGTTCCCAAGAATGGCCTGGAGGGGACCATGGTCGGCTTTCTTGGTCATAACCCCGGGACCGCCGGACTCCGAAAGTCATTCGAGCAATTCAGACCTACCCAAGCGGGCAGAACAGGACCAAACCCGGACCTGCCGCGAACGAACTTCCGATCAATGAGGCACCAAAACCCCAACGAGCCACGGTCACGCTTAACAAGGCATCGTCGTGGTGACCGGCGGGGTGTAGGATCCTGGACCGATCATTGTCGGATCGGCAACCGAGGGGCCACTCTGAGACCCTGAAAGTGGGTTCATGGGACTGATGATCACCGTGGGTGAGTTGCTACCAGCACCCGACAGAGGGTTCATCGGACTCACCAGCACGCCCAGAGCACTGGGAGCAAGCCGCATGGGCATCAAATCAAGACTCGGCTGAAAATCTCGGCGCGCACGCATGAGTGAACTCCCGCCTGGTCGGCGCGAAAGAGGAATGGAATCGGCAT
>Ga0187888_1001247_pt1 | contig 24649 bp, 15 predicted proteins | sample June2016WEW_7_40_FD_132987 | JGI IMG/M metagenome (GOLD analysis project Ga0187888, IMG submission 132987) | Peatland microbial communities from SPRUCE experiment site at the Marcell Experimental Forest, Minnesota, USA - June2016WEW_7_40 | ecosystem: Environmental > Terrestrial > Soil > Wetlands...
CCGGAAGGCTCGTCCGCACATAAAGTCCAGGTACTGCTCCCTCAACACGACGTCGTCGGAAATCTTGTCGAGCACTTCCTTCGCCTGCGGCGACAGCCCCCCGCTGTGCATCTCGAAAAAGTCAGTCTCGCCCAAAAACTGTAGCCCATGGCTCTGGGCGTTCTCCATGAATTGGTGAAAATAGAACGGCTGGAAATCCCGCGACAACTCGTCATGATAAAGGCCTTCCTTGGAGCGCGTGGACATTCGCTCAGACTCGTCCCGGAGTGTTTTTGTGTAGGGCTCGGATTCTTTCCCCGAATTGGCCAGTAGCTTCAGCAAGGTCACGGCCTGCTGGAGTTGCTGCTGGGGGTCGCGAAAATCTCGAACGTGGAACAACATCATCTCGCGCACCATCATGCGGGAATAACTTCCCGGAAACGCGTCGTAACTAACATAAGCAATTCCCTGGGGTTGCAGGCTGGCTTTGCAGATGGCCAGGATCTGCTCGCGAACCGGCGCCGGAACCCAGGTATAAAGGCCGTGGGCGATGATGTAATCGAACCTGCCGTAGTCCGGGGCCATCTCCAGCAAGTCCGCCTGCCGCAGGGTAAGATTCTTCAGCCCCAGAGCCTCTACCATGGCCTTGCCGCGAGCAATCGGTTTCCCTGCCAGGTCGACTCCCACAAACTCACTTTCCGGCAACCCCACGGCCATGGCCAACAAGTTGGCGCCGCTCGAGCATCCCAACTCCAGTACCCGGCAGCGCTCCACCGGCGCCGGTCGCATGCCGAAGTGCATCCCGACTGTCGCCAGCCGGTCAGGATGAGTGTGGGCAATAGGAAGCGATGGGTAGGCAACTTCGTCGTAAGGGTTTAACTCAGGATTTGACATATATGATAGCCTTCGGATCCTTGCACTTCCCATCCCCTCGGAGTGGAAAGACGAAGCCCGTCTATCGGCCATCGTCTCAAGATTCCCAGCGTCCTGCCAAGGCGCTCATGGGGTCAGCGATTGACTGAAATCGAACCAGTCGCACCGCCGGCTGATCTTTCAACGAGGCAAGCGGCATGAAACCCCGTTCCATCATCTCTTCTGCCGCCGTCTGCGTCAAAGGAGTCTCGGCGCACGGCAGGGTTTCCGTTTCGCCCTTTGACTTATAAATGTAGACGGGCAGCCCGTCTATTTCCGAATGCGCGCCCGGCTGTAGATCCCAGCCGTGCTCTGCAAAAGACTGCGCCAGCAACAAGACAGCGGCGAAGGCTGCATTGCCCCACAGGTAATTCTCATGGGCGCCGGGATCCGGCATTTCTTCGAACTGGAAACGCTCGATGGGCTCGGTATCTTTTCCATACGGCAGCCGCAAAAGAAAACGCGGCAATGACAGGCCCACAAAGCGAGCTTCAGCAGAACTCCTCAGCCTTTGCCAGGATGCGGCAGACTCGCCGGACATCGCCAGTTTCCATTCCCGCACTTCAGGCAAACCTACTGCGGAATCGCAGCCCAAGAGGCGCGGACTCGCGCCCGCGATGAAGGGCGCGCCGGCGCTTGCGGCCACTTTGCCGATTCGAGCCAGCAATTCGCTATCCTGCAAGCTGGGCCCGAAGGTAAAATCTCCGGCAATCACCGCCCAAGGATCCGCCCCCGGCGTGCCGACGGTCCTTTCCACCAGCAATCTGTACATTCCCGTCGATCTCAAATCGCCGGACGTCAACAAGTCTTGGGCAAGTTCCTGCTTCGAGACGTCGATCAGAAACAACTTGAGGTGAATATCTGTCTCCACGTTTCGCACCAGAAAGTAGACCGCGCGCCATGCAGCTTCGAGGGCTTGAAACGCAGGGGCGTGCAGTAAAGCTCCCATCTGCGCGCTGGTGGCTCTGTCGATCACCGCAATCAGCTCCGCCTGTCGAGGGTCTGCTTTAGCCACCAGATGAGGGGAGACAAGCTTGTGCAACAACCTACTCCATTCGTCCGGACGCTTGGCTGACTGATCTTGTTGTGCCTTGCTTTCGGTTTCTTCCACCATCTCATCCAGGAAACTTCCCGAAACCAGGCTTTGTATGTCCTGCGCAGACGCTCGCGGCGAGGGCGCCGGCCCCTGCACCTGCGCAGGTGCGGCTTGCGGTGGGGGCGCATCACTCGGCGCCGCTGCCGAGGTCAGTTCCGCCGCGGTCTGGGCGAAGGTCGCCGAATCGCCGAGCTTCCGGCGCGTCTCCCGCAGCTTTTGGAAGATCTTAACCTGCTCGAAGAGTTTGTCAGGATGAAAATCGTCCAGATCAGAGAACTTTAGTGGGATGCAGAGGTCATCCTCTCCACCCGGAGTTAAATCCAGGCGAGGCGCGAGCTTGGCCAGCACGGAATCGAAGTTGTCACGGTCGACCATGATCGGACGACGGCTGGCGAGAGCGTCCCCGGTCTCGAGCAAACCGCGGTTCGCGCGGCCGCTAAAATCTCCCAGGATCGCTACTCGAAACGGAGTCTCTGGGTCTGGCCTTGCCTGCGCCTGCTCACGGCCTGCAGTCACATCAAGGCGAATCTCACCGGACGAATGGCGGGTTGACATGGCTACTCCTCTTTGCCGATATTGTGTTGGCTGAACTGATTACCTTAACAATTGTACGACAATTCCGGCCAACCACCAAGACCGTCGCCGCGTTGCAGAGCAATGCGCGAATTGCCTCGGAGTGCGACAGCGGAGCCGCCGTCTGCGCTTTGCAGGCGCAACAAACGACCTCCGCCGTTTGCAATTTGCCAATTGAAAATGGCTCGGAGTAGGATGTACCCTTTCGGCGGAGGAATACGGCCATGGTCAATCGTCGTGAGTTCGTTACGCTGCTTGGCCTGGGCGCATCAACGGGTATGCGCCCGTTGCAGTTGGCGGGCGCGAGCGGGAGCGGCCAAGCGCGGTCGGAGGGTGGGCCTGCCAACGTGGCGAAGCCGTACGGCTCAGGCTACTTTGGCGAATGGATTACCGATCAACACGGCCTGCCGGCCTATCGCTACACCTGCAATCAAGCGGCCGACCCCAAGGCCCGGACGCCCGTCCATCCGGAGTGGCGATCTCCCACCGACCACACGCATCAAGTGGGTAATGATCGTCTGGTGGCGGCGGTCTCCAACTACGGCTATGTCCAGGTGCGGCAGGACGAGGGCGCGCCGAAATTCCTCAACGATTATTCGCCCAAGGACCATCGCTACGGCGCCGGCATCGGATACCTCACCGACGGAGTGCGCGTGCTCAGCACTTACTACCCCGGGGGCGGCGATTCCTACCAGCGCATCTTCGGCGCCGGCTACCTCAGGAAAACTGTCACGGGGAGCGGATATGGTGTAGACCAGGTCATCTTCGCCCCCTTCGGCGACGATCCGGTTTTGATTTCTCAGGTCGCTGTTACCAATCATGGCAATAAGCCGGCGAAGGTCCGCTGGGTCGAATACTGGGGCTGCCACAATTATCAGTTCTCCTACCGGTCTCTTATGGAAGCGCCGGCGGTTGGCGGAATGGTTAAGGCCCCGGCGTTGCGGCGCGAGTTTTGCGAGCGATTTTCGCACCAGTTCCAGATCGTCGAGAATGGCGCCGGATTGAGCGAGAGCCAGAAGTTTCTGGGGCGGACTCCGCAGGAAGAACAAATCTGGCACGGGCTTCAGGCTTACCTGAAGACCAATCCGACGACTTTCTTCGGGCCCCCTATGCCCGAGCTTGCGGCGGACGCGTCGATGGACGATTTGAATCCTCCCCCAACGTTCCTCGTTTCCCTGGATGCGCCCGCGGATGGCTTCTCGACCAACGGAACAGCGTTTTTCGGCTCGGGTGGCGTTGGGCACCCTTCCCGGCTGGCCAACAAGCTTGGCAACGACCTCACCTCGACGGGCCCGGAGAGCGCTTTGCTCCTGGAACGCGTTCTGGATCTGGGACCTGGCGAAACCCGGACGATCTACTTTATGTACGGATACCTGCCGGAGGGATTCGAACTTAGAGGGCTGGTGACGAAATACCAGGCCGAAGTGTCATCGCTTTGGGCGGCGTCCAGCGCCCGCTGGAAAGCGGACGGGCTTCGGTTCCGCGCCGCCTCCGAGCCTTGGGTGGAGCGAGAAATAACCTGGCACAACTATTACCTCCGCAGCAATCTCACTTACGACAGTTTCTTCCGCGAGCACGTCCTTTCCCAGGGCCACGTCTACCAGTACATTTTTGGATTTCAGGGTGCGGCACGCGATCCGCTTCAGCACGCGTTGCCCTTCGTCTTCGACCGTCCGGAGATTGTACGGGAAGTCCTGCGCTACACGCTGAAGGAAATTCAGCCGGATGGCTCGATTCCCTATGGCATTGTGGGACGCGGCGTGCCGATGCCCAGCATCTTCCATCCCAGCGACCTCGAGCTGTGGCTGCTCTGGCTGGCCAGCGAATACGTGCTCGCCACGCGCGACAAGGCATTCTTACAAGAGAAGATTCCGACCTATCCGCAACACGAGGCGAAGTCAACCGACGCAACAGTGGGTGAGCGTCTGGGACGCTCCTACACTCATTTGGTTGAAGGCATCGGCGTGGGCGAGCACGGGCTGATGCGCCTCTTGCACGGAGACTGGAATGACGCCGTGGTCGTGAGTCCCGTGCCTCCGCAGGAACTTCCGGAAGTCCGCGAGCACGGGGAAAGCGTCCTGAATGCGGCCATGGCTTGCTACGTCCTCGATTACTATGCGCGGCTGCTTGCCTACGTCGGGGATCGAGAGAAGGCCGCGCAAGCACGCGCCAAAGCTGCTGCCCAGCGGCAGGCGGTTCGCGCGCAGTGGGCCGGCCGATGGTTCCGCCGCGCCTGGCTGGATGCAAAGCTCGGTTGGCTCGGTGAGGACCAGCTATGGCTCGAGCCGCAACCCTGGGCTATTATCGGAGGCGCCGCCACGTCTGAGCAGAGCCGTATGTTGGCTGAAGTCATCGACGAATTGCTGCGCAAGCCGTCGCCCATCGGCGCCCTTCTGCAAAGCAAAGGCTTCGCACAGGACAACCTGCTGGGCAGCGCCGTCGGGACCATGACGAACGCCGGCATCTGGCCGTCGATCAATGGTACTTTGATCTGGGCACTGGCTATGGTGAACGGAGAGAAAGCCTGGGACGAGTGGAAAAAGAACACCCTTGCCGTTCACGCCGAAGCTTACCCCGAAGTCTGGTACGGCCTTTGGAGTGGCCCTGACACTTACAACTCCGTACTTTCCAAGTATCCAGGGCAGACAATGTTTGCGGAGACCGATTCTGAGGGCAAGCCCAAACACGACCTTGGGGTAAACTGGACGGACTTTCCCGTCATGAACATGCATCCGCACGCCTGGCCCCTTTACAGCGCCGCCAAATTGCTCGGCCTGGAATTCCATGAAAGCGGCGTAAGATTTGCACCCAGCCTCCCGTTGGCCGAATACGAGTTCACTTCGCCCCTGCTGGGCTTCAAGAAGACAGGGCATGGTTACAGCGGCTGGTATGCTCCGGTCGAAGCTGGAAGTTGGGAGATCGAGATTCGCCTCTCACAAGTTGAAGCATCAAGCCTGAAAACGGTGGAGATTAATGGGGTCCGCCGCGCGCTTCCGGGCCCTCCCGAAACAGCGATACGCTTCAACGGTGAAAGCGAACCCGGCATGCCGCTTCGCTGGGAGATCGTGTAGGGGCGGCCCTTGTGGCCGCCCCTGGGAGTGGAGGCGTGGAAAGATCGTTTTCACCACAGAGGTGCAGAGACACAGAGGCACGGCTTTCTCAATCCTCAGTGCCTCTGTGGTGAGGAAGGTCTTGGTGTTTAATGCGACAGGACTTCTTCGAAGAAGGCCAACGCGCGCGGGTCATGCGACTGGCCAAGCCAGAACATGGCCTGCTTGCGCACCACTCCGTTGGTGTTCGTCTTTGCTACCTGGATCAGGAGGGGCACGCCTTCATCCTTGGGAAGCTGGCTGAGCGCGAAGACAGCGCGTTTCTTCACGTCGGTCTCCGGGTCTTTTTCGATGGCCTCGGTGATGGTGGCCTCGGCTTTCTTGCCGGCCTTTTGCGCCAGCCAGAACAACGCCTGGCCTCGCACGTGGGCGCTGGAGTCGTGATGGGCGACGCCGATGATGGCGTCCACGGCCTCGGGTTCTTTGCTGACGTAGAGGGCAAAAACGGCCTTCTCGCGGAAGTGCTCGTCCGCATCGTCCCGCAGCACCAAACGAGTGAGAGCTTCATAGCCCTGCCGCCCCCGTGCCGCTCCCAGCCAGAAGGCCGCGTGCTCGCGCACGCGTTCCGGCTGGCCGTTCGCGGCGAAACCCTCCAGCGCGCGCTCGGCGGAGTTGTCCCCGTGAAAGGCGATGGCTGAGAGGGCCGAATTTCCGAGGTGATTGTCGTCGTCGCTCTCGCCTTCTGCGCTTGCCCCTCCAGCCGTCACGAAAGTGCTAAGCCACGCCACGCTCTCTGCCGGTCGTACTGCCGTCAGCCAGATCAGCGGTAGTCCGCCCGCATCAAGCTCGCACTCAGGAGAGAAGGTCCGGATCTTCTGAATTCTTCCCGCTTCCGCTCGGTAGAGCACCAGAAAAGTGGGCGGAGACTCCAGTTGGACGGTCTTTATCTCGCCCGTCTTTATCGACTGGCCTCCCTCCTCACCCTGCCGGCTCTCCAGCCGGCACCGGCCGCACTCCCCATCTGAGAAGTCTCCGATGGATCCGTTGCAGCACATCTGATGCTTCCCGGGGACAACCGGCATGGCGTAGCCGATCCAAGCCGGACCGCTTTCACCCGTTTGGATCGAGTGGAAAGCGCTCGCCAGTCCCGCGGCTGCGGATGCGGTGCGCATCCTGGCATTAATCACCTGCGGCTCCTGCGCCGCGGCGTGCAGACATCCCACGGCGAGAAGCAAACAGTAAGCCGCGGAAACTCGACCACTCTCTACCTTTGACGGTGAACTCGTTCGCGTCATCTTCATGTTGATCTCCGGTCTCAACTCCTCGACTTCACTTATTCAGCAGCTCCATCATGAAGTCCGTCGATTCCTTGCTGTGCATCAGCGACAGTTTCTGCACCGCCTCACGCTTCAGAGAATTGTCCTTTTCCTGCCGCGCGATTTGGATAAGCGGCTTGGCATTCCCTTGCAGAAAGAAGGCTTGAATTACGCTGCGCTTGATTTCCGGATCCTTGTCGCTGTTATAAATTGAAGTGAGAGCATCCGCGGTCTTTTCTTTGCCCATCAGGCCGAGATTCCGCACGGACTGGCGGCGAAGCTCGGGGTCCTTCTCGGCGCGCGCGAACTCCAGCGTGTGCTCGACGTCGCCGCTGATGAACATCCCTTGCAAGATGTTCCGCTTGACCTCAACGGAAGTCTCATTCTGGTAGAGCTGGTAGAGTTCCGCCCGCGCCCCCATTACACCCAGTTGCTTCACGGCCTCCGCGCGCAACTGGGGCGACTGTTCGCTTTTCGCCACTTCCAGCAGGCGCTGCTTTTCGCCGCCCACCATGAAGCTCTGCAAGATGGCGCGTTTCACTTCCATGTCATGCGACGACTTGTAGATCTCTTCCAGCGCGGCGCGGCTTTCTTTGCCGCCAAAGAGGCCGAGGTCGCGGAGCGCCTTCATTTGCAGCTCAGGATTGCGGCTGCCGCTGGCGATGTGAGCCACGATCTCGCGCGCCTTTGGCGATCCGCTCTGGCTGAGGACGAACAGCGCCCGCTCCTTGAGGTTGAGCGGCTGGGGTCCATTGAGGAACTTCTCGAGCATGGGCAGTGCCTGCTCGGGATCGCTGCCCATCAGGCTGTTGATGGCGATCAGCTTCAAATCTTCATTGCCTTCGGCGTCAGGCGACACGCTCTGCCCGGACGACTGCCGCACTTCAACCTCGAGTGCTTTGGCGTCGTCCAGCCACCGGCTTTGAGGAAAAGTGCGGCGCAGAGTTTCGAGCGCCTCGAGTGCATCGGACCGCTGCCCGAGCCGATTCTCCGCGTAGGCCTTCCAGTACAGCGCTCCTTCGGCGTGGGCACCGTGCTGGGAGATGATCGTGTTGAGCTTTTCGATCGCCGATTGCAGTTTGCCGCTGTCGATTTGCTCCTCGGCTTGCTCGTAGAGACCGTGCTCACGATCAATCTGCTCCTGGGCACGGTCGCGTACCTCTTGCTCCCGGTCTCGCTTTTCCTGCTCTCGATCGCGCGCTTCTTGCTCACGGTCGCGCTGCTCCTGCTCGCGGTCCTGAGCATCTTGGTCCGCCACCGAGGTCATCGCGCTCATCTGCGAATCCTGGTTATTTGCCTGCTCTTGCAGAGGCGAACCCCATGCAGCGCGTGGCGCCGTCGCCAAGATTGCGCTGGCGACGATTACTGCCCAGGTCAAACTCAATAAAGTTCTATTAGTCCCGGTCATCCTTTTCCTCCTGGCGTCTACCCGTCGTTCCCTGAATGCGGGCGAAGCCCGCCCCTAGGACCCCCGCCGGCTCAAGTCTTCTATCGACTTCTTTTCTCTTTCATGCACCTGCGAATCGACAACTCGCACCTTGAAAAGGATTCCCTGCGCCTCCACGCGCCGGCGGAGATCTTCGAATTCCGGCGAGGATAGTTTGGAGGGGCTGTGGGCGATCTCAATCAAGGTTCGCTCCAGTTCGTCGAGCAGGTTTGCGACCCCCGCCTCACCCGCGCGCTCCGCCGTGAGCCGGTACAAGCGGTTGGCTGCTACCAGGTCCTCCGCGCGCTCACGCTCAGCGGAGATGTCCACCATCCGTTGCGGGCGGGTATTGACCAATTCCACCAGCACCATCTGTGAACGCTCCAGATGATCGCCCACGGCCAGGAGCAAAATACGATCCCGCGACTGCGCTGAAACCGGCTGAAGCACTACCTGCTGCACCGTCCGCGGCCGGGCCGGCCAGAACCGCCCCGCGAAAAACGCCCCAACCACGAGCGCGGCGACCAGCGCCACCGCGCCGGCGGGCGCCAGGAATCGTGGGGCCCGGAAACCGCCCAAGAAGCGCTGCCAGAACGTCTCCGGGGCAGCAGCTTCGAGGTGTGGAACGAGACGCCGCCAGACCTTTGCCTCGAAGTCATCGCCTGGCTCAGGTGACTCGATCACATCCGCCGCCGCTAGAACCGCCTGCAAGCGCTGGTAACGCGCGCGGCAGGATTCACAGACTGCCAGATGTTCCGCTAAACTGGCCCGCGGCGGCCCTCCGGCTTCGGCGTAATGGTAGAGCATCAATTCTTCTTCACTCGCATGTTTCACGTTCCGCACCTTCACAAGCTTGATTGCTGCCCTCTACCCCTGAGGGAGAGGGTCTCGAACCCAGTGCGCGCCCTCTCGCCCTTGGCGGCGACGATCTCGAGCCCGGTCATTGCCCTCTCCCCGTTGGGGGAGAGGGTGGACCACGACGGCGCTTTCATCAGCCGTCCCGGGCTGGGTGAGGGGGTCCACGGTCCCCGACCTAAACTCCCGCGCTACGCTGCTGGCCGACCACGGCACCCTTGACCAGCGGCTCCAATTCCTTCCGCAGTTTCTGAACGGCTCGGTAAATGCTGTTCTTAGTGGCGCTCGCCTTGAGGCCCAGCACGCTGCCAATTTCTTCAATGGGCATCCCCTCGTAGTGGCGCATCACGAACGCGGCACGGACCTGGGGGCTCATTTCGGCCAGCACGCTCTCCATTTTGTGCTTCAATTCGCCACTCAGCAGGATGCGATCCGGCGCGGGCTCGGCCGCAGGCAACTGTGCGATTCTTTCCGCGCCGTCTTCGTCACTGCCCATGGGTTGCTCCACCTGTTCGTACCGCCCCAACTTGCGCGTCAGATCGAGGGCCACGTTCACCGCGATGCGGAAGATCCAGGTGCCGAAGCTGGAACGCGATTCGAATTGTCGCAGCCGCCGGTAGGCCCGCAGGAAAGTTTCCTGTACCACATCCTCGGCGTCTTGCTCGTTTCGCGTCATGCGATATGCCAGACGAAAGACCTTGCGGCTGTATCGATCGACGAGGACACGAAAGGCCTCTGTCTCCCCGGCGCATGCTCGCGCCACTGCCGCTGCGTCGCTCTCGTCCATTCGCACCTTTAGACTGGGATCCTCGTGCACGGTTAGGCCCGTTGACAGAAAAAGTTGAAAGTCAAGAGTCAAGAGTCGAAAGTTAAAAGCGTAAGGCAGGAACTGAGGGGCCTCAAGTCTCTGCGACCTTCGAACTCACGACCGTCTCGTTCTCGACTCTGGACTCTTGACTCTCGACTCTTGACTGCCCCTTGCATCTCCCGGCTCAGTCGGGTACTCTCAGGGACTATTTCTTTCGCGTGGAGGCGCAACCATTCCCATGAAAATCCGACCAAGAAATTACAGTATAGTGGCCGCAGGACTCGCCGCAGCCACAATTCTACTTCTCGCCGGCAGTCTCTTTGGCGCAAAGAAACCGAAGCCGGCTCCGCCCAGCGAGCCTGCGGCTCCCGTAGTGGTGAAGCCGGAGATCCCGGACCTCGAATTCATCACGCGCTTGCGCGATGAAGAATTCAACCACGGCGAGGTGATGGACATCATGAGTTACATCACCGACGATATAGGCCCCCGCCTCACGGGCTCGCCGAATATGAAGAAGGCCAACGAGTGGACGCGCGACCAGTTCGCCAAATGGGGCATGGTCAACGCCCACGTGGAGCCCTGGGGCACTTTCGGCCGCGGTTGGGCTTACCAACTCTGCGAGGTCCGCATGGTCTCGCCGGATTACATGCAATTCCTTGCTCTGCCGGAAGCCTGGACGCCGGGAACGAACGGCCCGATCCGGGGCGAGGTGGTGCAATTGGTGGCTACAACCTCCGCCGACCTCGAGCAGTACAAGGGCAAACTGGCAGGCAAGATTGTGCTGATCGGCGACCCGCGCACACCCGAACCTATCGAGAAGCCGATGTTCCAACGCATCGACGATGCCGAAATGGCGAAGCTCGCGCTGTTTCAGATTCCCGGCGGCGGACCCGGCGGGCCTGGCGGCCCCAACCCCGCCATGCGGCAGCAATTCATGCAGCGCTTTCGCTTCCAGCGTGATTTGGTAAAGTTCCTCACCGATGAGCACGTAGCCGCCACGCTGGATCTCACCCGGCAACCCGGCCAGGACGGCACGATCTTTGTCCAGTCGGGAGGAAGCTACGATAAGGGCAAGACGATCGCGTTCCCGCGTATCACGGTCGCGGTCGAGCACTACGGCCGCATGGTGCGCCTGCTGGCCAAGAAGGTGCCGGTGCAGGTGGAGCTCAACGTCGAAACCCAGTTCTATGACGATGATGACAAGGGCTACGATACCCTCGCGGAGATCCCTGGTGTTGATCCCAAGCTCAAAGAGCAACTGGTGATGCTCGGCGGGCATCTCGACTCCTGGCACGGCGGCGAAGGCGCCACCGATAACGGCGCGGGAAGCGCTGTAGCGATGGAGGCCGTGCGGTTGCTGACAAAGCTCCGTGTACAGCCGCGCAGGACGGTTCGCGTGGCGCTCTGGTCGGGCGAGGAAGAGGGCCTTCTGGGCTCGCGCGGATATGTGAAGAACCACTTCGGCGGGCGTCCGGAGCCCCCTCCTTCCCGGGACGACAACACCCCCTCGTTTATGCGCCCGCCCAGAGGTGCGCTGGAGTAGAAACCGGAACAGAAACTGGTCTCCGCGTACTTCAACCTGGACAACGGTACCGGCAAGGTGCGCGGCGTTTACCTTCAGGGCAACGAACTTGTCTCAGCAATGTTTCAGAAATGGATGGAACCCTTCCGCGACCTTGGCATGACCACTCTCACCATGCGGAACACGGGAGGCACCGACCATCTTTCTTTCGACGCGGTGGGCATCCCCGGCTTCCAGTTTATCCAGGACCCGATGGACTACGACACTCTGACCCATCACTCGAACCTGGACGTCTACGAGCACATCCGCGCCGAAGACCTCAAGCAGGCTGCGGTGATTGAGGCCTGCTTCGTTTACAACGCCGCCATGCTCGACGAGATGCTGCCCAGGAAACCGATTCGGCCCGAAGAATTCGAGCCGCCTAAGCCACCGGAGGGCGGAGCGCCGGCTAACCCTGTCAGCTCGAACACGCCCCCCACCGCAGGACAACCTGCGGCGCAGTAGACACATCGGGAGATCGGGTGAACAAATCGCCTGCGCCTCCTGGTCATCCGATCTGCCGATCCGTTTGCCACCCGCCACAACGCGCCTGCGGATTTTCCGCCCCTCGGACTTTCTGTCTCTTGACAAACGGACAATGATAGGCTAGAATCTTGTCCCGGGGTTGGCCGGAAGCTTTCTTATGCGGGAACGCGATTATGCGGCGCCGCTGCTCGCTCCAATTCGCCGTCGTAAGGTTCGGAATAGGGATGGCCCGCGTCCCCGCCCGTCGTGGAGAGCCGTACGGTTCGCCCCAACAGACTCGGCACCGCAGAGTGCCGATGGGCTGTCACAATGCAAAAACCACGGGAACAAAGCGAGAATGTCTATGAAAACAAAGGATGAGGCAAAGAAAGTTGAGAAGTCAAGGAGTCGAGGAGTTGAGCGTCAGAAGGCAAGAGCTGACATATAGTCCCAGCCACAGCTCGGGAAGCGGCCGTTGGCTTCTCAACTCCTCAACTTCTCGACTCTTGGACTGCAGTATCGAGGGAACAAAGCGAGAATGTCTATGAAAACAAAGGATCGAGGTACCGCGAACGGGGACGGCCTTCGTGGCGGCCACCGGGTGACCTTCGAGAGTTACCCACCCCCGTCCTGACGCGGAAGGAATCGTGGATTTCCACCCACCGGCGCGTCTTCTGGCCCTCCGGTTGCTCGCACGAAAATACCTGTATTCTCATATCTATATGAAAATACAAGGCTTATCCTTTAGACCCGAGGTCAACTCTTGGCCCTCGTTTTGCACCGTCTAAACGCAGGCCAACGCAGATGTCTTTCAGGCTTTGCTCTGGAAACCGAATGGTAGCTGAAGGCGCGCTTGCGGCAGGCTGCCATTTCTTTGCCGGCTACCCAATAACGCCTGCCTCCGAAATCTACGAAGTCATGATGCGCGAACTCCCCGGCTGGGGAGGCTTGGCGCTTTCGGCCCCGGACGAAATATCCTCGCTCTGCTACTGCGTGGGCGCGAGCCTTCGAGGCCTCAAGGCGATGACCGCGACCTCCGGCCCCGGCTGGGCGCTGATGATCGAGACTGTCCAGTATGCGCTGATGAGTGAGACGCCGGTAGTGATCGCCCTGGTTCAAAGGCTCGGACCGAGCACGGGCGGGGCAACGCAGGGAGCGCAGGGAGATATCTTCCTTGCCGAATTCTGCACTTCGGGAGGCTACACCATCCCGGTCTTCGCCCCCAGCAACGCCGCCGAGTGTTACGAACTGACTCGCCAGGCGTTCAATTGGTCCGAACGCCTGCGCACGCCGGTCGTTTTGCTTTCCGACAAAGAAGTGGGAATGACCACCGAAACCATTGACGAAGCCGCCCTAGCAAAGCCAGCCAATGTCGAGCGAACCTGGGGCGACGCCGGCGCGCCCGTCGCGGCCTACGAGATTGAACGCGTCGAGGACGTGCCGTGTTTTGGTCCCGTCGGCGGCGAAGTCAAAGTGACGGTGACAGGGTCCGCCCACGATCGGCAAGGACGGCTACGAAAGCCCTCGCCCGAAGTTGTCGAATTGCTTGCTCACTTACAACGCAAGATCGAAGCGCATGCCGCCGATATGGCTATGGTGCGCGCCGACTTGGATCCCGAGGCATCCTGTTTGCTGGTCAGCTATGGAATCACGGCGCGCGCCGCGCGCCAAGCGGTCGGCGTGCTTCGTAAAGAAGGCTTCCCTATCTCGTTCCTCCAAATCCAGACCCTCTTTCCGGTGCCTACTGAGGCGCTTCACCGCGCGGCGACCGGAATACGCACCGTCTTCGTCGCCGAGGAGAATTTGACTGGCCAGTACCGCGCGGTGCTGGCTCCTCTGCTCAACGGCAGGCGCCTTTTGGGGATCAACAAGATCGGCAGCATGATCTCCCCGGCTGAGATTGTGCGCGCCATTCGCCGGGCGGGCGGCACAATCCCACGCGGCGACTGGCCTGGCGAGCACCCGTCCGAAGCGGAGGTTTGCGAACCGCCGCGGCCAAGGAAGGCGGGAGTGTGATGGAAAACACCACCTACCTTGCAGCCGACGCCAAGCTCCCCTACTGCCGGGGATGCGGCCACGCGCTGGTTGTCCGCCAACTCAGCCGCGCGCTCGAAGGGCTCGCGCTCCCCTCCCGCTCGCTTGTGCTCACCACGGACATCGGCTGCGTGGGGCTTGCCGACTCCCTCTTCCCTTACGTTCACACCGTCCACACCACCCACGGCCGATCAACTGCCATGGCCATCGGCATGGCCCTGGCAGAGGCTGTGCTTCCCGCCTCGGGACTCAAGCCCATCGTCATGATTGGCGACGGCGGGGCCATGATTGGCTTATTGCATTTGGTTCACGCCGCACAATTGAATGTGGACATCACCGTGCTCGTCCATAACAACTTCCTTTTCGGGATGACGGGAGGCCAGCACTCAGCCTTCACGCCGCTCGACTGGTCGACGTCAACGACCCCGGAAGGAAACCGCGTGCCTCCGCTGGATCTTCTTGCGCTCCTGCGCGCCGCGCACGCCGGCTTCTTAGCCCGCCAGTTTGCGACGGACGGCGACTTGAACGCCGTTCTCGCCGACGCAATCGCCTATCCGGGATTTTCTCTGGTCGAAATTCTGGAGATTTGCACCGGCTACGGCGGCCTCAAGAACAAGTCCAAGGGAGCCGCGCTCCGCGAGGTTGCGGACAGCCAGGGTTACTCGATCGGCCGCACGGAAGCGGAACGGCCCCGCCCCACATTTGCCCAGCTCTATCGAAGCGACATCGAGTCGAAAGCGGCTCCCCTCCTTGCTAAGGAGGGGAGCCGACCTAATGGTCGTGAGGAATCTCGCCCTGCCTCGCTGCAACACGCAGCCTCGGCCGATTCGAGATTGGAGATTCAAGATTCCAAGCCCTTGCACATCGTGATTGCGGGCACTGCTGGTGAAAGAGTGCAGTCCTCGGCAGCGCTGCTTTGCCGTGCGGCGCTCAGCGCGGGCCTTTACGCGACGCAAAAGAACGACAATCCGGTGACGCAGGGATCGGGATTCTCGCTCTCCGAGATTTGCTTGAGCCCCCAGCCCATCGAGTACACGGGAATAGAAAGCGCGGACGCCGTGATCGCGGTGAGCCAGGACGGGTGGAACGAGCTCAAGGCCAATGGGACGCTGGCCGCACTAGCCCCCGGCACGCTTCTGATCATCGATTCAGAAATCGAGATTGACAGTCCCACCGGCCGGCTGCTCCGTCAGCCCTTCCGGCGTGACGCGACACCCAAGCGGGCAGCGCTTGCCGCGATTGGGTTCTGGCTGGGGAATGAGCCTGTAGTCCCCAACGCGGCGTGGGATTCGGTGCTCGACTCACTTTCCATCGAACGCCGGGCGGATGCTTCAGAAGCGCTGCGCATTGGGGAAAACTTCGCACGCCAGGTAAGCTCGCGTGCCGCCTAAGGGTAGCGCCGACCTGCTTTTCAGGTCCGCGGCTTGTTCCCAGGCACGTGGACAAGCGGTGGACCGCATATCCAGGGCGGCTGCGATATGTAGTCGGATTGTCAGATTTCTGGAACTAAGATTGCCCGGAATGATATGTTCCGATCAAAACTGAATGGAGCAACGCAATGAATAGGAGCAAGGTAACGATTGACGGCAACGAAGCCGCGGCCTACGTGGCCTTTCGGGTCAGCGAGGTCATTGCTATCTACCCCATCACACCCTCGTCTCCCATGGGGGAGTGGGCGGACCAATGGTCGGCAGAAAATAAGCCGAACCTGTGGGGTACCATACCGCGCGTGGTCGAGATGCAAAGCGAAGGCGGGGCCGCCGGCGCTCTGCATGGCGCATTGCAAGCCGGTTCTCTGGCCACCACTTTTACGGCCTCGCAGGGCCTGCTGTTAATGATTCCTAACATGTACAAGATCGCCGGGGAACTCACTCCCACGGTGTTTCATGTTTCGGCCAGGACCCTGGCCGCGCACGCCCTCTCCATCTTCGGAGACCACGGCGACGTGATGGCGACCCGCCAGACGGGCTTTGCCCTGATCTCCTCAAACTCCGTCCAGGAGGTGATGGATCTTGCGCTTATCGCCTCGGCTGCCAGCCTGCGCGCGCGCGTGCCTTTCCTGCATTTCTTCGATGGCTTCCGCACCTCGCACGAAGTCGGCAAGGTGGAGCAATTAACGAACGAAGACATGCTCGCTATGATTGACGACGATCTCGTCAAGGCGCATCGCAAACGCGCCTTGTCGCCGGATCATCCTTTCATCCGCGGCACCGCTCAGAACCCCGATGTCTTCTTCCAGGCCCGCGAGACCGTGAACCGCTTCTATGAAGCCTGCCCGGCTATCGTTCAGGAAGAGATGGATAAATTCGCGCGCCTGGTGGGCCGTTCCTACCACCTCTTCGATTACGTCGGCGCGCCGGATGCCGAGCGGGTAATCATCATGATGGGATCGGGCGCCGAAGCAGCCCAGGAAACCGTCGAGCACCTTACTTCACAGGGAGAGAAGGTCGGCGTCCTGAAAGTACGCCTGTATCGTCCTTTCTCGCTCGAGCACTTCGTCAAATCGCTTCCCGCCACCGTGAAGACTCTGGCCACTTTGGACCGCACCAAAGAGCCCGGCGCCGTCGGCGAGCCCCTCTATACCGATGTCACCACGGCCGTGAGCGAAGGCCTGGCAACCGGCCTTGTCCCCTTCAAGACATTCCCGCGCATAATCGGCGGACGTTACGGGCTGTCCTCAAAAGAGTTCACCCCCGCGATGGTCAAAGCCGTCTTTGACGAAATGCTGAAGGACAAACCCCGCAACCACTTCACCGTCGGCATCGAAGACGACGTCACGCACACCAGCCTCGAATACGACCCGGCTTTCTCGACCGAAGATCCCAAGACGGTTCGAGCCATGTTCTACGGCCTCGGCGCAGATGGCACGGTGGGCGCCAATAAGAATTCTATCAAGATCATTGGTGAGGACACGGACAACTACGCGCAAGGATACTTCGTGTATGACTCGAAAAAGTCCGGCGCCGTCACCATTTCGCACCTGCGCTTTGGCCCTAAACCCATCCATTCCACTTACCTGATTTCGAAGGCCAATTTCGTGGCCTGCCACCAGTTCAGCTTCCTCGAGCGGCTCGACGTGTTGAAGTCCGCCCAGCCTGGCGCCACGTTCTTGCTGAACAGCCCCTTCGGCCCCGAAGAAGTTTGGGACCACCTTCCCCGGACCACCCAAGAAGAGATCATCAAAAAGCAACTCCGCTTCTTCGTGATCGATGCCGTCAAGGTGGCCCAAGCGGCGGGCATGGGCGGACGTATCAACACGGTGATGCAAACCTGCTTCTTCGCCATCAGCGGCGTTCTGCCTCGCGACGAGGCAATCGCAGCCATCAAGCATGCCATCGAGAAGACCTACGGAAAGCGCGGCGAAGCCGTTGTGCAAAAGAATTTCGCCGCCGTGGACCAGGCGCTCAGCGAACTGCACGAAGTCAAAGTCCCCGACCGCGTTTCGAGCAGTTTCGATCTACGGCGCCCAGTGCCGGAAGAAGCTCCGGAGTTCGTCCAGAAAGTGCTCGCCAAGATGATCACCAACGAAGGCGATGACCTGCCGGTCAGCGCCATGCCGGTGGACGGCACGTTCCCCAGCGCCACCGCACAGTGGGAAAAACGCAATATCGCGCTCGACATTCCGGTGTGGGACGAAGAAATCTGCATCCAGTGCGGCAAGTGCATCCTGGTTTGTCCCCACGCCGTGATTCGCGCCAAGATTTATGACTCCCGGCTTTTGGAAGGCGCGCCCGCCACGTTCAAATCCACGCCGGCGCGTTGGAAGGAATTCAAGGAGCTGAAATACACCCTCCAGATCGCCCCGGAAGATTGCACCGGCTGCACTCTGTGCGTGCAGGTCTGCCCCGTGAAGAGCAAGAGCGAGGCCAAGCACAAAGCCATCAATATGGCCCCGCAACCGCCCCTCCGGGAAGCGGAACGCGACAACTGGAACTTCTTCCTCAAAATCCCCGATGTCGACCGGCGCACCCTCAGCCTGGGGCAGGTGAAGGATGTGCAGTTGCTACAACCCTTATTCGAGTTCTCCGGCGCCTGCGCGGGCTGCGGCGAGACGCCTTACATCAAATTGATGAGCCAACTCTATGGCGACCGGGCGCTCATCTCCAACGCCACCGGCTGCTCGTCGATTTACGGCGGCAATCTACCCACGACCCCCTACGCACAGAACGCCGACGGGCGCGGCCCGGCGTGGACGAACTCCTTGTTTGAAGACAACGCGGAATTCGGGTTGGGCCTGCGCCTGGCTCTTGACAAGCAAACCGAATACGCGCGAGAGTTGCTCACCCGACTTTCTTCCGATCTGGGCGACCCGCTCGTTCTCGCGCTCCTGGCCGCCGACCAGAGCACCGAGTCCGGCATCCGGGAGCAGCGCGAGCGCGTACACGGGCTGAAGTCCAAGCTGGCCGGCATCGAGAGCGCGGAGGCGCGCGACCTCCTGAGCCTGGCGGACGCCTTGGTCAAGAAGAGCGTCTGGATTGTCGGCGGCGACGGTTGGGCCTACGACATCGGCTACGGCGGCCTCGACCACGTTCTGGCCTGCGGGCGCAACGTGAATGTCCTGGTGCTCGACACCGAGGTCTACTCGAACACGGGTGGCCAGATGTCCAAGGCGACTCCGCGCGGCGCAGTGGCCAAGTTCGCAGCGGACGGGAAACGGAGGCCCAAGAAAGATCTTGGCATGATGGCCATAAGCTACGGCAACGTTTACGTGGCGGCAGTCGCTATGGGATCGAGCGACATGCACACGCTCAAGGCTTTCCTCGAGGCCGAGGCTTACGACGGCCCATCACTCATCATTGCTTATTCTCATTGCATCGCTCATGGCTACGACCTGGTCCATGGCCTGGACCAACAGAAGGCTGCCGTCCAGTCCGGTTACTGGCCTCTCTACCGCTACAATCCGGACCTGGTCAAGCTGGGCAAAAATCCCTTCCAGCTTGATTCCAAGCCCCCTGCACTGCCCCTTGAGAAATACATCTATAACGAAACACGTTATACCATGTTGAAACACAGCGATCCTCAGGCTGCCAAGCTGCTGCTGCAATTGGCCGAGGGAGACGTTCGCAATCGTTGGCGCGTTTATGAAAACCTGGCCGCCATGCCTGTCAATGGCGCGGCGAAGGAGGTGAAGTAATGATTGACCTCTCCACTACTTATCACGGCATCAATCTGAAGAATCCCCTGGTCGTCTCGGCATCCCCACTCGCCGAAGAGCTCAGAAATCTCCGCCGTATGGAGGACAGCGGCGCGGCGGCCATCGTTCTCCCCTCGCTCTTCGAAGAGCAGATCAATATCGAAAGCCGCGTGCTCGACCAGTTTCTGCAACAAGGCACCGAGAGCTTTGCCGAATCACTCACCTATTTCCCCGATCTGACGGGATACAACCTGGGCCCGGAAGGGTACTGCGAGCACGTCCGGCGCGCCAAGGCGGCGGTCGGTATCCCCATTATTGCCAGCCTCAATGGCTCGTCCATCGGCGGCTGGACCGACTACGCCAAAAAGATTCAAGACGCCGGAGCAGATGCTCTCGAACTCAACATCTACTACATTCCCACCAGCATCGATCAGACCTGCGCAGAAGTCGAAAAGCTCTATTGCGACCTGGTGGCCACGGTGAAGTCCAGCCTGAAGATTCCGGTGGCCGTCAAAATCGGCGCTTATTTTAGCTCCCTCGCCCACATGGCCAAGCGCCTGGACGATGCCGGGGCCGACGCCCTGGTGCTCTTCAACCGTTTTTACCAGCCCGACTTTGATATCGACAACCTCGAAGTGGTGCCCAACCTCATGCTCAGCACCTCGCATGAATTGCTGCTGCGATTGAACTGGGTGGCAATTCTGTTTGGGCATATCAAAGCCGACCTTTGCGTCACCGGCGGAGTGCATACCGCCGCGGATGTGCTGAAAGCCATGATGGCCGGCGCGCGCGTGGTGGCTATGACTTCGGCCCTGCTTCGCAACGGCATCGGCCACCTCGCCACTCTCCGCAACGATATGCTCGCCTGGATGGAAGAACACGAGTACCAGTCCATCCGCCAGATGCAAGGCAGCATGAGCCAAAAATCCGTCGCTGACCCCTCCGCCTTCCAGCGCGCCAACTACGTGCGCGTGCTGAGCTCGTATTCGATGAAGGGACTGCCGCTGTAGGAAGAAGGCAGTGGGCAGCGGCAGTGGGCAGTAGGCAGTGGGCAGTAGGCTGATGGAAGAAGATGTTAGCCCTCGCCCCCTTGGGGGAGAGGGTGGCCCGCGACGGCGTTTTCATCAGCCGCCGCGGGCCGGGTGAGGGGTCACTTCACCAGCCTGCAAGATCACCACGACATCGAAAATCCTGAGTTGGCGCATACGTCACGACCAAACCCGTCGTGACGTATGCGCCACCCGTGCAGACCAACTCCTTGACTGCGCCCGAGCGGGCGGCTATGCTTCGTTTGAGGAAGCCTGAATTCCGGGCTTCCGAAGGTTGAACACTATGACGGCGACCGTAAGAATTCAGCGCAAAGGCCAGATAACCATTCCCATCCGCCTCCGCGTCCAAGTGGGCCTGGATGATGGCGACTTGGTGGAAGCCAGAGCAGAAAGAGGGAAGATCGTCCTTACTCCCAAGCCCCTTGTCGACCGTACCGCCGGCGGCGAGTACACCCTATCCCAACGCAGAGCCCTCGATGCCCGCCTCGCAGAGTCACTTGAGCAGGCGAGGAAGGGCGAAACTTACGGGCCTTTTGAGACCCACCAAGAGTTGACCGCCTTTTTGCATCGCCAAGCGAAAGAGACTCGATCCAAAAAGAGCAAGAGTGCTAAGGCGCTCGCTGATTTCACCGCACGCCAACGCGGTTTCCGCGGTGTGGCCCACGTGTCCTGGCGTTGACCGCCAACGGCGAAAGTTCTCAAGCCGTTCGGACCCGCGCCCTGCGCGACAACTGCGACGACAGCAGAAACAAGGACCCGGGCGCGGCGAACGCCAACCATGCCCAGCCTTTCAGGAGCGTGCCGGTGGTCGCGAAGTGAATCAGGTAAGCAGCCAACAGGCTTGCCACTGTTATGAATCCACCCAGGCTTTCTTTCTTCCACGCCACGATCATTCCCACACAAATCCCAAACGGGAAGAACAGAAAGCCGAGCCACTCTCTTGGCGCGGAGGGGAGGGAGCGCTCGCCCACGATGAAGGCCAAGACCAAGGCGATGGTGGCGACGCTCCATACTCGTGCAATCCAGCGCAGAGCTGAAGCCCACATTTTGTGTCTGGCGATTGGATTTTCCATGGTGCACCTCCCAGTAATGACGTGGTGAACGGCGGTGCGAATAGCAACACTCTACTGCGCTCGCCGGTCGGCGTCAATAGCCGTCGGTCAAGCGGACTCAGTCTCAGGAGAAGCTTAGGCCGAATGGCCCGCACGTGTGCGCAAGAGCCCGCTCACCCTATGCTTCCTAGTGCGGCTTATCGTCTTGCTTCGTGCTTCTGACTTCTGACTCTTCTTTCAATACAAGTGATAAAATCCACGGTACGCTGAAAAATGGGAGGGAGGATGGCAGGTCATCTTTCAAAGGTTGCGTTGTCGGCCGCTGTGCTGTTTGTAGTTCACTGGGCGTGGTCCGGGCAGCAGGCGTCTTCCTCTTCGGACTACACTTGCTGGAAGGTCTACGGCGGAACTCCGGACGACATTCATTATTCAACCCTACGCCAGATCAATCGCGACACCGTTCGCAACCTGGCGGTTGCCTGGACTTACCAATCCGGTGATGAATTCCCCGAGTCCGAGATGGAGTGCAACCCGATCGTGGAGCATGGCGTCTTGTTTGTCACCACGCCCAAGCTGCGCCTCGTCGCCCTCGATGCCGCCACCGGTCAGTTGCGCTGGAGTTTCGATCCCAATCAGGGAGAGCCGGTCGCAACCAAGCTCCGCAACCGCGGTGTCAGCTATTGGGAACAAGGGGAGGACCGCAGGGTCTTCGTTGTTGCCCAGCAGTATCTCTACGCCCTTGACGCAACGAGCGGGAAGCCGATCGCAAGTTTCGGCGATTCCGGGCGAGTGGATTTGCGGGAAGGGCTTGGCCGCGATCCCAAGCTGCAATCCATCTCCGCCACCACACCCGGCGTGGTTTACAAGGATCTGCTCATTCTGGGCAGCATCGTCAGCGAAGACCTGCCGGCATCTCCCGGGGACATTCGCGCTTTCGACGTTCGCACCGGAAGAATTCGCTGGACGTTTCACACCATTCCTCGTCCTGGTGAATACGGGTACGAAACCTGGCCGAAAGACGCCTGGACCTACATCGGCGGCGTCAACGATTGGGCAGGAATGAGCCTGGATGAGAAGCGCGGCTGGGTATTCGCCGCCACGGGTTCGGCGTCGTTCGACTTCTATGGCGCCAACCGGCTGGGCGACGATCTCTTCGCCAACTGCGTGATAGCCCTCAAAGCAGACTCCGGAGAGCAGGTCTGGCATTTCCAGGGTGTCAGACACGATCTGTGGGATCGCGATTTCCCCGCCGCGCCGACGCTGGTCACCGTCAAGAGAGATGGGCAGCCGATCGATGCGGTGGCGCAAATCACCAAGTCCGGCTTTGTTTTCGTCTTCGATCGGGAGACCGGCCGGCCGCTGTTTCCCATCGAATACAGCCCGGTGCCCGCCTCGGATGTGGACGGTGAAGTGGCGGCGGCGACGCAACCGCTGCCCCTGCGCCCCGCGCCATTCGCGCGCCAGATGCTCACGCCCGACATCATTACCACCCGCACGCCGGAGGCGCACCAAGCCGTCCTGGAACAACTGCAAACGCTTCGCAGCGGCGGCCAATTCACGCCGCCCAGCTTGCAAGGCACGGTGGTTTTTCCGGGCTTCGATGGCGGGGGCGAATGGGGCGGCCCGGCGTTCGATCCTGAAACCGGAGTGCTCTACGTGAACTCGAACGAAATGGCCTGGATCCTCAGGCTCGTGCCGCGACCCGGAACGTCTGATCTGTCGAGTACCAGACAGGTTTACGCCGCCAATTGCTCCAATTGCCACCGAGCCGACATGCGGGGCACGCCGCCGGAGTTCCCTTCCCTGGTCGGACTGGGAAAGCAGTACAAGCAAGCGGAGATCGCCAAGGTCATTGGGGAGGGCCGCGGCCGTATGCCGAGCTTCGCCTACCTCAGGAAGAACGTAATTGAGGCGATGGCCCGGTTCCTCGCCACGGGCGAAGACATTGAGTTCGCAACACCCTTAACGGAGCAGCTACCGAAACCACTCAAGTATACGCACGATGGGTATAACAAATTCCTTGACGCGGAAGGTTACCCTGCCGTCGCACCCCCCTGGGGAACGCTCAACGCCATTGACCTCAACACCGGCGCCTACGTCTGGAAGAAGCCCTTTGGCGAGTTTCCTGAATTGCTCGCGAAGGGGATGCCCAACACGGGCAGCGAGAACTACGGCGGGCCGCTGGTGACCGCGGGCGGGCTTCTGTTTATCGCCGCCACCAATCATGACCGTAAGATCCACGCCTTTGATAAGGCAACCGGTGAGTTGCTTTGGGAAAACGTTCTGCCCGCCGCCGGTAGCGCTACCCCCGCAACTTATGAAGTAAACGGCAGGCAGTATGTGGTGATCGCGGCCGGCGGGGGCAAGTCGGGGGCGCCAACGGCTGGGACTTACGTGGCGTTTGCGCTGCCAAAGCAGTAGTCAGTCGTCCGTTGTCCGTGGTCCGTGGTCTCGAATTCTCGGACTCGTGGGGTCAAACCGTAAGCCATTGCGGAAAATGGGTGTCGATAGCAACTGACAACGGACTACTGACAACGGACGGCTCACGTGTTCATGACCTTCTCAAACGCCGCCTTGAACTTCTCCATATCTTCGCGCGAGCCTACTGTGACGCGGACACGCGTTGGCCAAACCGGCCAGACTCTCCCGATGTAGACGTTTTCCCTGGCCATGGCCGCCACGAATTCCTGCCCCGGACGCTTTACATCCACCATAAACTTGTTCGAGACCGACGGAATGAAAGAGTAGTTCTTCCTGGTCATCCAGTCGAAGACGTCGTTGCGGATGTCAGCGATCATCTTGCGGCGCTCGGGGACCACATTCTTGGCGCAGAGACTGGCGGTGGCTCCCACCATGGCGGTGACGGGCATGGTCGGCATGCCGTACTCTTTCAGTTTCACCAGCAGGTCGGGGCGGCCGAGCGCCACTCCGGCTCGAAGGCCCGCCATGCCGTAGATCTTGGAGAAAGTGCGCAGCATAATCACATCTTTATCCGCGGCAACCAGACCCACCGACGAAGGCTCTCCACTGATGTGGATGTAGGCTTCGTCGACCATCACCACCGAGCCGGCCGGCTTGTTGGCCACCAGCCATTCGATATCCGACTTGCTGGTGAGGGTTCCTGTGGGATTATTCGGATTACAGACGTAAATGAGCCCGGCGTCCGGCGAGGCCGCCGCCATGGCCTTCACGTCGTGCGAATAATCCGGGCGCAGGGGGACGTGGATGACCGGCGCGCCGATGAAGCCCGCCGCTTTCTCGGGCGCTTCGTAGCTTGGATCGGCGATCACGAGCGGCCGCGTGGGCGAAGTATGGGCCAGCACGGCGCGATGCAACGGA
>Ga0187888_1001248_pt1 | contig 24604 bp, 11 predicted proteins | sample June2016WEW_7_40_FD_132987 | JGI IMG/M metagenome (GOLD analysis project Ga0187888, IMG submission 132987) | Peatland microbial communities from SPRUCE experiment site at the Marcell Experimental Forest, Minnesota, USA - June2016WEW_7_40 | ecosystem: Environmental > Terrestrial > Soil > Wetlands...
CCTAACGCCCTAACGGCTCCAGACCCCCAAAGGTCTCCCTCCCGACCCAAACCGGCGTCCCGCCATGGCCGCTTGCCACGTCAAGTGTCCAGCAGCGCCGCGACCTTCGCCGCGATGCCGGCGGGGTTGCGCATCAGCGCTTCGCCCACCAGGATGGCCCCGGCCCCCGCCTGGCGCGCGCGCTCCACATCGGCGCGCCCGTCAATCCCGCTCTCCGCCACCAGCACCATCTCTTCCCGCGCCGCGGCCGGGATTCTGGCGGCCAGCCGCCCCGTCAAGGCGGGGTCCACTTTGAAGGTGTCCAGATTCCGATTGTTGACACCAATCAGCCGGGCGCCCAGCGCCAGGGCGCGGTCCATCTCCCCCTCGTTGTGGACTTCCACCAGCGCCGCCAATCCGGCGTTGGTGGCCAGGCGGTGAAAATGTTTCAAATCCGCCTCTCTCAGCAGGCGCGCAATCAGCAGAATGGCGTCCGCCCCCGCCTCAATGGCTTCCAGGATTTGGCGCTCGTCAATCATGAAGTCCTTGCGCAGGAGCGGCAATTGCACGGCGGCGCGGATTTGCCTCAAGTGATCGAGCGAGCCTTGGAAAAACTTCTCGTCCGTCAAAACGGACAGACAACTCGCTCCGGCGGCCTCGTAGGCCCGCGCGATTCCAACCGGGTCGAAATCCGGGCAGATAACCCCCGCCGACGGAGAGGCCTTTTTCACCTCGGCGATCAGGGCGATGGCGCCGCGCCGCGGGCGGCGCAGGGCGGCGAAGAAATCGCGCCGGCCGCCGCGTTTTTCCAGTGCGTCGGACAAGGCGGCGGAGGTGATCTTCACCGCCGGCAGGCGGGCGGCTTCCCTCCGTTTGCGGGCTGCAATGGTGTCCAGAATGTTCATCCGGGGGCCGGCGGGCGCCGGGTCTTTCCTGCGGTCATTCCGCCTCTTCCTTCACCCCGGCCATCCGTTTGGACGGGCCTCCGGCGCGCAGCCAGGCGTTGACGAAGAGGTCCAGGCCCCCGTCCATCACCGCCTGGACATTGCTGGTTTCCGCGCCGGTGCGCAAATCCTTGACCATGCGGTAGGGCTGGAAGACGTAGCTGCGGATCTGGTGGCCCCAGCCGATGGCGCCTTTCTCCCCGTAGAAACGCTCCAGTTCCGCCTTCTGCTCGTCCAGGCGTTTGGCGTAGATTTTGGAAATGAGCATCCGCATCGCCGTGGCGCGGTTCTGATGCTGCGAACGCTGGCTTTGCGATGCCGCGATCAGGCCGGTGGGCAGGTGGGTGATCCGCACGGCCGTTTCCACTTTGTTGACATTCTGCCCCCCTTTGCCGCCCGAACGATAAGTGTCCACCTGCAATTCCGCCGGGGGCAGCACGATCTCCGCGTTGGTTTCCGCAATCTCCGCGATCACATCCACGCTGGCAAAGCTGGTGTGGCGCCGTTTGTTGGAGTCGAAAGGGGAAATCCGCACCAGCCGGTGGACGCCCCGTTCGGCTTTGCAAAAGCCGTAGGCCCATTCCCCCTGCGCCAGGAGCGTGGCGCTTTTGATCCCGGCCGATTCTCCCGCCAGGACATCGGTCAATTCTATTTCCCACCCCCGCGATTCGCCCCACCGCTGGTACATGCGCAGCAGCATCTCCGCCCAGTCGCACGCCTCCGTGCCTCCGGCCCCGGAGTTGATGCTCAGGATGCAATTGTTCTTGTCGTGCGGCCCGGTCAGGAAAACCCTCAATTCCAGGCCCTCCAGGCCCTGGCCGAACTGGGCCAGTTCGCGTTCCAAATCCTTTTCATGCCGGATCTGCTCGCTTTCCGGCTCCCCTTCCGCCAGCTCCACCATCACCCGAAAATCCTCCATCTGGCCCTCCGCCTTGAGCAGGGGTTCGATCTTCTTGCGCAGGCCGTTAGCTTCGTCAATCAGGCCCTGCGCTTTTTCGCGATTGTTCCAGAACGTTTCCTCGGCCATCAGCCCGTCCAGTTCGCTCAGCCGCTTCTGCGTGCCCGGCACGTCAAAGAAACCTCCGCACATGGGTCAGTTTTTCCCCCGCCGCGGACAACTGCGCTTTAATATTCTCGAACATGGCGCCGGAGTCTAACAGGAAGGGATCCAAGTTAAAAGATTAGATTTCGAAGAATCTCCCTGATTTGTAGAAACTTCTTGAGAGTCTCATTGTTTAATTCTCCACAGTCTGTTATCAACAGACCCGCTTGAGTATAAAGGTGAAGAGATTATTTGTCCGCGCCGGGAGTCTGCTCTTGGGCATCCTCTTCGGCGCGGGTTTGACGCCAAGAGGCTGGGCTCAATCCTCAGGCCTGGTCATTTCCAATTACAGCCTCCTGAAATCTGCCGTGGATCATGGCGGCGCCAGCACCTTTGGAAGCAATGTCACCGTTTCCCTGTCCGGCTCGGCGGAGATTTTGGAGGTTTCCACCCAGGTCGTTCTGGATGCCACCACCAATGCCGCCAACATCAACCGCACCGGCGGCTTCGGCCCGATTTTCTACATTCATACCAATGGCTCCCTCACGTTGCTGAATCTGAACATCTCCGGCGGCCTGAGCACCAGCGGCGGCGCCATTTACAACGCGGGCACCCTCATCATCAGCAACTGCGTCTTCACCGCCAATTCCGCCACCAACGCCGCCGGCGCCGCCGGGGCCAACGCCGTCAGCGGCGGCAACGATTACGGGGGCAACGGCGGCAATGGATTGAGCGCCTCCGGCGGGGCCATTTATAGCAGCGGCGTCCTGCTGGTTTCCCAGAGCATTTTCAGCAACAACACCGTCAACGCCGGAAGCGGCGGCAGTGGTGGCAACGGCGTTGCGGCCTTTGTTTTCGGCGGCAATGGCGGCAACGGCGGCAACGGCGGCGCCGCCGAAGGGGGTGCCATCGTCTGCACGGGCAGGACCAACCTGTTCTTCGCGACGGAGTTCTTCGCGAACACTTGCACTGCCGGCGTCGGCGGCGCCGGCGGGGCGGCCGCCTCGGGCCAATTTAGCGGTCAGAACGGTTCCGGGGGCGTTGGCGGCAGCGCCTCTGGCGGCGCCGTCGTGGCTTCCGGTTCCCTCTTCATGACCAACTGCCTTTTCTCCGGCAACTCGGTCTCCGGCGGCGGCACCTCTGGAGATGGCCAGTCGGGCGGTTCGGCCTCCGGCGGCGGCCTTGATCTCGTCAACTCGGCGAAGCCGGCCTGGATTGAGAACACCACATTCTTTCAAAACTCCTGTGTCGGCGGCCCGGGCGGAGGCAGCAGTTCCACCACGGCCAATGCCTCGGCCGGCAACGGCGGGGCGGTCGCCGGGGGCGGTTTGGCCAGTTCAGCCGCGCTTCTTCGATTGCTCAACTGCACCCTGGCCACCAACACCTTGACTCCCGGCGCTGCCGGCGTGGGCACCGGCGGCGCGAACAACGGTTCCATTGGCGCGATTGAAGGAGCCCAACTGGCCCGCTTGGCGGGCGCTTTGGAGATGGGCAGCTCCATTCTTTCCGGCGGCACCAACGCCACTCTCACCAATCTGAACTCCCAAACCTACGTCACCAACACCCAGCCCAACTGCTTCGGCGGCCTCACCGACCTGGGTTTCAACATCAGTTCCGACACCAGCGTCGCCTTCACCGAGACCACCAGCACCAACAGTGAGGACCCCGTTTTGGACACTGTCCTGAGCACTCCAGGCAACACGGCGGTCGGTTTGCTGGGTGGCGCCACCCTTTCCACCCTGGCTGTTCTTCCAGGCAGCCCGGCCATTGGCACCGATGGAGTGATCCCCGGCGTCCCGGGCCTCAGTTTCCCGGCCACCGACCAGGCCCTGCAACCTCGCGGCACGCCCACGTGCATCGGCGCCTACGAAGCCGATCCATTGTCTTCCACTAATGGGTGGGGTGTGCCGGTCCTCTACCAACCACCGGCCGATCAAACTGTCGGCGTCGGCGGCATGGCCGTCTTTGAGGTTGGCGCTACCAACAGCCTCATCATCGCAATCACCACCAATACCACCATCACCTTGACCACCAACGTCTCCGGGACCACCACTAACATCACCAGCGTCACCAACACCACCATCACCACCAACCTCGGCCCCAATGATGCCAGCATCGGCTACCAATGGCAATTGAACGGGACCAACCTCTCCGATGGCCCCCATGTCTCCGGCGCCTGGAGCAACATTTTGACCCTCACAAAAATCGCCTTGGCCAACCAAGGCTCCTATTCCGTGATCGTCGGCAATTCGACCCTCATCGGTGTCACCAACAGCGCCCCCGCGATTTTGTCCGTCATTGCCCCGCCTCGCTTCCTGGTGCAGCCGCCCAAGACACTCAAGGCGTTGGTGGGTTCCACAGCGACCATCAGCGCGACTCCCAGCGGTTCAATCCCCCTCACCTTCCAATGGCTCTGCGATGGAACCAATCTCGACGATGGCAACGGCATCTCCGGCGCGACCAACAGCCTCCTAACCATTGACCCTGTCCTGGAAACCGATGCCGGGAGCTATTCCCTCATCGTCGCCAACGCCTACGGCAGCGCCAACAGCGCCGCCACCAAGCTGACCGTGCTGCCGGACACAGTTCCCCCGAAAGTTTCCATAACTCTGCCCGCGGCCAACGCGCGCACCACCGTGCCGACCCTCGAAGGAACCGCTTCCGACAATGCCCAAGTGACCAAAGTGAGTTACTGGCTGACCAACATCAACCACGGTTTCTCCGCCACCAATGGCGTGGCCACACTGACCGCCGGCCGCGGCGCCATCTCCAATTGGTCCATCCAGGTGGTTCCATTGCCTGGCACAAATATCCTCACCGTGAAAAGCGTTGATTTTTCGGGCAACGGCTCAAAACCCGATTCCCGCACATTCTTCTACGAAGTGCCGGCGGCATTGCGCGTTCAAACGGTCGGAACTGGAAGCGGCGCCTTTACCGGCAAAGCCGCGGCGCCAGGTGGCAGCCTCCCAGCCAACGGCGCGCTGCTCAACCTGGGCGAGAGTTATTCCATCACCGCCATCCCCGGAAAAACTTCCCTCTTCAGCAACTGGGTCGCCTCCAGCAACTGGGTCGCCGGCTTCGTGGTCAGCAACAATCCGACCCTCAAATTCATCATGAGCACAAACCTGACGTTGCAGGCCAATTTTTCATCCAACATCTTCCTGGCGGGCGCGGGAACTTACAACGGCCTCTTCTATCCAACCAATTCCGCCAACGCTGTCGCCGAGGAAACTTCCGGCATGCTCTACAATTTGCTCCTCAAGAAAACGGGCGCTTTCACGGCCACGCTCCTGACCGGCAGCAAGAAATACCCCGTCTCCGCCAATTTCGATGTGTCCGGCCAAAGCTTTTTCAAGGCCGGCCAGTTGAAAGTTGACCTGACCCTGGATATCACCAACCGGCAAATTACGGGCACCGTATCCAACACCCAATGGTCCGCCAATCTGATTGCCGATTTTGCTTCCAGCTCCCTGCCTTCGGCCCAATACACCCTTCTCTTTTCCCCCTCCGGCCAGGTTTCCCCAATTTCGCCCCCGGGCGATGGCTACGCCCTCGTTAAAGATCATCTGGGCACAGTCACCCTCACCGGCGCGCTGGCCGACGGCGCCAGCTATAGCCAGACCGTCTCCGCATCCGGGACGGGCGACATCCCCGTTTATGCCAGCCTTTATGCCAACACCGGCCTGCTTCTGGGCTGGATCAACCTGACCAATCTGGAGGCCCCTTCGCCCGCCAACCAACTGACCTGGATCAAAAAGCCATCCCGCGCCCCTGCGCTTTACCCCAACGGCTTTACCAACATCCTCACCCTGCAAGGCTCGCCCTGGACCAATCCCCCCGCCAAAGAGCCTGCCATCTCCTTGACCAACGGGGATCTGCTCATCTCCAACGCCAGCCCGGAGCTTGTCTTCACCTTCACCAACGTGACTGTCAACAATAACAATGTGTTGCTGGGCGGCAACCCCGCCCGCACCTTCGCCGGCTCCATCAATCCCAGGTCCGGGCTATTGACCTTGACGTTTGAGACCACCAACAAAAGCAGCGCCAAAGCTTACGGAGCTGTCCTCCAGAACCAGGCCGCCGCCGGGGGCTATTTCCTCACGACCACCAATGCCGGGTCGGTCCTCTTGCAGTCGCCTTAAATCCTGGCGATCAACTCCCCGGGGGAGGAACCACGGTGCCGTCGCAAACCCAGTTGATGTCCGGCCTGCCGGGATCGGCGGCCTGGCCATTGATCGGGACGCAAATATAGGGGTAGAGGAAATACTTCACATGGGCGTCGCTGAACATGATGTTCGCCCCCCCATTGTGCCGGGAGGACTCACGCGTGGTGTAGCACTGCGGACTGCCCAGGATGTCCAGATTCACGCTGGTGCTTCCATAATACGGCGTTTCGTTCTCGTGCGTCCGGTTGTCCGAAAACATCACGAATGCCGAGGGATGCGCCACGGCGGACTGCTTCAAGATCGTTCCATCCGGCGCGCTCTCGGGAATCCCCTTGGAATTCATGCCGTAGTTGAAAATGATCTGGCCGTTGGGGATGGTCGGGTCAATGGGCTGAACATCCGACGTGGGGCATTTGAAAATGGACTTGCTGCTGTTGTAAAGGTCCGAGGACCCGGCGATGGCATATTGGTATAGGGGCATGGAGCTTACGTAGGGCGGAAGCGCGTTAAACCACGCGTCCATTCCATAAGTCGTGCCTTGCTGCGTGTTCTCAAACTGGATGTCCGTCAGGGCAATCCAGAATGGCGTGTCCTCGTTGTAGGTGGGCGGGGTGATTGGTGGGTCTGCTGGAATTTTGGTGTCCGGGAAAACCCCATGGTTGTCATCCAGGTACATGTTTTGGGCGTAGCCCCATTGCTTGAGATTGCTCGAGCAGGCGGCCCGGTTGGCCTGTTCCTTGGCGTGGGCCAGCGCCGGCAGAAGCAGCGCCGCCAGAATGGCGATGATGGCGATGACCACCAGCAGTTCGATCAGTGTAAAGGCCTCTCCGGGTCTGGTCTTCATAAATCGTGCGCAATAATCTTTGCCTTTCAGGGTTGCAACCAACTGATGTGTGAGTGAACAATTTCGGTTGACCTTAGGCTAATCCACATGCGTTACAATTAGATGTCATAATTGTGAAGATTAGGTTACGATTTCGCGCAGGATGTTGCAAAATCGTAACCTCGCCGCCCTTGCCACGCCTCATTCCTTTTGTTCTAGTGGCCCGCGTTTGCGCCGGGGCCGGACGGATCGTTCGGCCGGACGGCGCGCCGGAACAAAGATCAAGCCAGCCAAATTATAAATGACATGAAAACACTCAAATATGCCCTCGTGTTGGGGATCGCCGGTTTAATCGCGGCGACGGCCCGCGCCCAATTCTCCCCTCGCAAACTTGCCGTGCTCCGCGCGGGCGACAACGGCGCCAGCGCCGCCTCCGACATTCTGGCCGCCCATCAAACTCCCATATTTGTGGACCAATATGATCCGGTCACCCCCATTGTTATTCCCGGCTCCGACACGGGTACCAATGGGCCGGTCTTCTCAGTGGCCATTCCCACCAACGATCCGGCCATCGTCCCGCCTTACCAGGCCCTCTGGTTTAACGGCCATGCCGGCACCGAAGGCTATCTCGCCTTGTCCGCTGATTCCGGCACCCTGGCCTTTTCCGGCTACGGCGGCGACATCCTCGCCGTGTCGGGGACTCCCTCCGGTCTGAATATTCCCCGTGGCATTTGCGTGATTAACCAGGCGGGAAACACCTATATTCCTTATGAAGGCTCCGCCTGGTATGGCCTCGGCGCGGGCTCCCAGACCAATCCCAGGGGCGCCGTTTCGGACAACGGCACCAACAATTTCTTTGGCTCCGGCAGCCTCGATGGCAATGAGTGGTACACCCCCTCCAACCCCAGCACCCCTGAGTCCATCCAGAATCTCGGCAGCACCCGCGCCGTCAAAATCATCAATGGGGTCTTCTACACCAGTCTCCAGGGCAATGACGGCGGGACGCAATATCCGCCGGGGATTTATAATTACTCGCCCATCAATTCGAGCTTCCAACTCCTCTTCCCGGTCGCGCTGCCGGAAGGGGACATTTTCTTCCTCAATTTGGTCGTCCCCGCCTCCCCGCTTTACCCCAACGTGGAATCATTCGATTTAAACCCGCAGAGAAATATCGCCTACACCGCCGACTCCACCTATGGCATTCAAAAGTACATTGAAGTCGGGGGCAACTGGGTCCTGGCGTGCGCCTTCGGCATCACCAACAACACCAGCCCCGGCGTCACCAGCTTCCCGGCCAGCTACACCGGCTGCTTTGGCTTGGTGGTGGATTGGACCGGCAGCTATCCCGTCGTCTTTGCCACCACCACCGAGGGCAATGGCGGATACGCCAACGCCAACCGGCTCATTCGCCTGGATGACGACTACAATTTCACCGACGGCCAGTTGCACACCAACCTGAACGTCACCACCCTGGCCACCGGCTGGTCCCAAAACATCGCCTTCCGCGGCCTGGCCTGGACCCCGGACCTGGCGCCGGTCATCACTGCCAATCCCGCCAGCCAGTCCGTCGTCAGCGGCAAGCCGGTCACCTTCACCGTCGCCGCCACCGCCAACTACCCGGACACTTATGAGTGGCTGGTCAATGGCTCCCCGGATCTCAGCCAGACCACCAGCACCTACAACGTGGCTTCCGCGTCGGCTGACGGCGCCTACCAGGTCGTCGTCAGCAACGCCTATGGTGCCGTCACCAGCGCCGTGGCCAGCCTGACCGTCACCTTGAGCCAGGCCCCTCCCGTCGTCACTTCGCCCGTGCCTGCCCTCAATCTGACCAATGCTGTCTTCGATTCCATCACCATTCCCGTCACCGCCTCCGGCACCACTCCCCTGAGCTACCAATGGTGGCAAGGCGCCACCCGCTTGAGCGACAGCGGCGACTTCTCGGGCACAGCCACCGCGACTCTTGCCGTCAACATCTCCTCCGGCGCGGATGCCGGCAACTACTATGTCGTGGTCAACAACGGCTTCGGATCACCCTCTTCCAACCTCGTCGCCACCGTCACCATCATCACCCCGCTGCCCATCATTTTTGACGAACCGCCGGCCAATGTTACCGTCGCTTCCAATGGAACCTGCACTTTCGCCGCCCAGGCCTTCCCTCTCAACGCCACCTATCAGTGGTTTCAGGGAACCACCGCGTTAACTGATAACGGCCATTGGAGCGGAAGCAAAACCTCCGCCCTCACGGACCTGGACGCCGTGGCGGCCGACGCGACCACTTACACCGTCGTCGCCACCGACGCCGGGGGTTCTGTCACCAGCTCGGTCGTCACCCTGACCGTCGCAACCCCGGCGCCCTTTTCCTCCATGCCCTATACTTCTCCGGGCATGGTCTATACGCAGAACTTTGATACAATGCCCGATCCCGGCGTCACCTCCGTCAACAACTCCACCGGCAAGGAGGTCACGATCAATGGCATCAATTACTTTGTCGGCAACCCGTTCGATTTTGCCGCTCCTCCCACCTCGGGCTCTGGAGGCGGCCTGGGTTTGGGGAACATGGCCGGCTGGTTTTCCTCCGACCTCGGCAACGAGCAAATCCAAGCCACCACCGGCGACAACACCACCGGGCTGATTGTCAGCTTTGGCTGCACCAATGCCGTCAATACCGTCAACCCGCTCTATCCCACCAATAACCGCGCTCTGGGCATTATTTCCTCCCCGGCCACCTCGGGCGGCGGTAGCGCGGGCAATGCCGCCGACGCCGTTTTCGCCCTTCGGCTCCTCAACGTTTCCGGCCAGACGCTGACCAACCTCAATCTGAGCTATGTCAGTGAACTCTGGCGCAACACCCTGGTCTCCAATGCCGTGGGCAATTACTATTACGTGGACCCGCTCGGCACTAATAACACCCCCACCAACAATTCCACCGGCTTCCTCACCACTCTCCTCTTCCCCACTAACTCGGGAACGCTTCCGTCAATTTACCAGAAGTCCTACGGCACCAACGCTCCCCTCGCGACCAACCAGATCTCCTTCGTCAATTTGCCCCTGGCCGCCGCCTGGCCCCAGGGCGGCATCCTTTGGATCGTCTGGGAAGAAACCAACGCCGTGAGCGGAGGGCAGGGCATCGGCATTGACAACCTGGTCTTTTCCTCCGGCCCGCCGAGTCTGGCCATTGAGTATGCTAATTCCATGGTGACCCTCTACTGGCCCGCCATGTTCACCGCCGAAACGCTCGAATCCAACAGCAAGGACATTTCCAAATCGGCCGACTGGCTGCCCGTGAGCCTGGCCCAGCTTGTTGTGACCAATGGCATCAACACCCTCACTCTGCCCGTCAGCGACTCGCAACAGTACTTCCGGCTTTACCCGTAGCGATGACCATCAAACGCTTTCCGCTCTGTTGCGCCTGGCTGGCCCTGGCCGTAACGGCTTCCCTGGCCCAGACGCCCGCCACAAACGCGCCCGCCGTCAAAGATCCCGGCGCCCTGCGCAACGTCCTGATTCTGATCGTCCGCCACGCCGAAAAACCAGAGACCGGCATGGAACTCACTCCCGCCGGCGTCCAGCGCGCCGCCGCCTACACCAATTACTTCAGAAACTTCACAGTGGACTCAAAACCGCTGCGTCTCGACACCCTCTTCGCCGCCGCCGATTCCAATAACAGCCATCGTCCCCGCCTGACCTTGGAGCCTTTGAGCCAGGCGCTGGGCCTGCCGCTGGACTTGCGCTTCAAGGCCGCGGCGCCTGGGGAACTGGCCGCCGAACTGCGGGCCAGGTCGCATGGCAGGCAAATCCTCATCTGCTGGCATCACGGCCAGATCCCCGCCCTCCTCCAAGCCCTCGGCGCCGATCCCGCCAAGCTCCTGCCTGGCGGCAAATGGCCCGATGATGTCTTTTCCTGGGTCATCCAGTTGCGTTACGATCAGGAGGGCCTCCTCATCCCTGCCGAAACCAAGCGCATCAGCCAAAACCTGTTGCCCGGCGATGCCGCCCTGGCGGAGCCGCCGGTCCCCAGGCAAAGCCAGTAAGAAAGCTGGAACCTGCCCCCCATCCATCCCATGCCCCTGCCTTAAACGCCCGCTCCATCTCCACCCCCGAGGCCTTCCCCATTGAAGCTGAAGGCCTGACCGCCAACGGCTTTCCCGCGCCAGGCGGGAACACCCGCCTCAGTATCCGCCGGAAAGGCTTCCGGTCGAACTTACCTTAATTGGCCTGCTAGCGGACAATAATGGTGGATTGACAGGCTTTCCACTGGTGGGACAATTGAAGCTCCCGAAAAACTTATGAAAAATATCTCACGTTCACTCCAAACCGGACTCCGGCTGCTCGCCGTTGCCACGGGGCTGCTCTTGTCCCAAAACCTCCAGGCAGCCGTGACCTTCACCGTCATGCCTCCCACGGTCAGCAATACCTACAACGGAACGATCACCCTGCAAATTGCCGGGTTGACCAACGGGGAGACGGTGCTGATCCAGAAATATCTCAACCTCAGCGGCCAGGGTGTCCTTGCCACCAATGACTGGTTGGTGCAGCAATTCAACCTCACCGACGGTCAGCCGGGCATGGTCTTCGGCGGCGTCACCAATTTCAACGTCCCCGGCGACACCGATGCCACGGCGGGACAAATCACCGCCGTGTTGAATTTCCAAAATGGGGATTTTATTCAGAACATTGCCGGCGCCTATTTGTTCAAGCTCTCCAGCCCCGTGGGCCATTTCTCGCCGCTGACCAACCAGCTTTCCGTCACCAATTTTCCCTACGCTCAAAAGTTCACCGGCACCGTGGTCAGCAACGGCTCCAGCACCGTGGTGCCCAATGCGGTGGTTCTGATGGAGCCACAGGGAAGCGAAGGGGGGCCTAAGGCGGGCGTGGTGGCCAACAGTTCGGGCAACTACACCCTTCCAGCTTCGGCGGGGACTTATGGGATCTTCGCCGTCAGCAGCGGTTATTTGTTCACAAGCAGTAAAAATGGCGGGGGGCCGGAGCTTGCCCTGGCCGCGGGCCAGACCCTCACCACCAATCTGACGATCACCAACGCCACGGCCAGCATCACCGGCAGCCTGGTGGATGCCAACAATTCCAGCCTCGGCCTGCCCGGCGTCCTGATGTACGCCCAAGGCGCCAACGGCCTCATGGGAATTAGTTTCACGCAGCCCAACGGCAGTTTCTCACTGGGCGTCCTCTCCAGCCCAGTTCAATGGGACGTTGGGGCCAGCGACACCGGTTTCCTCGTTGACGGCTACTTGAGGCTTCAAGACACCAATGTCAATGTCGGGACGACTGGCCTCACCCTCTCCGTGCCCAAAGGCACCGCGCTCTTTTACGGCAGTGTGCAGGACAATCTGGGAAATCCTGTCCAGGGAGTTGAGGTGCAGACCAGGGACAACACTGGCGCGTACAAAGGCGACTCTTACAGCGACGCCAATGGGAATTATGTCACCGTCGCGGTGGGCGGCTTGAACAACGACACCTGGCAGGTCGAAGTCAACAACAGCCCCGCGAATTATCTTTTTTCAGAGCCGTCCTTTGATCAAAACGGCGGTGCCAACATCAGCGTCGGAGAGGCCTTGCAGGTCAACTTCGCCGCCATTCTGGCGACCAACACCATCTCCGGTTATCTCACCGATGCCGGTGGCAATCCCTTCGCCGGTATCGGGGTCAACGCCAACACCACCAGCGGGGTGAACTACAACCAATATACGGACACCGACGCCAATGGCTATTACTCCCTGGGCGTGGCCAATGGGACTTGGCAGGTTAGTGTCAGCACTTGCAGCGATTGCAGTGATGGTTTGCCCGAACAATATTTCTGTCCCTCGCAAACAGTGGTGATCTCCAACAACAACGCCACCATCAATTTAACCGCCTCCCTTGCCCCCTATACCATCTCGGGCTTTCTCAAGGATAACAACAACAACCCCATCGCCGGCGTCAATATCTACGCCTACACCACCAGCGGGGTGAACTACAACCAAAATGCGGTGACCGCCGCCGATGGCGCTTATACGCTCTACGTGGTCAAAGGCACTTGGCAGGTCGGTGTCAATTCTTGCACCGATTGCAATCAAAGTTTGCCCGCCAACTATCTGGACCCCCAAACTCAATCGGTGGTGGTTTCCGGCAATAGTGTCAACAATGTCAATTTCACCGCCATTCTTGCCCCCTATACCATCTCCGGCTCTCTCGAGGACAACTACGGCAACCCCATCGCCGGCGTCAATGTGTACGCCTACACCACCAGCGGCTCGTCCTACAACCAAAACGCGGTGACCGGCGCCAATGGCGATTACTCGATCTACGTGATCAACGGCAATTGGCAGGTGGGTGTCAATTCTTGCGTCAATTGCGGTCAGAGTTTGCCCGCCAACTATCTGGACCCCGCAAGTCAACCAGTGCAGGTTTCCAATGACAGTGTCAACAATGTCAACTTCACCGCCATTCTGGCGACCAATGCCATCTCCGGCAGCGTCCGCCAAGCCAACGGCTCCATTATCCCCGGCGTCGGTGTGAGCGCCAACGCGACCATCAACAACGTCGGTTATTCTCAATATGTGGACGCCGACCCCAATGGCAATTATTCGATGTACGTGGCCAATGGCAGTTGGAGCCTCAGCCTCAATTGCAACAACGGCGGCAGCGACTCCCTGGACAATATTCTGGGCAGCGGCAACTACGCCTGCCCGAACAACCAGTCCGCCACCATCTCCGGCAACAATGCCACCGTCAATTTCATCGTCCAATCGTGCGGCGGCATTTCCATCCTCGGCGGCTCCCCGCCCAATGGCCAGGTCGGCGTCCATTACGACCAGTTCGCCCAGGCCTCCAGTTGCAACGGCAATTTCACTTGGTCCCTCGTTTCCGGTTCAGTGCCGCCGGGTTTGACCGGGAACGCTAACGGCGAACTCTATGGCACACCCACCACGGCCGGGACATACACTTTCACCATCAAAGTCACCGACGGCGCCGGCCTGACCGCCACTGAAACCGTGTCAATGACCATCATTCCTGAACCCTTGCTGGTGGCCACCACGTATTTGCCGTACGGCGAGGCGGGCGTCTTTTACAGCCAGCAACTGCAAGCCGTCAGCGGGCAGACGCCTTACACGTGGTCTTTGACGCCAGGTTCGGCCAGTCCGCCGTTGAATTTGACTCTGACCACCAACGGCCTCCTCTCCGGCACGCCGGCCAGCAGCGGAACCTTCTCCTTCTCCGTGCGCGTGACCGACTCGGCGGGAGCGACGGCGGATCAGCTTCTGAGTCTGCTGGTGGGCGCCCCAACCGCTTCAGACCTCTTTTTGTGCTATACCAATAACGGCGCGATCACCATCACCAATTACATCGGGGGTTCCGCCCCGGTGTTCATTCCCGCCAACATCAATGGCTGGCCCGTCGCCACCATCGGAAACTCTGCCTTCACCGACGACCGCCTGACGGGCGTGGTGATCCCCGACAGCGTCACCAGCATCGGCGATTCTGCGTTCAGCGGCTGCGTCAACCTGACCAACGTCACGATTGGCAGCGGCGTCACCAGCATCGGCGATTCTGCGTTCAATGGCTGCTCCAACCTGGCCAGTGTCACGATCGGCAGCGGCGTCATCAGCATCGGGGATTATGCGTTCGAACTCTGCACCAGCCTGATCAGCATCACAATCCCCAACAGCGTCACTAGCATCGGAGTCGGTGCGTTCTTTGAATGCCACAGTCTGGCCAGCGTTACGATCGCCAACAGCGTCACCTCCATCGGGGACGATGCGTTCGAATCCTGCACCAGCTTGACCAGCGTCTATTTCCTAGGCAACGCCCCCACCGCGGATTCGACGGTGTTCTATCAAGACACCAACGTGACGGTTTATTACTTGCCCGGCGCCACCGGCTGGCTTTCCTATTTTGCCGGGGTCCCGACTGCGTTGTGGGTCTCCGGCTCCTTGCAAGTCACTATCACTCCACAGGGAGCCATCACGGCCGGGGCGCAATGGCAGGTGGATGGGGGGACGTTGCAGCATAGTGGCGCGACGGTAACCAATCTGTCGGTGGGCGGTCACACCGTCAGCTTTAGCATGGTCAGCGGCTGGACGACGCCCTCCAATCAACCCGTTTCCGTCATCGCCAACTCGACGACGGCAACAACCGGAACTTATGTCCAAGCCCAGGGTGGCGTCTGGGTTGAGAAGGCGCCGATGCCGACGGCGCGATACGGGGTTGGGGTCGGCGTTGTTAACGGCATCCTCTATGCAGTGGGAGGGCAGGCGCCTGACCGTGTCGCAACGGTGGAGTCCTACAACCCAGTGAGTAACACTTGGGCGACGACGAATGCCTCGATGTTGCTGGGCCGGGCCGGTTGTGGTGTGGCTGTGGTCAACGGGATTCTTTACGTTTTCGGTGGCTGGGTTGACCAGAATGATGACAACACCTCGGAGGTCGAGGCTTACGACCCTGCTTCCGACACATGGACTGAAATGGCATCAATGCCGGACTCCCGAGCCGATCCCGGCGTTGCTGTTATTAATGGGATTATCTATGTTGTGGGAGGCGGACAATCCCACATCGATTTTTCGAATCTCTGGGCTTACGACCCGACCACCAATGGGTGGACAATTTTGACACCCAAGCCCACAGCGACGGCCGGCACCGGTGTAGGCGTGATTAACGGCATCCTTTATGCCGTTGGAGGCGGCACCGGCTCGACCCCTGGTTCTGCGGGCTATGGTGCCTGCACGACTGTGAACGAGGCTTATGATCCCGTTTCTAACAGTTGGACGGAGCGAGCCCCATGCCCTGCTGGCGCCGAAGGGGTCGAGGCTGCCGCCTTGAATGGCCTCCTTTATCTGCTGGTTTGCCCAAGCGGTACGACCACCTCGTTGTATGCCTATAATCCTGCGAGCGACACTTGGACCACCAATGCTCCCCTGCCCGCAGACCAGTTCTCTCCGGGACTCGGCGTGGCCAATGGCTCCTTGTTCGCGGTTGGAGGTTGGGATACGAATGGCAACCTTGTCGCTGTGAACGAGGCGTTCACGCCCAGTTCTTTGTCCACCGGCTCGTTACAAGTGACCATCAGTCCGGCGGGAGCCATCACGGCCGGGGCGCAATGGCAGGTGGACGGCGGCGCTTTGCAGATTAGTGGCGCGACTGTAAGCAATCTCTCGGTGGGCAACCATACCGTGAGCTTCAACACGGTCAGCGGCTGGACGCCGCCGCCCAATCAAACAGTTTCCATAAGCGCTAATTCGACAACTACAATCATTGCGGCCTATGCCCAGGCTGGGGTCTGGACGACAAATTATGCTTCCAGCCCGACAGCGCGCGGTGCGGAGGCGGTGGCCGCCTTGAATGGCGTCCTATGCTTGGCGGGGGGACATGCTCCCGACAGCACTGACTCGATCAACACCTTCGAAGCGTTTGATCCAAGCAGCGACGGCTGGACGACGCTGCCCTCCTTGCCTGTTGCCACCCAGCAGGCTGGGGCAGGAGTGGTCAATGGAATTCTCTATGTGGTAAGCGGGTGCAGTTGTTGCGAGAATCTGAACACACTTCAGGCTTACAACCCGGCCTCAGGGAGTTGGACGAGCATGGCCCCGATACCGGTCGCTGTCACCGGCGCTCGTGTGGCTGTGGTCAATGGCATCCTCTACGCGTTTGGAGGCGGTCTCTGGGGCCTCTATCCTTCCGCGGCGGTTCAGGCGTACAATCCCGCCACCGACACCTGGACAGCCAAGACCTCCATTCCCACCGTGCGAGGCTCCGGGGCAATTGGCGTTGTCAATGGGATTATCTATTACATGGGTGGCATTATGCAGGACGGCACGGAGGTGGCGACAGTGGAGGCCTATAATCCTGCCACAGACACCTGGACGACCGGCTATAGTCCGATGCCGACCGCCCGAGGCTACGCTGGATCCGGGGTATTGAATGGGCTTATTTATGTGGTTGGAGGCTACAACGGGACCACAAATGTGAGCACGGTTGAGGCCTATAACCCGGCCACGGACACTTGGACGACGGAAGCCTCATTGCCGGCGGGGCTTCAAATAGCTGATCCGGGAAACCCGGCGGATGTCATCAATGGCGTGCTCTACGCGGTGTGCGGCGATCAATTAAGCAACCAGAATGGCAGTGGCGTCCGAGTGATTGCGGCCTATACCCAAGCCCAACTCAATTCTTTGCCCACCGGCTCCTTGCAAGTCACCATCACTCCCGCGGGCGCGGTCGCCGCCGGGGCGCAATGGCAGGTGGACGGCGGGTCTTTCCAAACCAACGGCGCCACGGTATCTGGATTGTCCTCGGGAACCGACCACACCCTGGCCTTTAAGGTGCTCTACGGGTGGAGCACTCCATCGAATCAATTGGTCACGATCACAGGTGGAACGACCACGACGAATACCGGCGTTTACACGCCGCAGAAGGTGAAAGATGTCACCTTGACCGTCACCTCGCCTAAGCCCGGTCAAAGCCTCAACCTGACCAATGATGCTTTCACCGTAACCGGCATGGCCAGGGACACCCTGCCCGCCAAGGACGATGTGGTCGTAGAGTCGGTCTATTATCAATTGAACGAAACCAACGGCGGGAGTTGGACGCTTGCCACACCCGGCAACTCTTGGAGCAACTGGACTGCCGGCGTCATTCTCAACCCTGGCCCTAATACCATCCGAGCCTACGCCGTGGACGCGGGCAGCAACGCCTCCTCCATCACTAAGGTCGCCTTCAACTACATCCCCAGCGCCGTTTTGGACTTGGCAACAAACGGTCTTGGCTCCGTTACCCCCAATGACGGCGGCAAATTCCTGGCGATCAAGACCAATTACACCCTCACCGCCACGCCGGGCAAGAATTGGATTTTCTCCAACTGGGTGGCCAGCGGCAGTGAAAGCTTTGTCTCCAACACTCCGGCCCTCAAGTTCACCATGCAGTCCAATCTGACCCTGCGGGCCAACTTCGTCACCAATGTCTTCCTGGCTGCCAAAGGAACCTACATCGGGCTGTTCGCCCCGACCAACGCTCCGCGCCGGCAGACCAATTCCGGGGCGTTCAAGTTCACCGTCACCAGCACCGGCGCTCTGTCCGGCAAACTGACCATCGGGACCAACACCCCGTCGTTGATCGGACAATTCAACCCGGCGGGCGTCGCCATCTTCCCCACGCCGCGCAAGGGCCTGAGCACTTTGACCAACACCTTGCAACTGGATTTTACCAATCAATCCGTGCAAGGGACCATCGGGGACGGCTCCTTCCTGGCCTCGCTGCTTGGGGACCAGGAGGTCTTCAGTTCCAGCCACAAGGCCGCCGACTATGAAGGCGCCTACACGTTCATCATCCCCGGCACGAACGACTCTACGGTGGGGCCGTTTGGCGTCAGTTACGGGACGGCGACGGTGGGTTCGACCGGGACGATCACATATTCCGTGTATCTGGCGGACGGAACGTCTGTCCTCAGCCAATCGAGCGTTGTTTCCGAGGGTGGTTATTGGCCGTTCTACCTGCCGCTCTATGGCGGCAATGGATCCCTTTGGAGTTGGAACTACTTCAACGCGGCCAACGGGACCCTTGTTGCCGGGACCAACGCCAGTTGGATCAACGAGGCCAATTCGGCCAAGGCGGCCGTGTATCGCGCGGGCTTCACCAATCCGGAGGTGGCCCTCAGCGGCTCATCATACTACGCTCCGGCAGACAAGCCGCTCCTGAGCTTGACGAGCGCGCAAGTGCTATTGGAGGGGGGTAACTTGCCCTTTAGCATCACCAACGAAGTCACCTGGACGCCGAAAAACACGATCCTTCTGACCAATGCCGCCGATACCAACAAATTGACCCTGACGATCAACAAGACCAGCGGCGTGATCAGCGGCAGCTTTGCCAATCCGTCCAGTCCCAAGGACATCATCAAGGTCAACGGCGTCCTGCTCCAGAACAAAACCAACGCCCAGGGGTATTTTCTTGGAACCGATGAAAGCGGGACGTTCCTGCTCGAAAACCAAAACCCGTGAACCACACGGCGGCATAATACCTTCTGACAAAAACTAGTGTCCGTTTGCGTTCGGATAATACTGCCCGCAAACGATGAGCGGGCAGCTTTGACGATCAAGCGATTCCGTCCCGGATGCGCTCCTCCTTTCTCCCCATCCGCCGGCGATTTTCCTTGTTTCAGCCATAAGTTTCCCCGAATATCGCCGCAAAGTCGCGGAACAACATGCTAAAGCAATCCCGTGTTTCATTTTTTCCGCCGGGCGTCGTTTCCGTCGCGTTTGGTCTCCTTTGCGGCTGCGCGGGACCTCCGCCGCCTCCTCATCTTCCTTATCTTCCAGAGGTGACGATGCGGCATGTCAATGGCTCGCAACCCATCGCCTTCCAAAGAGTCATCTGCGATGTGCCTGCGGGAACCTCGGTTGGCAAGTATTATACCGGTGTTTTCAGAACCCCGCGTCTCACCTTCTTCCAGCGGGGCGGGGCCGTGCCCGATGCCCCCTTTCTCGCCAAGGAACTCAACGACGAGTTGCGCGACAGCGGTTTTGATGTGGTGGGAGCCCAGAACACGCTGTTCGTGGATGACACGTCCCTGAAAGCCCGGTTCCAACTCGGGGGAACCATCCTTGCCTATACGCAAAATGTTTACGACCAGTCTGCGGGAAATTGCACCCAGTCCAGCGTGGAAGTCGAATGGCAGTTATTCGATTCTTTCGCCAAAAAAGTCATTCTCAAACACACCACCGCCGGACAGTCCAGCCTGCCCAACCCGGCGCAGGGGCCTGTCGCCCAGGCCATGCGCCATTCGTTGCGTTCCTTGATCGCCGACAGCGACCTAGCTCTGCTGGTGGCCAAAACCGCCTCCGAAATCTCCTCCCCCGGTTACACGAATTCCCTGCTCATTTCCAGCTTCAAGCCCGCCCTTCCTTTATCGCTCCCGGAGGACATGGATAAAGTCATCGAAGGCGTCGTCGTCATCCGCGCCGGCCAACTGGTCGCCAGCGGCACCATCATTTCCTCCGACGGTTACATCTTGACTGCCGCCCATGCCGTCTCGGGCGTCAATGAAGTCGCCGTGGTCCTCAAAAATGGATTGCAGTTGACAGCCTCCGTCGAACGGCTTGATCCAGTCGAGGACATCGCCCTCATCAAGGTTCCCGGCTCGGGGCATCATGCCCTCGAGTTGAACTTGGGCCTTCCTGCCGCCTCCGGCAGCGATCTCTTTGCCATCGGCGCGCCCTCGGGCGAACAGCTCTCTTTTTCCGTCACCAAAGGCGTCGTCAGCGGCTATCGGGAGATCGCCGGCGCCAAACTCATTCAAACCGATGCCAGTCTCAACCCGGGCAACAGCGGCGGTCCTTTTTTGGACAAAACCGGCAAAGTCATTGGCATCTGCTCATGGAAAATTGTCCGTCCCGGCTTTGAGGGGCTTTCCTTTGGCGTCCCGGTTGACGGAGTGGCAAAAGAATTGGGAATTGTTTTCGGGAAGCAACCCCAGTGAGATTATGGTCAATGGCATTGATAACAAGACAACCTGGAGCTTCCTCCTGGGCGCGCTCTTATTGCCCGCCCTGCCGGCGCAAGCCCAATTTGCCTGCGCGACCAATGCCGGCGCCATCACCATCACCGGCTACTCCGGGGCGGGCGGTGCCGTGGCCATCCCGGCAACCATCAACCGCCTCCCCGTCACCTCCATCGGCAATTCCGCGTTCTATTGGATCACCAACATGACCAGTGTCGCCATTCCCCCAAGCGTCACCAGCATCCAGGACAATGCCTTCGAAAAGTGCCTCAACCTCACCCGCGTCTCCTTTCCCGCCGACCTTGCCGGCATCGGCGATTTCGCCTTCTTCGACTGCATCCGCCTGACCAACGTGGCCATTCCCGCCAGCGTCGCCGGCATCGGCGACAATGCCTTCGCTTATTGCGCCAGCCTGACCAGCGTCACCCTTTCCAACGGCCTCGCCGGCATCGGTGCCTGTGCCTTCGAGAAATGCACCAGCCTGGCCGCTGTGACCATTCCCGTCACCCTCGCCTCCATCGGCAATGGCGCTTTCGATGGCTGTGCCAGCCTGACCAACCTCACCATCCCCGACACCCTTGCCGGCATCGAAGACTACACCTTTCATGCCTGCTCCAGCCTGGCCGCTGTGCGGCTTCCCGCCAGCCTCACCAGCATCGGAAGCTATGCCTTCGGCGCTTGTAGCAGCCTGACCAGCCTGACCTTTCCCGCCGGCCTTGCCTCCATCGAAGTGCAGGCCTTCGCGGGCTGCCGCAGCCTCACCAACCTCATCCTTCCCGCCAGCCTTACCAACATCGGCGACGGCGCGTTCGAAAACTGTGGCAACCTTGCCACCGTCTATTTTATGGGCAACACCCCACGCTCCCCTTCGGCGTTCTCAGGCGACAGCAATGCGGTGTTCTTTTATCCGCCGGCGATTCCCCCATCCGCACCCCCTCCGGCGCCGCCAAAAACCCCCGGCACAGGGGCCGTCCTGGAAAAGTGACTCCCTTGCCTTCCCCTCACGGCCCTCTCACAAGTTGCGAACGGCCGGAATCCGGGAGCGTCACGTCCCACAGCGTGTCGAATGAATCATTGGTATAGCGCCGCCCCTGGTCGTCTATCAGATTCCACTCCTGCCGGATGACGCCGTTGGAGGTTGTTCCCTTGTAGGTTTTAACCACCTCCCCGCCGGGTGACTTGATTCCGATCGTGTATATCCCATTGGACTCGGCAAGCCGCGCATAGAGCGTCCCGCCTTCCGGGCCAAAGGTGTCATAAGCCGGATCGAACTGGCAGAGATTGCTCGAGTAATAGGCAACCAGCGGGCCTTGAACTTCTATGCTCTCCTCCTCGTCTGGGCCCTCCTCGCATTCCAGCCGGGCGCGCACCACATGCTGGCCGGGTGGATAGTAAGTCGTGTTCCATGTCAGCAGGCAATTGCCATTCGTGGCGCGCACGCATGCCAGCTCTTCGCCTGGTTCGTCAAAACGCTCGACGGATGCCTTCAGCGGGGTATCCACCAGCAGGCGCAGTTCGCCGATATTGGTCACCACGTCGTAGCTCACCGCCACTTCAAAGGTCGCCACCTCCGGCTCTTCCCCAGTGATGATCTGCTTGACAGTCAATAATTCCTCCAGCGAATGGCGGCTGTGCCCCATCACCGCCTTGTTGCCAATCACCTGGCTAAGCGGTTTGCCGTGGTAGGCCGGCTCCTTCACCCTGGATTTGGCCGTCAACCCGGCCGGATGTTGAATTTGCGCCATCAGTTCCGCCACCGTGGCCTGGCGCTGCTCCTCCGCCTGCCGCGCCCGTTCTTCGTCAGCCCGTAGCGCCGCTTGCATTAAGGCTTCGCGCTGCTGTTGTTTGGCTTCAATGAACGCGCTCCCCTCCGCCACCGAGGCGGCGAGCGGCCAAACCAAGTCCCCTCCCGCTGGCGCCCCCGGTTGCCATGCGACCCGTCCGCGCCCTGGCTGCGGCATCTTCCCTCCATCTTCTATGCAATCCAGTCCCACAGAATAAAGCCAGAAACGACCGTCTGCCATCAGATGATAGCGAAGTGGCTTGCCATCCATGAAATCTGATGGTGCCTCCTTGAGAAACTCGGGGACCAGTTTCTCCAATGTCTCCGGGTATGCGCCGTGGCAGACGCGGTAACGTTCCAAGGCGACAGCGGCGATGACGAGTCTGCGCCGGGCTTCCGCCTCCGCCGCCCGGCCAGCCAGTCTCTGGCCTTGCCCTTGAATGCTCAGATAAACTTGCCTCATGAGGAGCGCGCTTCGCGCTCTCGACTGATATTCCGATTTGAATGCCACCGTGTTGGTGATTCCGGGCATCCCGCGCATCTCGGCCCAGGTCCGGCATTGCCCCGCCCGCTGCAATTCGACCTCGCGATCCCGAAAATATACCAGGAAGTTTTTTTCATCCTCGTAGGAGCCGAGGTCTCGATACCGGGCTTGCCGCCATCGGTAGGTCAGTTGCTCCCAACTGGACATGGAAGACTGCATATTCCAGCGCAAGGCAGGACCCGGAGCCATCGCCGGAGACTGTCGTTCTTGTTGACAACTCGCCGCCGCGCAGGCCCGCTTGAATGCCTCCGTGTCCGCAAGGCCCTTGAAAAAATCAACCCTTTCCCACTCGCCCTGGAGTTGGGCCAGCCGCTCCTCCGGCCATTGGTGCGCTTGCAGCGCCTGCCACGCCGCGTCGAAGGCCTTGGTGGCGCACGTGCACCATACCAGATGCGAAATCTCCACAGGCTCAACCTCCCACGCGCTGACCAGCCTCGTGCAAGCCAGCAGGTTTGTCCAGGCCCCGTCCGTATCCCCGTCATGCAAATCCACCACGGCCCGCGTTGCGAACGCCTCACTAAGGTTCCGTAGCGCCCCCACATGGGGTAGCAGCATGGCGCCGCCCGCAAGCGCGTCCAGGTCGAAGCGAATCGGACCCGACAGCGCCGCTTCGCATCCCGCGTCCAGTTCGGCCTGGTTGGAACTGAGCGAATTGCGCAGCAGCGGCCCAACCTCCTGCCCATCGGAAAAGCCCCGCTCGTATGGGCCGGTCCAATCCCTGTTCCAAACCACCAGCGCCAAGGTCTCTCCCACCGGATTCATCAGATTCGGGTACTCCCCGGGGGACCGCAAGGCGCCCGTCAGGCTGCGGTTCGCTGCCAGAAGAGCATCCGCCCGCTCCAGATAACCGCGGGAGGCGGAAAGGTGGAACTCTGCCAGGTCAATCTTGAAACCCTCTTGGCGCAACTCGCGGCAGGTTTCCTCCAGCGCATTCTGGGCCGCGTGACCGGGGCGAAAAAAAATCACGGCGCAAATCGCGCCCGCGCCGGCAATCACAATGATAATCTTCCATCTCAACTTCATGGCATCCGCGCCGCCGACTTGTCGTGCTCGCGCCTATCAGGAGGATTATCTCACGGTCGGCAAACTGAAAGCCAATCGTCGTTTTTCGCGTAATCCCGGAGCAAAACGGGACGCATCACGCCGCTTCCGATGAGCGGCCCTCTGCCGGTTCCACCAGTTTGATCTGCTGCGCATTGAGGATTTTGAAACGTCCTCCCTCATCGTAAAGAACCACCGTCTGGCGGTCGGGGCTGACCATCAGATAATCAGTGTGGGCAACCACGAACGATTGCTGGTCGCCAAGGACAATCCGAACCGGCTGAAAAGGGTCGGCCCGCATCTGTTCCTTGATCTCATCGGTGATCATCTCTTGAAACTCAGCCGCCGACTATGCAATATGCAAGCGTCATCGTGATTATTGGGTCAATTGATAACCGATGACCAATGCTCAATGACCAATTCTCAATTGAAAGGTCCGAAATCTTAAAGCGCTTCTCCTCCGGCTGGAGTCCCCCAAAAAAGTCGAACGCCCCTCCTTCCCCCCCCCTCGAACTTTTTACAAAGTTTCCCTTGACAAACCATAGAACCTATGCTAATCACTTCACTATGGGCCTGATCTTTAATCAGGCTTCTGAGGGCCTCTCCCGCGCCCTCGCCACAAAAACAGCAAGGGAAAAAGGAAGTAAAACAGGGAAACAGGAATCAAGGAGAACCTATCTATGGCTCGCATCGGAAAAATTGCCCGCCTCCCGCGGCTCATTCGCTCTGAACTCAACTCCCGCCTCCAGGACGGCCAGGAAGGCAAACAAATCGTCCTCTGGCTCAACTCTTTGCCCGA
>Ga0187888_1001249_pt1 | contig 24588 bp, 23 predicted proteins | sample June2016WEW_7_40_FD_132987 | JGI IMG/M metagenome (GOLD analysis project Ga0187888, IMG submission 132987) | Peatland microbial communities from SPRUCE experiment site at the Marcell Experimental Forest, Minnesota, USA - June2016WEW_7_40 | ecosystem: Environmental > Terrestrial > Soil > Wetlands...
CAGGGAACAAAGCGAGAATGTCTATGAAAACAAAGGAGCGCTGCAGAAAGGCCAGGATGGTTGTCCGTATGTTATAGTAAACACAGCACTTATGCTTACTATGTCGCCATGTAGCTGAAACAAAAGCACTTACTGCTCAGTCCCCCGTCGGTATAACCCCTGCCGCTTCCATCATCAGAACCACCGTCCGTTCCGGCGCGCGGGTGCGATGCACAACGCCTTTCGGAACCATAAACCCCTGCTTGGGCAACAGCTCAACCGTCCGGTCTTCCAGGTCGATCAAGAAACGCCCCTCGACCACGTAGAAGAACTCGTCTTCCCGGTCGTGCTTGTGCCAGTGGAACTCCCCTTGCAGAATGCCCAGCCGCACGACGGACTCATTCACCCGGCAAAGGGTTTGGTTATACCAAGGCTCTTTGCAGGTATCGACCAACCCCTGCACATCGACGAGTTCTAACGGGCCGAACCGTGGCTGCAAGTTTATGGAGTACTTGGTATCGGTGCTCATGCCATCCTCCTAGTTCATGTTCGCCCGCGGATTGGCGCCGTCCTACTTTTTCGGCACCCACTTCGCAAAGAAGTCCCGGATCCTTTCATAGCTCATGCTGCGGGCATTAGAGAACTGGCCCTGGTCCATCGCATAGAGGACGTTGCCGCCGGGGTCGAGCACCGCCAAGGTGGGAATGCCGTGGGCGAGGGGTACGCGGTACTTCGCGGCGATGTCCTTGTTCTTGTTGAACCGGCCCACATCGATTTTCACCACCTCATAATTCGAGGCAATCAGAGCAGCCAGTTCATCCTTGTGCATCTGCGCATTCAGAGCCCGGCAATCGCCGCACCAGTTGGCGCCGAAGACAAGGACGACGTTCTTCTGTGCTTTCGCGGCCTCAGCGATCGCCGAGGCGACTTGTTGATGTGCGTCCGCGCTCTCGTCGTAAGGCGGCTGGTCAGCGGCGAACAGCGCGCCGGCCAGGAAAACAAGGGGCACGAGTTTCAAGAGATGCTTAGCGGCGATCATGATGTCTCCTTTAGCTTCCATAATACCCGAAATCGGGTCAGTTGTAGCCACACTTGACGCGCCACCCGCGCAAGCCCAAGGAGGAGTGGGCTTGCGTGGTCAATCACAAATCACAAATCGGCAATCGCAAATGATGGAGGGAGTGTGATAGCATCGCCAAGTCAGGGAGGGCGGTTCGACCCCAAAAGTCGCCCAGGAGTGAAGCCCTTGAACGAATCCTACGCCCGGCAACCCGCGTCCCGATTCCATTTCGAGCAGGTCCTCTACGAAAAGAAAGACGGAGTGGCTCGTGTCACGCTGAACCGCCCTGAAGTCTACAACGCCTTCTCTGCGCAAAGCCTGCGGGAGATGGCCGAGGCGTTCCGCGACGCCTCCTGGGACGATTCCGTGGCCGTGGTGGTTTTGACTGGAGCGGGCGACAAGGCATTCTGCTCCGGCAGCGACGCCAACGAGTTTTCCGAGCAGTTTCTGCGCCGCCCGCGAAACTTCTGGAAATACCAAGGCCTGCTTTTTGACGCCCTGGAGCTTTTCCGCCACATGGGCAAGCCCACCGTGGCCCGCCTGAACGGTGTGGTGGCCGGGGCGGGCAACGGTTGGAACCTGGCCGCGGACCTCGCGATCGCTGCCGATCACGTACGCTTCATTCAGGTCGGCACGCGCGTGGGTCTGGTGGAGGCCTGGGGAACCACCCAGTGGCTTCCCCTGGTGGTGGGTGAGCGGAGAGCGCGCGAGATGCTGCTGAAAGGCGATGAGATCACTGCCGAGCAGGCCCTCAATTGGGGACTGGTGAACGAGGTGGTGCCCTTCAAGCAACTGGACCGCGCCGTGAATGCGCTCACCGCCCGCCTGATCCAAAACCTGCCGGAGTGCGCCCGCTATACTCGTCAGCAACTGGGCTTTTGGAAGGATCTGCCTTGGACCATGACCGCCGGGCACGCGCGCGATTGGCTGGCCGTCCATGCGACGGCCTGGGAGCCGTACGAGGGCATACAGGCTTTTATCGATAAGCGCCCCGCGGATCACAAGTCCATTCGCGCTCGCGCCGCCGGCGGTAAGTCCAGCGAATTCCTCTGGGGCGCGCCCGCCAAAGCCTGCGAGAACTGCGGCGCCAAAGGAATACCGGAAGGTTTCGATTACTGCGGCAAGTGCGGCAACAGGTTAGAGTGACCCGCGGGTCATGCTGAGATTTCCGGTATGACGTGCTTGTAGCATCCCTTAAGTCGTTGTGGTAGGATGTCTCAAGTAATATGCCTTATTGCGAGAACCCCAATAGAATCATTCTCTATGGGGTCGCGAACTGATTGAACCGAAAGGAAAGTCTTGTATGTCTGGGCATTCAAAATGGGCAACAATTAAACACAAGAAGGGCGCCTTAGACGCCAAGCGGGGAAAGATCTTCACCAAGATCATCAAGGAAATCACCATCGCAGCCAGGATCGCGGGCGGAGACCCGGACTCGAATCCGCGCCTGCGCACCGCCATTGCCGCCGCCAAAGCGGAGAACATGCCGGCGGACAATATCAAGCGGGCTCTTCAGAAGGGCACAGGCGAACTTCCCGGCGCCGCTTACGAGGAAGTGGTGTACGAAGGCTATGGGCCGGGCGGCGTGGCGATGCTGCTGGAAATCACGACGGATAATAAGAACCGCACCCTCTCTGAAATCCGTCACATCTTCGCCAAGCACGGTGGCAACTTGGGGGAGCACGGATCCGTGGGCTGGATGTTCACCAAGCGAGGCTACATTGTCGTGGAGAAGGGGAAAGCCAGCGAAGAGACGCTGCTGGAACTGGTAACGGATGCAGGCGCCGACGATATGAACGATGACGGCAGCAACTGGGAAGTCTTTTCACCTCCCGGCCGGCTGCCCCAGGTGGTGGACCGCCTCAAGACGGCGCAGATCACGCCCGCGGCAGCGGAAGTCTCGATGATCCCCCAAACCTACGTCAAGCTGACTGGCAAACAGGCGGACCAGATGCTCCGGCTCATGGAAGAGCTCGAAGACCACGAGGACGTCCAGCACGTCTTCGCGAACTTCGACATCGAGGAAACGGAGCTCCACGCCCTCACCCAGGCGAAATGATGGTGATGCTTTCTCGGAGAATCAGGGTTCTCCTTCCTTTCCTCAGCCTTGTCCTCGCGGCAGGCAGCCATCCTGCCGCGATGTTCCCCCAGGGTGCCGGTGTTCCCGCCAAGCTGATCTATTCCCGGACGTTCAAGGGCAGCACCCCCGAATATATTGCAATCCGCCTGGACGCCACGGGTTCCGGTACTTACGAAGGACGAAAACTGGACGAGTCCCAGGCCCAGGGCCCTCGCCCCTTTCAGCTTTCCTCCGGCACCACGGAACGAATCTTCGCGCTGGCCGGGCAGCTTCACGACTTCCGGGGCATTCAACTCGAGAGCCACAAGAAAGTGGCAAACCTGGGAGAGAAGACTTTCACCTACCAGCAGGGCGGCGCCCTGAATCGAGTGGCTTTCAACTACACGGAGAACCGAACCGCGCGGGACCTGGTGGACGCGTTTGAAGCGATCGGTATGGTTGAACAGCACGTTGCAGCGCTTGAATTTGAGATGAAGTATGATCCTCTTAATCTGTCCCAGGAGCTTCTACAGATCCAGGCTGAACTCAAGGATAAAACCTTGACCGACCTCCAGATGCTCGTTCCCACACTTGAAAAGATTGCTCATGGCTCGCGCTTTCTCCATCTGGCGCAATCCCGTGCGCAAGAGATCATCGATCAGGTTCAACCCGGCCAATAGCGGGAAAACCGAAAATGGAAAATCGAAACTGGAAAATGGAAACTGGAAATTGGAAAATAGAAACTGGAAACTGGAGAATCGAAAATCGAATGTCCGAGGCTAGAACACGATACCAGGAAGGGGAAGCCAGAATCTGAAGTTCATCGGTTTTTTCAGCGCCTGGGCGCTTCAGCCCTCCTGCCGGCACCCGTTTACCAGTTTCTATTTTCCAGTTTCGACCTTCCGCTCTTGGCAACTTCGCGGCTACCTGCTTCGTCTAGACTGGTGTAGGATGTGAGTGCCCCTGAAAGCTCGGGGAGGTGGTCCATGACACCCAAGATACAATCGGTCGCAAGGGTTTTGCTGGGGTTGGGTGCAGCGATTTGGCTGGGATCTGCGGCAGCCCCAGGTCAAACTCACTCTCATGCTCGCGTGGTTCGCCTCGGTTTTGTCGAGGGCCAAGTCACGGTTCAGCGGCCAGGAGATACAGACTGGACCGAGGCGCCGATGAACACTCCTCTTGAGGAAGGGTTCAAGCTTTCGACGGCGGAGGGCAGCTTTGCCGAAGTCGAATTCGAAAATGACTCGACCGCCCGGCTAGGCCAATCGTCCTTGCTCGAATTCACCCAACTTGCGCTGGCTCCCGATGGAAGCAAGATCGACCATCTCACGCTGAATGCCGGGTATGCAACCTTCAGTGTGGCCCCGGAGGGGCAAGACACTTACGAAATAGCGACGGCGGATACCACCCTCACTCCGCGCGGCAAGTCGCTTTTCCGGGTTGATGTCGATTCGTCGGAGGAGCGCGTCGAAGTCTTTAACGGCTTTGTGGACGTCTCGAGCGCGCTCGGTTCATGGTCGCTGGCCAAAGACTCCGTGCTCGATCTGAGCCCTGGGGCCGAACAGCCTGCCCAGATCTCGGAGGGCATCACGAAAGACGATTGGGATCACTGGGTGCGGGACCGGGAGAATCAAGCCCAAGCCGCATCGAGCGCCCTTTCGCCCAGCGGCTATACCAGTGACGGTAGCGACGACGTTTACGGCTGGGCGGATTTGGCGAACTACGGAAACTGGTCGGACATTTCAGGCTACGGATACGGATGGGTCCCCACTGTCGATGCGGGCTGGTATCCCTTCTCCCAGGGCTTGTGGTGCTGGTATCCCGGTTATGGGTACGTCTGGATTTCCGGCGAGCCGTGGGGCTGGCTGCCCTATCACTTTGGCGGATGGGAATTCATACCGGGCATGGGCTGGGTGTGGTTTCCGGGGAACTTTGGTCCTTGGTCACCCGGATCAGTTAACTGGTACGGCGGCCCGGGATGGATCGGGTGGACGCCGCGTCACGGCTTACCAAGGCCAGGCAGCCCTAATCCTTGCCCGCAAGGGCGAACCTGCGGAACTGCTATAAGCGTCGGTTCGTTTAAGCGCGGACGGCCGGTGCATCCCGGAACTACGCTCCAGGTGACTCTTACCTCTGGCAACAGAATAGAGAAGCCGGATATTCCGCCGGCTCGGGAAGCCCTGCACCCGGGTCGCGTCGTGGCGTCTCCCTCGCAGGTTACCAATGCCAAGGTGTCCATCGCCGGTCCGCGTAGCGCGAGCTTTGGGCCGCCCGGCACAAGCACGAAGTCGCCGGCTCCGGGACCTGACTCGGTTGCAGGCATAACCGTTATCCTGGGCAGCTCGACAACAGGGTCTCCTGCTCGGCACGCAGCACCCGGGCCGCACGCAGGAATAGTCTATGACCCTGCAACCGGGCGCTACGTGAACAATCCCCGCCCGTCCTCAGCAGCCACGCCAGGGACAGACGGAGTACCGGCTCGGCCGGTGTATTCAGTTCAGGGCGGTGGGGCGTCGCAGACCGGCCAGCCTGCGCCCGGATCGCAAATGGGCCGGCCTTCGCCCTCGAGTGATGGCTCGGCTTGGCGGCCCCAGTCTTCTCCTGGCTCCGGTTCCGGCTCGGCCGAGCCGCCTCGGACCGGAGGCGCAACGACCAGCGGGAGATCAACCGGAGGCAACGCCCCCTCAGGCGGCGGTGCCAAGACTGGCTCGACCGGCGGTGGCGGGACCGGCGGCGGTTCTCATTCCGGCGGGGGCGGGTCAGGTGGCAGCCCTCATCCTAGCGGCGGCGGAAGCGCAGGGGGCGGCCACCACTAAGAACCTCCGTCATGCCTTCTTCAAGGGCTCCTTGAGGCGCAGCACCATGTACTCTTCGCTTAGGTACGTGTCACCGATCTTGAGCGCCTTGTCTTCGACCCCGAATGTCTCGAACCCGAGCGACCGGTAGAGCTTCCTCGCTATGGCCAGGCGGGAGGAGACGCTGAGGTTCACCTGCTCCAGTCCCGGCAGCTTCTTGAGGCGCTTGAGCAGCGCCAAGAGCAGCCTCGCGCCGAGGCCCTTGCCCCGGCAATTCGCCCGCACATAGACGCCCCAGATCCGCCCTTTGTGCCTCGTCTTCAAGTGTCTCTCACGGAAGAAGCCTGCCATGCCAACCAGTTCTCCCTGGAAAAACGCGCCCATCACAAGGCTGGAGTTGTTCGTCCGGCGCAAGCGCGCGGCGCCCCGCTCGCGAGCCATCGCCCGGTGCTCCTCGGCCGACTCGATGAACGATTGCGGCTCCCGCTCGAGCGCTTCGAGCCGTAGATTCCAATACGCCTCTCGGTCGCGTTGCGTCAGGACGCGGATCTTAACGTCACTCGTCATTCCGCTATTCTAGCCGAAGATGCGGCGCTAACCAGGATTGAAGACGGTTGGCGATTTTTTCACTTGCAATTCGCTTTTTATTCGCCTATCATCGCAACCAGCGCGATAAAGGTGTGATGTCGCAGCGGCGTTTACGTTTTACGCCGTCAGGCGAGAATTGGGGAAGACGATTTTCGAGTTTCGATCAGGCGGGGGTGCGAACATGGCTCTGACGCGTCGGCAAAAACAAGTCTTCGACTTCCTTGTCGAATTTATCAATCACCAAGGATACTCGCCGAGTTTTGAGGAGATCGGCAAAGGTCTGGGGTTGTCGTCGCTGGCGACGGTGCACAAGCATATGCAGACCCTCGAAAAGAAGGGGTTCATCCGCCGCAGCTACAACCAGAGCCGCTCCGTCGAGGTTGTGGCCGTGCCGGGTTCCGTGCCCTTTGCCAAGACGGCGGTCCGTCCCTTCGGACGAAGAAAGGCGTTGGCGACAACTGAGCCGCGGGCAGCCGGTTCGGACGGGGCGGACGCTCTGCCGATGCCCGCTACGATCTTGGGCAGCATGGAATTCCCGCTCCTGGGGCGAATCGCCGCCGGCCAGCCCGTGGAAGCTGTCCCCAATCCTGAGACCTTCTCCTTTGGCGATTTCACGGGCGGCCGGGGAAGCCTCTTCGTGCTGCGGGTCAAAGGCGATTCGATGATCGACGACCACATCTGCAACGGAGATTACATCCTGGTGGAAGGAACCCAAACGGCAGACAACGGCGAAATCGTGGTGGCTCTCATCGAGGGCACCGACGCTACGCTGAAGCGCTTTTATCGCGCGCCCAATGGCAAAGTCCGCCTCCAGCCCGCCAACGCGCAAATGGACCCCATCATCGTCTCCGCCCGCGAGGTGAAGATTCAGGGGAAGGTGGTCGGCGTGCTGCGCAAATACTGACACTCTTGTAGGGGCGGCCCTTGCGGTCGGCCCAGTGCAACCATCCAAGTCGCCTCAACGACCTGTAGCCGATTCATTGACATTTCGTCCCTCCTCGGCTTAACATCGTATTTACTTTTGGTTGCGCGAAGACAGGGCTTCTGAATTCCCGCCCAATTGTGGTTATGTTCCAATCTCTGGTCATCACACTGCGCGAAGGTGTCGAGGCGGCTCTCATTATCGGCATCGTTCTAGGCTGTCTCAAGAAGACCGGCCGCGAGGGCTGGAGCCGGATCGTCTCCTGGGGTGTCTTGGCGGCGGTCGTGGCGAGCCTCGCAGCGGCGTATCTGGTGCATCGTCTTGAGGTTGGCGAGGATGCTTACGAAGGCTGGCTGATGCTGGTGGGGGCTGTTTTCGTAGCCTCGATGGTGGTCTGGATGTGGCGCACAGGCAAGCGCATGAAGCAGGAGATCGAGACCAAGCTTCAGGACCTCTATCGGGAACCTTCCCGGGCTGCCGCAGCGGGCCTTTTCCTCTTCGTCTTCCTGATGGTCTTCCGCGAAGGCATCGAGACGGTGCTTTTTCTGGCCGCGGTTTCGCTGCGCACCAGCGAGTTGCTGAACTTCATGGGGGGCGTAATCGGGCTCGGGCTGGCGATCGCGCTGGGGGTTGCGTTTTTCAAGGGCAGCGTGAAGGTCGACCTGAGAAAGTTCTTCTCGGTCACCAGCCTGGTGCTCTTGGTGGTTGCGGCGCAGTTGCTCGTGTCCGGCGTGCACGAACTCTCCGAGGCGCAGGTTCTCCCTTCCAGCCGCCGCGAGATGGCGTTGGTCGGCCCCATCGTCAACAACGATGCCTTCTTCTTCGTAGTGATCGTGGCCCTGGCCTTATTTCTCATCATCGCCCAACGCATTTCCTCTGCCGGCCCGCGCAGCCCAGAGGTCAACGCCCGGCCTGCGTCGGAGCGCCGTAAGCTCCTGGCCCGACGGCAGCGCGAGCGCTTCTGGAAACTTTCGGGCGCCGGCGTCAGCTTGCTGATCATGGTTCTAATCTGCTCTCAGTTCATCTACTCGTTGACGGCGCACGCTATGACGCCCCCCGAGCAGGTGTCGATTGTAAACGGCGAAGTGCAGATTCCCACGGCCGAGCTCACGGACCATAAGCTCCACCGCTACGCGCTGGCGGTGGGCGGCAGGGAGGTGCGGATCATCGCCATTCTCGATGCCTCGGACACGGTTCGCGCCGCTTTGGACGCCTGCGCGATTTGCGGCAGCCAAGGCTACTACCAGGACGGCAAGAATGTGATCTGCCGTAATTGCGCCGCTGCGGTTTATGTGCCCACGATCGGCCTGGCCGGCGGGTGCAACCCTATTCACATCGACTATCGCGTGGAGGGCGACACGATTCGCATTGCGGCGCCCTCCCTTGACGCCGCGGTGAAGTACTTCCGCTGAAAATGCTGGTTAGAATCCTTCTTGAATCCCTGGCGCGGCGCCGACGGCGCAAGCTGCTGAGTGCCCTGGCGATTGCGCTGGGCATCGCCGCGGCAGCGACGGAGGGCATCCTCTCGCTGGATGTCGGAGACAAGATCAGCCGCGAACTGCGTTCGTATGGGGCCAACCTTTCGATAACTCCAGCGGCCGATAGCCTTGCCATCAGCGTCGGGGGTGTGGACTACCGGCCCGCAGGGAGCGGCGCATTCATTCCTGAAGATGAGCTGGTCAAACTCAAGAAGATTTTCTGGCGGAATAACATCGTCGCCTTCACGCCCTTCCTTTATGTTCCCGCGAAAGTGGATGACCAAAACGCCATACTGATCGGAACCTGGTTCGAGAAGTCCCTGCGCGTCGACAAATCCGAGGTATTCGCAACCGGGTTGAAAAAGCTGCATCCTTCCTGGAAGGTCGAAGGCGAGTGGCCCGATGATGAGAGCGGCGCCGGGGTCTTGGTGGGTCGCCGGCTCGCGGCAAGGTTGGGCGTGCGCGTTGGCGGCACGATTAGTATCAAATTGGGGGGCGACTCAACAGCACTGTCAATCCAGGTGCGCGGCATCCTCGAGACCGGCGGGGCAGAGGACAACCAAGTGCTGGCGCCGCTGGCCTTGGCGCAGCGGCTGGCGGGGCTCGGGGGAAAAGTGCGACGGGTTGAGGTCAGCGCCTTGACCAAACCCGAGGATGCTTTTGCTCGTTCCGACCTGAGCAAGCTCAGCCCGCAGGAACTGGACCGGTGGTACTGCACTCCTTATGCGAGTTCGATTGCGTACCAGATTCAGCAGGCAATTCCAGAAGCCCAAGTGACGACCATCTACCAGGTAGCCGATACGGAAGGGAAGATACTGAACCGGGTGGGAGTCCTGATGGGTGTCCTGGCCTTGGCAGCGCTGCTTGCTGCCGGTCTGGCCGTGGCTTCCATGATGCTGGCTACGGCCCTCGAGCGGCGCGCGGAGATCGGGTTGTTCAAGTCACTGGGCGCTACCGATGCGCGGGTGGCGACGCTGCTGCTTCTGGAAGCCGGGGTGTTGGGCCTGGTGGGGGGAATCGCGGGATATCTGCTGGGCAGTGTGCTGGCGTGGCGAGTGGCGCTGGTGGTTTTCGGCGTTCCGGTAGGCGTACATCTGGTGATGCTCCCGGTTTGCCTCGGCTTGGCCTTGGCCGTCACGTTGGCCGGCAGCGTGTTCCCCCTAGGCCGAGCCTTAAAAGTGTCGCCGGCGGTGGTGCTGAGGGACTAATGGCAGTCTTCGAGACATCGGCCTCCTCACCGAGAAATGGACCAACAAGCGGCGCACCCTTGCGTCTATGGTGGCGGGCGTTATCCGTCAAACGTCCCCAAGCCGTCCTGGCGCTCATCTCCTTGATGGTCGGCGCGGCGGTGATGTCGATGCTGCTCAATCTGTACGGGGGTGTCCGTCGCAAGATGACGCAAGAGTTTCGCGGCTATGGGGCGAACGTGATACTCGCGCCGGGCTCCTCGAGCTCAATTGCGCCACCCCACCCCTTAGTCCCCTCCCCAACCGAGGAGGGGAATCAGGATCGGGTTGCACTCCCCTCCCCAACTGGGGAGGGGAATGAGGGGTGGGCTGGCACGATGGACCAAGCCATAGTGAACTCGGTGCATCAACTTGCCGGGAAGGATCGGGGTGTCACGGCGCTGCCGGTGCTTTATGCCGTGGTGCACCTCGAACGTATTCCTCCTGACCCCAGCTTGCCGGATTTCGTGAATGTCGTGGCCGTCGGAACGGACTTGGAGGCGATGATCCGGATGAACCCGGGTTGGCGCGAAAGCAAGGCGAGCGACGTCTCCGGGTCGTCTTTGCAGTTGCCGTGCGTGGTTGGCGCGCGCATTGCCTCGCGCCTTCGAGTTGCGGCGGGCGACACGATCCACCTCGATCCGTTGGCCTCATCGAACGCCGGAGGCGCCAAAACCGCTGTCGGTTGCCGCCTTGCGTCAGTGCTCAGCACAGGCTCATCGGAAGAGGACCAGGTTTTTCTTCCCCTCGACGAGCTGCAAAGGGTCGTGGGGATGCCCAGGCGGATCAGCCTGGTGCAGCTCAGGCTCGACGGCAATACGCGAGAAATCGAAAGTTCAATTCACGAACTGTCGAAAGCGCTTCCCGGGGTGGACGTGCGTCCCATTCGCCAGATTGTCTTCTCCGAAGGGAGAGTCCTGGGCGTCATTCGCTGGTTTCTCCTGGCGCTGACGGCCCTGATTCTCATTATCATCGTGATATGCCTTACGGCGACGATGACGGCTATCGCGCTCGAACGGCGTAAAGACATCGGCGTGATGAAGGCCCTCGGGGCAACCGATTTGAGGGTGATGAAGCTGTTTCTGGCGGAAGGCGCAACTCTGGGAGTAGCCGGAGGCTGCCTTGGCTTTGTCCTCGGCAGTTTCTGGGCGTTTGGGCTTGCCCACCGCCTTTTCGGGGTTACGCTCAACTTGATTTGGTGGACTCTGCCCTTGGTTTGTGGCCTCGCCACGCTGCTGGCACTTGCAGCCGCAGTGTTTCTGGTCGGCGTGGTGAGGGCAACTCAACCTGCGGTAGTTCTGAAGGGAGAGTAGCGGGTTGGCATTTATCGAGGTCGAAGCTCTGAGCAAGAAATACGGCGATTCCGTGGAAGCGCTGCGGGGCGTGGCTTTCAGCGTGGAGAAGGGAGAGTGGATTGCCGTCATGGGCCCCTCCGGCTCCGGCAAGAGCACTCTCCTTAATATCCTCGGCTGCCTCGACTCACCGACCAGCGGGCGCGTTTCGATTGACGGCTGCGAATTGTCGAGCCTCCGCTCGAGTGAACTCGCCCGTTTCCGCGCGGAGAAGGTCGGTTTCATTTTTCAGCAGTTCCATCTGGTCCCGTACCTCACCGCGGTCGAGAACGTGATGCTGGCCCAGTATTTTCACAGCCTCGCCGATGAGCAGGAAGCTGCGGAAGCCTTGCGCTGCGTCGGTCTGGCAGATCGACTGCGGCATCTTCCTTCTCAACTCTCGGGTGGCGAACAGCAGCGCGTCTGCGTGGCGCGGGCGCTGATCAACCAACCCAACCTGATCCTGGCCGATGAGCCGACCGGCAACCTGGACGAGGTGAACGAGACCTTGGTCCTGGGATTACTCACGGAGTTGCACCGCGAGGGTCACACCATCGTCATGGTGACCCACGACGCGGAAGTCGGTCGCAGAGCGGAGCGTCACATCGAATTGCATCATGGCCGCTTGGCCGCGTCTTCGCTTCTGCCCGCTGTCGAGGCTGAACGGGTTGACAACCTTCTCAAAGCCATCTGGCACTCCCAGGAAGACACCGGGAAGCGCGTCGTCAGCGCCGAGGAGGTGCCGGAATTCATGCCCAACCGGGCCACCTTCCAGCGCATGGCACAGGAAGGACTGATCCGTGTCGAGAACGGCGAAATCTCTTTCACCAAGCTTGGAGAGCCGCGGGCCAGACAAGCCCTCCGGCGCCACCGCCTCGCCGAACGCTTGCTTCATGATACCTTCGACATCGACAACGACGTGGTGGACGAGCACGCTTTGCGAATCGAACATACCCTGAGTCCTCAGGTCACTGAGAAAATCTGCATCTTCCTCGCGCATCCTCGCACCTGCCCGCATGGCTCCCCGATCCCGCCCGGCGCCTGCTGTCGGAGGGAGTAAGCCCCGAAGGGGCGGCCTACCACAGCCCAGGCCAACGGCCTGGGTTAAAATGTCTGGCCGCCAGCATCCTACAGCCCTGAAAGGGCGCAATAGAACTGCGGAATGGGGAGGCGAAGGTCTTATTGTGTCCCCGCTGCTATTTCGCCCCTTCAGGGCTCGGGGCCGCGTAGGAGTGGATTCTTAATCCCAGGCCGTTGGCCTGGGCTGTGTTAGGTCGCCCCTACGGGGCTCAATCTTACTGTCCCGTTGCGATTTCAGTGAGACTCAGCGTGAGAAGCGCCTTGCACGAGACACAGAAGTACGCCGGTTCTTGGCTGTCAACAACGGCGAACACCTTGGCTTCGCCACAGCGCGCGCACGGGGCTGTGGGACTGGAAGGTTCGGGTTCGGGCGGCAGCGCGAAAGGGTCTGGCAATTCACCTACCTTGGTGGTTTCGAGTTCAAACGTCGTGTAGCAGTTGTTGCAGACATGGTTGAAACAACACGTTGGCTGGCAGGAGTAGAGAACATCCTTCGACCCGCATTGAGGGCAGGCAATGGAAATGGGGGAAAGCCGCATCGCTCCTCAGAATGGCGCAGCGCGGCTGGCGCTGTCAAGCTGCGCGACTTCACGCGGGGGCCGCCCCGACCTTCTCAATGAAGATGTCGTTCAGGGGCGGTTCGACCAGTTCGAAGCGGCTGATGCGCACGTCGCGCTGCACCGCCGCCTTGAGAATTTCCTGGGGATCCGCGCCCGGCTTGAGCCGTGCTTCTACGACTGCTCCAAAGTGATTCACGTTTTGCAGCAGTCCGGTAGATTCCAGAAACTCGTCGTCTCCGGAGTATTCGATCCGCAAGGTGTTTTTCCCGTAGGACTGCTTGATGGCGCGCAGTTCTCCACTCAGGACATTGCAGCCCTTGTTGACCAGGCAGATGGCGTCGCACATCATCTCCACCTGCTCCATACGATGTGTGGAGAGAATGATTGTGGAACCCTGCTCGCGCAACTCCAGCATGATGTCTTTGATCAAGGATGCATTCACCGGGTCGAGGCCGGCGAAAGGCTCATCCAGAATCAGCAGCGCAGGCTTGTGAATGACCGTGGCGATAAACTGGACCTTCTGCTGCATTCCTTTGGAAAGGTCCTGAACCTTCTTGTCCGCCCACTCGGATAATTCCAGGCGCTCGAGCCACGACCGGGCGCGCTTCATGGCTTCCACCTCGGATAGTCCTTTTAATGCGCCCAAGAACCGCAGGTGTTCTCCCACCTTCATTTTGGCGTAGAGGCCGCGTTCCTCGGGGAGGTAGCCGATACGATCCTGGCTGCGTTCGCTGGCGGGCTCACCAAGCACCTGGATCGATCCTTCGTCAGGAATCAGCACCTGCATGATCATGCGAAGCGAGGTAGTCTTGCCGGCTCCGTTTGGGCCCAACAGTCCGAACACAGCGCCTTCCCTGATTCGCAGGCTCAGATGATCGACCGCCGTCAGCGTGTCAAAGCGCTTGGTGACTCCCTCGAAAACCACTGCATCCATGAATGAACCCATCCTGCCTGCGGAAACTTAAAGAGCTTATCCCGCGCATGCCTCCACGGCCGGCTTTTCGGTACTACCAAAGGAGAGTTTCTTCGCGGTTCGCGAAGAAAAGCAGATCCTTCGCTTCGCTCAGGATGACATGTCATTCTGAGCGAAGCGAAGAATCTGCATTTGGTTGCGGCTTTGCCGCGCTGTGACTCCTGTGGTGTTGGCGATGATCATATTGCCGGCGAAGCGGATATATGTTTGTAGCATTAAACCGGACTGGGGCGCAACGCCAAAACACGTTGTACGAACTTATTTCCAGGGAGTAAGATAATCGACTGCGGTTTTTGCAGTTCACTAAGGGAGAAGCGTGCGCCATGCGAGATGTGGTGATTATTGGTTCAGGGTGCGCCGGATTGACGGCGGCGATTTATTCCGCCCGCGCCAATTTGAAGCCCCTGGTTATCCGCGGCCTCGAGGCCGGCGGACAGTTGACCTTGACGACTTTGGTGGAAAACTTCCCCGGCTTTCCCAAAGGCGTGCAAGGCCCGGAGCTGATCGAATTGATGGAGAAACAGGCCTCCGTGTTTGGCGCCGAGTTCAAGGACGGCCACGTCACTCGAGTTGACCTCTCCCGGCGCCCCTTCGTGCTTGAAGCGGAAGGGGAGACGATCGAGACGCGCACGCTGATTATTGCTTCCGGCGCTTCGGCAAGGCTGCTGGGGCTCGACTCGGAGCGCAAGTTGCTTGGCCACGGCGTCTCCACCTGCGCGACCTGCGACGGGTACTTTTATCGCGGCAAAGAGGTGGTGGTGGTGGGCGGCGGCGACACGGCCGCGGAAGATGCGCTGTTTCTCACCCGCTACGCCGATCAAGTGAACGTTGTTCACCGCCGCGACCAGCTACGCGCCTCCAAGATTATGCAGGACCGGCTCTTCCGGAACCCGAAGGTCAAGTTTGTCTGGGACTCGCTGGTGTTGGATGTGCTGGACGTGGAGCGAGGCGAGGTGACGGGAATCAAGCTCAAGGACGCGAAGACCGGAGACGAAACAATCAAGAACTGCGACGGGGTGTTCATCGGGATCGGCCACTCGCCCAACACGTCGATATTCCGAGGGCAGCTCGAGATGAACGAAACGGGCTATTTGATTACGCACGACGGAAGCAAAACCAATGTGCCCGGCGTCTTCGCCGCGGGGGACGTCCAGGACCACATTTATCGCCAAGCCATCACTGCCGCCGGCTCCGGTTGCATGGCGGCCATGGACGCGGAACGGTACTTGCAAGAACAGGGAACAGGGATTAGGGAATAGGGAACAGGGGAAAGGGGCATGGCTACCGTTCAATCTCACAGGGATCTCATCGTTTGGCAGACTTCGCTCCGGAACAGGCTGAGAGAGGACGGAAACTAAAGGCAACGTCTGGGGACCGGTCTGTTCCCTGTCCCCTGTTCCCTATTCCCTATATTCTGGAACCAACGCATGCTTCGTCCTATCCTGATTTATCTTTCACAGAAACAAACCCCTAAGAAAATCCTCACCGGCCACGCCTTGGGACGCCGCATGGCGGCGCGGTTCATCGCCGGGGAAGAGTTGGAAGCGGCGCTCGCCGTAATCCGGCGGCTGAACGCCGAGGGCTTTAAGGTGACCCTCGACCTGCTGGGTGAGAGCGTCGAGGAAGCCGCGGAGGCGGAAGCGGCTTGCCAGGCCTACGTCCGGCTGCTCGACCGGTTGGCGGCGGAAGGGTTGAATTCCCACGTGTCCGTCAAGCTGACGCAACTCGGTCTGGCAATCGACGAAGAACTGGCGTGCCGCCATCTGCGCCTGATCTGCGAATGCGCCGCCCGCCACCACAACTTCGTGCGCGTAGATATGGAGGGATCGGCCTTCACGGAATCGACCCTGCGGGTTTTCCGGGCCGTCAATGCGCCTCGCGACGTGGTGGGCGTTGTCATCCAGTCGTATCTTTACCGAAGCGAGAAAGACGTGGAGGAGCTGTTGAAGTGCGGGGCGCGGATACGCCTGGTCAAAGGGGCTTACGACGAGCCTCGGGAGATTGCCTTTCACCGCAAGAAGGATGTGGACGCAAACTTCTCGCGGCTAATGGCCCTGATGCTTTCCAGCCGCATCTATCACGCTATTGCCACGCACGATGCACGCCTTATCGCCGAAACGCGGGACTTCGCGCGCGCGCACCACATCCCCCCCGACCGCTACGAGTTCCAGTTGTTGTACGGAATTCGACGCGATTTGCAGCGCGACCTGCTCCGCCAGGGCGAACGTGTGCGCCTTTACGTTCCCTACGGACATCAGTGGTACTCGTACTTCATGCGCCGCCTCGCGGAACGGCCGGCGAACATGCTGTTCTTGCTTCGCAATCTCTTTCGGGCGTGACGAAGTTATCAGTTTTCAGTCATCAGTTATCAGTCGTCCGGCCTTCAGCTATCAGCCCTCAGCGAGCAAGATACAGCCTGGCGGCGCTCCCCACTTGCGACGAAAATACCCTCTCCCCCTTGGGGGAGAGGGTGGCCCGCGACGGCGCTTTCACCAGCCGGCGCGGGTCGGGTGAGGGGGTGCTAATTGGCTGTTTTCGCGCCAGCAAAGCACCACGGCAGTTGATTTCATTTGCCACCTCACACCTACCCCATGCCAAGTTGTTTTCTTGCCGCATCGCTCAGCCGGCTGATGTTCCAGGGCGGATCCCATACCACCTGAACGTTGGCGGATTTCACCCCCTCGATCTTTGCTACTTGCTCCCGAACCTGTTCGCTGATGAAGCTGTGAGCGGGGCAGCCCCGCGCCGTCAGGGTCATCACCACATTGACGTTGTCATCGTCCACCTTCACGTCGTAAATCAATCCCAGGTCCACCAGATTGACCGGGATTTCCGGGTCATAGCAGTTGCGCAGAACGTCATAAACTTGCTCGTTGGTCACCATTTCGTAGCCTCGTTGAGGGCCTTCGCCCCAGCTCGGATTGTAACCTCGATCGCTCCCGCCACAAACCAGTTTCTTTCGGCACCTCCCTCATGCCCCGTGTGTCGTGGGTGTTCCGGGCCCGCTGTGTTATAATTTTGTTATACCGAGGGAGGCGACCATGATTACGACCATTCGGCGTTTGGGAAACTCGCGGGGAATCATCATTCCCAAGCCGATGCTGAAGGAGGCTGGTTTGGAGGAGGAGGCCGAGATCGCGCTCGAACGAGGCGCTATCGTTCTCCGCAAGCCGCGCCGCAACCCCCGCCAAGGCTGGGCGGAAGCCAGCCGCAAATTGGCGGAAGCAGGGGGCGACAAGCTCGTCTGGCCGGAGTTCGGAAACCGGGATGATGGAGATCTGCAATGGTAGTTCGCGGAGAAGTGTGGCTGGTCACGCTCGATCCCTCGGTCGGCAGCGAAATCCGCAAGACCAGGCCCTGCCTGATCGTCTCGCCGCCTGAAATGCACGACTACTTGCGCACGGTGATTGTGGCGCCGATGACTACCGGGGCCAGGCCGGCGCCTTATCGCATTGCAGTTACTTTTCAAGGAAAGCGTGGGCTGGTTCTTTTGGACCAGCTCCGCACGCTGGACAAAATCCGGCTCGTCAAACGGCTGGGAAACATCAGCTCGGCAGTTTTGGCTTCGACGCTGAAAACCCTGCAACAAGTGTTTGCCTGAGGCCGGCTGGCGCAGGCCCTCCGGCCTTGGATTCGGCATTCAGAGAGGACCGCTAGAAGTATTACGTCTGCGCTTCACTCGCCTGAGCCCCAAAGGGGCGACCTAATCTAGCCCAGGCCAACGGCCTGGGTACAATCCATCCATATATACGAGCGAGCCCTGAAGGGGCGAAAGAGTGGCGCGCCCTTTCAGGGCTTCATCCTGTGGCATTACCGTAAATCCCAGGGCGATGCCCTGGGCTAGGCTGGATCGCCCCTTTGGGGCTTAAAAAGGGTAGCGCAGTTACAGCGGGCTCGCACAGACCTGTTCTGGAGGTCTGCGGTTCGTCCCCAATTGACAAGAAGGAGCCGCGGACCTAAACAACAGGTCCGCGCTTCCTGCTTGCAATGGTGATTAAGAAGGTGTAAGAAGGTCGCTAGGTAACGCTTGGGTTAAAACGGTATGGTCGGTGCGGGGCTTCGGGTATATCGGAACGACCTCTGCCCGCTTTCGGCACGTATGGGACGCCGCCTGTATCTTCGGAGGAATATATGAAAGAAAGTGACTTCCTTCAGTACCTTGCCGAAAAAGTGAGAGACTACAAGCAAAGATGGAACCTTCAGACGGGTCCTGCCTTTGCGATGTGGTACGGCGTTGAGGGCATGGGACTGGATGAGGAAGTTGCGTACGAAGCGGTTTCGTTTGACGGTGGAAACGACAAAGGCGTTGATCTCTTTTACGTTGATCATGAGTCCGAGCGCGTGATCATTTCTCAACTTCGGTACCGTACAAAGGGAAACTACAGAGCGAAGAGGCCAGAGCTGTTGAATCTTCTTCATACTACTGATTGGTTAATGAAGCCCGAGGATCTTGAAAGAGAGGGGCGCGACGACCTGGCTGCGGCAGGCCGGGACTATCTCGATGCCGTGGGAAAGAGTTACTCGATTGACTTCCTCTTCATTTACGCGGGACCTGCCAACAAGGATGTCGCAGACACAGCCAAACAGTTTAACCTAAACGAGGCTGACAGCACACCTTCCCGGTTCTGCCGCGTTCTCCACATGGAGGATTTGAGGACTGTCCACGAGGAGTTCATCGACCAGGAGAGCCGCATTTCGGCTGAGAAGATCCCCATTGAGCCTGACATGGTCTACGAAGAAAAGGGCGAATTCGGCCGCGCTGTAGTGACGGTGGTCAGTGGAAACCTCCTGCGCAAACTTTACGAGAAATATGGCTATCGGCTGTTTGATCGAAATGTGCGTCTTTTCCTGGGCTCACGCAAGGGCAGTGTTAATGCTGGCATTCGAGATACGTTAGAGTCCGAAAAGGAACGGAAAAACTTCTGGGCCTACAATAACGGGGTCACGTTCATTTGTGACAGGTTTTCCCTCGGTGATTCTGAAATTGATGTTCACAACTTTAGCGTCGTGAACGGCTGTCAGACGACAGTTTCCATCGCCAACGCAAAACCGGCTGCCGCTGAGGATGTGAGGGTTCTTGTCCGGTTCATAGCTGCCCAGGACGGCCGCGTAATTGATTCGATCATCCGTTACACGAACTCTCAGAACCCAATTAGGCCTTGGGATCTTAACGCGCAAGATAGGCTTCAGAAGAAGCTGAAGAAGCAATTGGCAGGCTTGGAAAGGCCATTCTTGTATGCTTTGAGAAAGGGAGAATCCAGGCAGCTGACAGCTGATGAGAAAGAGAAATTCAAACGCAACGGTAAGATCCAACTCATACCGCACGATGTCAATGCTCAGTATCTTGCTGCGTTCAGTGGTCTCCCAGCAGTCGCGTACAAGGATAAAGGAAAGATTTTCACAACCCATCGGGAACAAGTCTTCCCCGACCAAATCAGGCCAGAAGATATAGTTTTGGTCTGGCAGGCTGGTCAGGCGGCGTCCGAGCTCGTTAAGGCAGAGCTCGAAAAGGCCGCTGAGGAGAATGAGGGTGAGCGACTGAAGATCCTGAAGCGCGGGGGCAAATTCTTTGTGTTGGCGGTTATGTCCGTCATATTACACGAACGCAATGGTAGTACTTTCTTGAATCGACTGGATCAGACAGTCGCATCGAGTAAACGCACGCATAAGCGCCTGAGCAACTATGCGCGCATAGCCTTGGAGTGGTATGTGGACGCGATGCGTGAATTGGTGGCTGCAGGGAACGAAGTCCCCGCGCTCGTTCGGACCCAGGATGGCTGGCTCAAGATAAAACCAAAGGTCGCAGCCAAATGGAAGATCTTTGAGCTATCAAAGCGGCAAATGGAAGAGGCATTGCCCAAGTTGTGAAATTCTGCCGGGTGGCGGAGAGTGGTAGCCACGGACAGTGCCTTTTTATCCGTGGGCTTTTCGGCGCAAGGCGAGCCCACGGTCAATTAAAGGCAGATTGACCGTGGCTACCACTTGTGGATTCACACGGCCAGGGGCGTGAGCTGATAGACACGCGCAAGGTGACCTGCCTTCTTTAGATCACCTGCCCTTAACGCCTCGCGCACCTCGTCCACCTTTTTTGCGTCTTTCACAGACAAATAGGGCGACCACCCCGTGTCGGACTCAACCCACTCAATCTCGACCGCAGCAGCGTATTGTCCCTCATGGATGAACTTTGTGTAATGCCTTTTGGTCATGACTTTCTCCTGACAAAATCGTCTTCCCATCGGATTGGGTCAGGCCGATACGCCGTGACAAACCACGGCTGGAGAATCCGCTTGGCTGGGGATGCCCCAGACCACGTGGATGGGCTTGCCCTCGTGGTCCTTTTGCAGGACAAGGACGCAAGGCCCCTTGTAATAGGCCGGGTACTCTTCGACCACGGTACCCTCCCTGGCACCTTCAAGGATATCCTTCACAAGAATACCATCTCCCTCAAACCAATTTCTTCCACTCTAAACCATTTTCTTTCCGTCCGGTTTGGTGTCAGCATATCCTAGGAGAGAGTACTGCGCAGTTCATTCCTAAAGTAGGAGCGGTTATGGCCCGAATCTTGAGCTCTGCACGGAACGCATTCTTTTTGGCGATATTGGCGATATGCCCTCTCTGCGGCGCGGACTTCAAAGCAGGTGTTGCGAAAGTAGATATCACACCTCCGGCGGGCCTGCCCATGTATGGTTACTTTGATCGCACGCAGCCTGCCACGGGAACGTTGGACCCGCTTTATGCGCGGGTCGTGGTGCTCGAGGCGAAGGGGAAACGACTGGCGCTGGTCACACTCGATCTGGGCCGCGTTTTCGGGCCATCTTCTCTCGCCAGCTTGCGGGAGCGGCTGGCCAAGACCAGCGGGATTTCGTTACTGCTTATCACCGCTTCGCATACCCACTCGGGGCCCAACATCGTGGACGAATATCCCTCCCACCGCCCGCCATCCTGGGAGGCCACCGACCTCGACAAGATCGCCGGCGCTGTTGCCGAGGCCTGCGCACACCTTACGGAAGCGCGGTCAGGAACTGGATACGGGCGCGCCTACATCGGCTATAACCGCCGCCGCGTGTTTCCCGACGGCACGGTGAGCATGTTCTGGACGAATCCCGACAAGATCCCGACTTCCCCGGTCGATCCCACGGTCTCGGTGTTGCGCATCGATACGGCAGCGGGCAAGCCGCTCGCGGTGCTGGTGAATTACGCCTGCCACCCGGTCGTCTTCGGCCCGGACAATCTCGAGTATTCCGCCGATTACGTGGGCGTGATGGCGCGGACCGTCGAGGAAGCAGTGGGCGGCGCGAGCGGCGGCTCACCGCTGTGCCTCTTCCTGCAAGGGGGGGACGGCGACATCAACCCCTATTACGCTACGACCCCTCTCGCCGACGGCGCGGTCAAGAAGCGGGATTGGACCGGCGAGCAACTGGGCGCGGAAGCGGCGCGCGTGGCGACGGCGATCAACACGGTCTCTGCCACCCAGCCCAACTTGCAGTTTACCGAGGACATGATGACTTTCGCCGTCCGCTGGGACGCGCAGAAATTCCGCCAAGGGATGCTGGCAACCTACGGACAGAGGGTTTACGAGGACCACGCCGACCTTCTCGACAACGACAATCCGCGGCGCGAACTGTCCGTGCCGGTGACCACGGTCCTGATCAACCGGACGATTGCCTTGGTGGGCTTGCCGGGAGAGCCTTTTGTGGACTTTCAAATCAATTGGCGCGGCCGCTGCCCGGTCCGTGACGCGTTCTTCGTAGGATACGCCAACGGCTACCTGGACTATTTCCCTACCATTAGAGCCGCAGCGGAAGGTGGCTACGGCGGCGCTGACTCCGACACCTACATTGCCGTCGGCGCAGGCGAGCGCATGCTCGACCAAGCCTTAATCCGGGTTTACGAAATGCTAGGCCGGCTGGTTGATGTGCCCGAAGACCTGAAGAAATAGCGGCAGGGGCGCGTCGCTGGCCTACCGCGGACCAAGGCCATTTTGAGGAGGATCACAATGCTTACTGATTTGCAAAAAAAGACCGCACAGGCGGTGGTGAACATCTTCGAAACCGGGAATCCTCGAGGACTTTATGGCAGTGTCACCTTAATTCCCGGTGACACAGGCCACCTGACTTATGGTCGCTCCCAGACCACGCTGGCCAGTGGAAATTTGTACCTCCTGGTCAAAGCCTACTGCGCGGCGCCCGGTGCGCAATTCGCCCCAGCGCTCAATCCCGATCTTCCTCGGCTTGCAGCCCGCGACACTTCTCTGGACACGGACATGGCCTTCCGAGGCTTATTGCATGCGGCAGGCGACGACCCTGTGATGTGTGCTGTTCAAGACCAGTTCTTCGAGCGGGTTTACTGGAACCCCAGCGTGCAGGATGCGACCAATGCCGCAGTGAATTCCGCGCTTGGAACCAACGTCGTTTACGACAGCCATATTCAAGGCGCTTGGGCGATCATCCGAAACATCACCAACACCAATCATGGTTCCGCGACCCAAATTGGCGAGCCGGCTTGGATCAGCGCCTACGTCAGCGAACGAAGGAACTGGCTGGCAAACCATCCCAACCCGGCCTTGCACCCGACGGTGTACAGGATGGATGCTTTTCTACAACTCATCGGCAACGGAACCTGGGACTTGCCTCTGCCTCTGACCGTTAGAGGCATCTTGATCACAGAAGATGTCTTGTCAGGCAGCGTGCCACTGCGCCCCTCGGCCCACGCCGCGAACGAAGGAACGCTCCAGCTCGAGACGCCGCCGATGCAAGGTGATGATGTGACAGCCCTTCAGCAAGCTCTGGTGAACGCCGGATTCCCGGTCACCGTCGACGGAAACTTCGGGACAAGCACGGACGCGGCAGTCAGACAATTCCAACAGCAGAAAGGCCTGACCGTTGACGGCATCGTGGGCCCGGCAACGCGCTCCGCGCTGGGCCTTTAGTGGTAGACACTGTAGGGGTAGGGCTTGCCCTACCCCGTTCATGAGGGGACGGCAAGCCGTCCGCCTACAAGCAAAGCGGATAATGGAAACCCTTGGCAGTCCGCGCAGAAAGGCGTAACTTCGAGGGCTCGAAACTGCGCTGACGGGCGCGTCGAGCGTCCCGAGGATTCGAATTATGCGAAGCATCGTAAAGTTAATCATTATTTTGGTATTATGCGTTTCAGCGAGTTCTGCATCCGGCAAAGTAATGGTGTTATGGCAAAACGGATTTCCTACCCTTGAAAGCCAGCCCGTGCCTCAGGAGACCTTGCGCAAGGCTCTGGACGGCATGCAGCCCGAGTTTGTGAGTCTCAATGAGCTGAACCAGATAGAAACCTGGGGTGACGTCGAGTTGCTGGTTCTTCCTTACGGCTCTGCGGTTCCAAGTCAAGACTGGTCCGCAATCAAGAGATACCTCGAAACGGGTGGGAACCTGCTGGTGCTGGGAGGCCGGCCTCTTACGATCCCGGTGTGGAGCGCGGGAGACCGGTTCATCGCGGGGCCGCCTGAAACCGCGTATTCTCGCGAGATCGGCATCGAACAGACCTACGAGGCGCCACTGGCGGCCGGCCTCGAATTCGCGTGGAAAGACGCCACTCTTTCCGGCGGTGAGGTTCGGGCGAAACGGGTCTTTGTGCTCGAGGGGGTCAGCCGCGGGCTGGGATACCTCCAGGACTCCGCCGGCGAGCGCGTGGCGGCGCCGGTCGTGGCGACCGACTTCGCTAGCCTTGAGGGAGAGGCGGAGGCTAAATTGGGCTCCCGCATCGTGATGCTTGACTTCGAACCTGAGCCAGGCTACTGGACCTCGCCGGAAGCTGTGACGGTGCTGCGGGAAGCCGCTGGGTACGCCCGCCAGGGCGCAACGGCCTTTCGCGTCGAAATGCAAAACGCTACGCTGCTGGCAGGGGAAATCCCGCAGCTTGTGGTCCGGCTGACGAATCTTCGCAAGCAGCGATTGGGCGAGATGCAATCGGGAAGGGTGGCAATCGAGTTGCTTCGCGATGGCCAGGTTCTGGCCGCACAGCAGGTGGACTGCGGGGGCGAGACGGTGGCCTCGTTGGTCGCGTTTGAGGATCAGAAGGCGCTACTACCAGGGCTTTACGAAGTCCACGCCACCTATGAGGACGGCGGTAAGCCTCGCGAGTCCTATCGAACCGGCTTCTGGGTCAGGGACGACGCGCTCTTGCACTCCGCGCCGCACTATGGCGTGAAGGGTGATTTCTTGACTCGAGACGGCGCGCCCTTTTTCCCCTTCGGCACCAACTATTTCACCACTGAACATTACGGCTGGGGGTTTCACGGCGCCGGCAACGCCTGGGTGTGGGAGCGCGACTTTGCCGACATGGAAAGGCACGGCGTCAGCTTCATTCGCACCGGCGTATGGCTCGATCATGTGGAGGTCTTCGACGGCACTACCGGCCAGGTGAAAGAGCGCTTTCTGCGCAACCTGGAGGCGTTTCTGCTTTCTGCGGCGCGGCATCGCATTCATGTCAATTTCACTTTCTGCGCCTTCGACCCGCAGACCATCATGCGCCATCCCGGCGAGGAATCGTTCTTGACCGGACCGGG
>Ga0187888_1001258_pt1 | contig 24462 bp, 19 predicted proteins | sample June2016WEW_7_40_FD_132987 | JGI IMG/M metagenome (GOLD analysis project Ga0187888, IMG submission 132987) | Peatland microbial communities from SPRUCE experiment site at the Marcell Experimental Forest, Minnesota, USA - June2016WEW_7_40 | ecosystem: Environmental > Terrestrial > Soil > Wetlands...
ATCTATCAGGAGTTCCTGGAGCGGTTTGTTGAACGGGTGCGGCGCCTGGTAGTGGGCGATCCGGCGGACAGGAAGACCGACATCGGGCCGGTGGCGAGCACGGTAGCGGTGCAGCGTCTCCAAGAGCAAATGGCCGATGCGCTGGAGAAGGGCGCCAAAGTGCTGGTGGGCGGCCGCATCGAAGGCAACATGGTCTATCCCACCGTGGTGAAGGACTGCGCCGATAACATGCTGGGCATGCGCGAGGAGGTCTTCGCACCGGTGGCCTTCACGTCGTGCTTCGAGACCGCCGGCGAGGTCCTGGCACGCGCGAAGAACCACAAGTACGGATTACGTGCGGCGGTGTACGGCGGCAGCGAGGCTTCCGGGGTGGCGAAGGAGCTTTTGGGTTGCGATTACTGCCATCCGGTGCCCGCGTACACCTTTGGGAAGTTCGGCACGGTCGCGTATAACCAGAGGCGTGCGGAGTCGTGGCGCGGGGCATTTGTCACTCTGCCGGTCGGCGGGTACGGCTATTCCGGTTGGATCTGGGAGACGGTCGGTGGGCGCTTCCAGATCAAGCAGGGACCAAAGTTGCTGAGCACGGAAACGTCACAGTAATCTTTTCCTGCTTACGCTCGAGGTGCGGCAGTAAAGCGTCCCGTAAAATAACAACAGCATGCCCCTCGGCCTCTACATCTCAGTCCCCTTCTGCCGGACCAAATGCAGCTACTGCAACTTCGCCTCCGACGTGTTCTCCAAGTCCGCTTACGAAAGCTACGTTGCCCGCCTGCTGGAAGATATCGCCAACTCGCGCCAGCTTGCGTCGGAACTGGGATGTGCGCTCGGATGTGCGCTCGAATGTACGCTCGATGACGCCGCCGACTCCATATACCTCGGCGGAGGAACTCCGTCGATCCTCGATGCGCCGCAGTTGCTGCGCATCTTCGCCGCCGTGCGCCGTCATTTTGCGGTTACGCCCGATGCCGAGATCACGGTCGAATGCGCTCCGGGTACGCTTACGCCGGCTCTCATCGAAACCTTGCTGCAATGCGGCGTGAACCGGGTGAGCTTGGGCGTGCAGTCCTTCGTCGATCGGGAAGCGCAATCCGTGGGAAGGCTGCACAAACGCTCGACCGTTCTCGAAGAGATTGGTCGCCTGCGAGAGGCCGGCCTCGGCAACATCAACATCGACCTGATTGCCGGGTTGCCGCACCAGACGGCGGAAAGCTGGGCCTTCTCAGTGTCGGAGACGATTGCGACGGGTGTTCCGCACGTGAGCGTTTACATGCTCGAAGTGGACGATGATTCTCGCCTCGGCAGGGAACTGATCGCCGGAGGCGCCCGCTACCACGCCCACTTTGTCCCCGATGACGACGCGGCCGCGGATTTCTACCAGCAGGCATGTGAGATGCTAGCCGCCGCCGGCATCGCGCAGTACGAAATTTCCAACTTTGCCCGCGCCGGCCCGCAGTCGTGCGATAACGAGCTACATAAGAATGAGTCGCGCCATAACTTGAAATATTGGACACGTCAGCCTTATCTCGGCTTCGGCGTCGATGCGCACTCGATGTTGGAACCGCTCGTGTGGGGACGGGCGCCCTCGCCCGTCCAAGCCGAGCGCAGCTCGGCAGATGCCCGTGGCCACGACAACTCTGGATTCGCGACAGCCGTTGACAGCGTCGAGGCCGACCTTCACCATGCCATCCGCTTCGCAACCCCAGAGTCACTCGACGCCTACATGAATCGCGCGCCGCATACGGCGACCCCCGTTTCCGTGCGGGCAGCGATCGAAGAAAGTTTCTTCCTCGGTCTGCGCCTCAATCGCGGCGTCGATCTCGAACGCCTGCGCACAGAATTCAGCCCAAACGCAGTCGCCCTTTGGCACTCGGCAATAGAGCAATGCGTGCAAGACGGACTGCTCGAACAGCAAGGCACAATCCTGCGCCTCACCAGCCGCGGACGTCTCTTATCCAATGAAGTCTTTGCCAGATTCCTTACCGAAAAAACCGAAGAAACAAAAGTGGGAACCGGTCACGTGAATTCACGTTAGTTGACCGATCAGTGCCGTTCGGCTTGGCCTATCCGGTCCCCACCATTTCAAAAACTTTGGGGAGGCCGATGCCCAAGATGGGCGGCTCAAATGCCAGAGCCTGTATGCCGGCCTCTCCCGAAAGATTCATCCACACAATGCGAAACTGCGCCCGCGACGTACCGAGTTGCAGATCCAGCACTTCTCCGGTCTGAACCTTCGAGCGCACTCCGATCAAAACTGCCCCGTGGTTGCTGACGTTTCGCACTCGAACCAGCTCTGCGAAAGGCCGCGCCATCCTGTCCACTCCCCAGATGCGTACCGGCAACTCCAGATTCAGTCTGCGCTCTTTTCGCCGATCCATTTCCGCTCCGAGTTTCTCTACAACGATTCAAGCGAATCATAACCACCAACGCCTAAAAGCGAAACGTCACATCAGTTACACGCCAAACAGTTCCCGAAGTTACGTTGCATCAGGGAAGAAATAGTCGAGGAAATAGCTAATGTCTGTCTATATCATTTAGCTATTATGGAAATGAAATTACCGCACTTATTTTTCACGTGAAACATTCTTGAACGCAAACAAAGGACTTAGTCGAGGTTTCTCAGCGAGCAGGCTCCCGGCCCGCGAGCGTCGCCGCACGACCCACAGGGTCCCGCCGGCGCCGCCGGAAAAGACGGCTGGGTTGTCGCGCCGCTCTTCGCCGGTACGGCGAACAGTGAGAGCTGCGGCTCCAGTTTCTTGCTCTGGCACTTCGGGCACTCGGCTTTCTGTTTGCCGAAGACCAGAGCCTCGAACTCGTGTTGGCATTCCTTGCAGACGTACTCGAAGATGGGCATGAAGAAAACTCCGCGAAGAAAATTGCTGTCTTCTATTTAAAATCAAAGTGTGGGTACTTCGCAAACACCCGAGGAGACGCGTCCCTTCACACCACGTCGCTGGTTGCGCGGCGGCCATGTGCAAACGGTTGCCAGCTTTTTAATCCCGCGACGTTTTCATCTGCCTGCGCCCGAGGAGCGGCTGATCGAAGTCGAGCCGGGCATCGAGGTGCTTTGTCACTGCCACTGGCAAGCGGATCGCGCGTACGCGCTGACTATTATTATTGTGCACGGGCTTGAAGGGTCGAGCGACTCGCAGTACATGCTCGGCGTCACCGAGAAGGCGCTGGCCGCGGGGATGAATGTGATCCGCTACAACCAGCGCAACTGTGGCGGCACGGACGCGCTCGCCCCGGTGCTCTATCACTCGGGGCTGTCGAATGACGTGGCAGTGGTGGCGCGCGAGGTCATCGCACGCGACGGCGTTTCGCGCCTGGCGCTAGTCGGCTTCTCGATGGGCGGCAACATCGTTCTGAAGTTGTCGGGGGAGTGGGGATCACAAGCGCCGCCGCAGTTTCGAGCTGTCGCTGTATGTTGTCCGGCGATTGATCTGGCGACGTCAGCGGATGCGCTGCACGAACCGGCGAATCGAATTTACGAAAAATATTTTTTGTGGGCGCTTCATCGGCGGATGCTGCAGAAGGCGCGGCTGTTTCCCGACCACTTCGACGTGAGCCGCCTGCGCGGCATCCGGAGCCTGCGCGAGTTCGATGACAGGGTGACGGCTTACTATTGCGGCTTCGCGGGCGTGGACGATTACTATGATCGCGCTTCGGCGGCGCATGTGATCGAGCAGATCGCGGCGCCGGCGCTGATCTTGTGCGCGGCGAACGATCCGTTCATTCGCATCACGGCGGAGACGCGGCGAAAGATTTCGTCGAACCCGAACCTCACCTTCGTCGAGACGAGCGATGGCGGGCACTGCGGGTTCGTGGGGACACCTTTCAGAGTGCCGGCTGGAGTGAGGAATGCGAGCGATGGTCGTTATCACGACGATCAGTATGACGACGGTTATTGGGCGGAGCATGAGATCGTGAACTTCCTGCGCAGGTTCTAACGGATGAGGTTCTGATGGATGCCGACTTCTCAATCGAGCTGGGGCGGGAGGATCCGGTGCTGGATTTTCCCTGGAAGGATCCGGCGGGCAAGCTTGCTTATATTGACTTGAAGCGGCGTCCGGAGCTGATGGCGTGTGTCGAGGAGGCGGAAAAGTTCCCCGAACTGGGGGAATTTCTTCGGGCGATGAACTCGGGGCGGAGCATGGTGGAGACGGCGAAGTGCGATGCCTGGGTGACGACGGAGCTGAGCGCGGAAGAAGAAGTTTACAATGGGTCGCATAAGTCCGCGAGTTATGTGGATGTGGTGTTTTCTAATATTGATGCGCGTCTATCTTCATTGCGTCAGTCTTCGTTGCGTCAATCGTTGTCCGCTCACGAACAGTTTGCCAGGAAGCTGGTTGAGTTGCTGCGGCGGGCGCCGGAGACTCCGTCGGCGGCGGAAGTGTGTGTGCGGCGGTGTTATTTCGCGGAGGAGGGCGGCGTCCGGGAAGGTTTTTACTGCACCTTGTATGTGAGCGGCTACGGAAACGACGGCGCCAGCGCGCGTCAGAATTGGGCAGTGGGGCTGAAGCTGATGGGAAATGCGATCGTGCAGTTATCGGCGGCCGGGGTGGGGTGATGGGACGGGACGGCGAAAAAGAGTGCTTGGCAGGGGGTAATTCATGGCGACAACTAAGATCGAAAGAGCAGGCGTTGGTTTTGGCATTGGCCGGCAGGGTGGGTCGACGGTAGTCGAAGTTCGCCCCCACCATGACACCATTTCCGCACTTAGAGGAGTTCAGGTTGGCTTCGAACTGCTCAACGGAACCACGCCCGAGCAAGCGAAGAAAATCATAGATGTGCTGAACGAGAGCGTAATCGGCATGTTTGTCACTACCGTGTCGGAACGATAGGTCAGACGACAAGGCGGGAGCGTCGTCAGGCTGACGAGGTCACACCGAAACTCTGAAACCCTGAAATCGTAGATGACACTTATGGATGATCGTAGGTCTGGGCCGAGCTTACTTGGCTTGGATCCTTCGACTTCCCCTCGGCTTAGCTCGGGGCCTCGGCAAAAGCAGGGCTGGCTCGCGAGAGCGCCCTTCCCAACACGGACACCTAATACCTATGCGGGCTGGGCTCGGCGAGTCATCTTTTTCCAGTTGATCTTTTTCCAGTCAATTCGTTTCCAGTCGATTCTTGTGCGGACCAGGGAGAGGATTAGCATGAACAGAAAGATTTCCAGCAATCCTCGCGAGGCGGTGGGGATGGTTTGGGCTCGCTTGGGGAGCAGGGAGAAGCGTCCGTAGACGAATTCCAGGTGGACCCAGTAAACGAGGAGGGACGTCTGGCCTAATTGGATTAGCGGGCTGAAGCCGCGAGTTGCCAGTCCCCAGCGGCACCAGGCATAAGTCAGGAAAGCGATCACTAACAGGAGACCTATGCGCGTCATTAGAAAGTTCGGGCTGGTGTGCCAGTAATCGTAGGTGGAATAAAGATGGATGGAAGAGTGGTCTAGTTGGCGCGCTGCCAGGATTGCAACGGCTCCGGCAGCGGCGAAGAGGGCGAGAGTTTCGGCGGTGTGGGCGCGGGCTCGGTCGCTGAAGAGAATGAATCCGGCGGCCAGGCCGGCGAAGGCGAAGGCGGCCCAGGGAAAGATGGAAAAGAGCCAGGGTTGGGGAGCGCCGAGGTTGTGGCATCCGTCGATGTAGGACTCCAGCGGCCAGGGCAGCCAGGTTGGGCGCCAGGTGGTGTAGAGGGGTGGAGTTAGCAGGGCGATTAGAGACGCGGCGGCGATGGCGGCGGCGACTATAGCGAACCCAGAGCTGTTGTGGCCGCCGGCGGCTGCCGAGCTGCGCTCGGCTTGGACGGGCGAGGGCGCCCGTCCCCACACGAGCGGGCTACAGCGCCATGCTGTTAGGGTGATGCCGCAGAGTAACGCCATCAGGATCATGGAGAGGCCGATGATGTTTAGGACGTCCACGCGGAGTAAGTCGGACCACGGAGCCCATCCCCAGGCGATGAGAAACTCTTGCAGTCGGAAGAGGAGTCCGAAAGCGAAGATTTCGGCGCCGCGGCGGGCCATGGCGCGGGTGATTTCGGCGGGGGTCAGATTTTTGCGAATGAGTTTGTCGGTGACTAAGGCGAAGGAAATTCCGGCTAGAAAAAAAAAGAGTGGGGCCGGGAGCGTGCCCAGGAGTTGCGATCCTTTGAGGAAACTGGTGTTGCGGGCGTTGCCGCCTAGCCAGGCGTCATAACAGTGCGTCTGGAACATCAGGACGCAGGCCAGGCCGCGCATCCAGTCGATCCAGGCGAGACGGGAGGAAGAGGCCGAGGTCACATGCGAGAGTGTAACGTGCGAGGCGGGGTGGGGCCAAGGTGAGAGGCGGCGGCGAGGACGCCCATCTCTCCATTGTCCGGCCGCCCACGTCTGGAAAAACGCGAGACGTGGGCACCCGTTGTTGCAACTGTCGAACAAAGGCGTGCTAGCATTTTTGGGGAAGGACTTCGCCGTGAAGCGCTGGTTTAGTATCAGCACCGTTGCTTTGAGTTTGCTGATGGCGGGTTGTTTATCGCGGCTGGCAGTTGCTAAGGATGAGCCCAAGTGGATCGAAATACATTCCGCGCATTTCTCGGTGCTTACGGATGCGGGCGACAAGCGCGGGCGGGAAGTTGCTTTGCGGATGGAGCAGATGCGGGCAGTTTTCGGACAACTGCTTCTGAAAGAGAAGTTGAAAATGCCGGTTCCTATCACCGTCATCGCGCTCAAAAGCGACAAGCAGTATGGCATGGTTGCTCCGGCGAAACAGAGCATGGCGGGCGGATTTTATGTGCCGGGGCCGGATCGGGTTTATATCGTCCTGAATCTATTTGAAGCCGATCCGTGGCGAGCGGTGGCGCATCCGCTGGCGCATTATCTTTTGAATTACAACTATCCTCCGGCGCAGGGCTGGTTCGACGAAGGGCTGGCGGAATACTTTGGGTCGATACAGATCGGCAGGCAAGTGGAGATCGGAGGCGATCCGGAACTGGCGCCGGAATGGCACGAGGACATCTTCGATGAACTGCGGCGAGATCCGAATACGCCAAAGTCGCTTACGCAGTTGGTGAGTTCGCCGGTGTGGCTGTCGATGGTGGACTTGTTCACGATGAAGCATGACGGTTCGGGGGCGCGCGAGGGGACGCACAACACTCTGTACTATGCCCAGTCCTGGATGGTCGTCCATTATCTGGTGAACAAGAACAAGATGCCGGAGGCGGGGACGTACTTCGATCTGGTGCTGAACCAGAAAGTGCCAGTGGAAAAGGCGATGGTGCAGGCGTTTGATATGTCGCCGGAGCAGATGGAAGAGGCGGTGAAGACCTATTTCAAATCGCTGAGCGGATTAGGCATTGCGCTCGATCAGACGAAGAAGCCGGTTGCATATCCGGTGGACATTCAGCAGCCGGATCATTTCGCGCTGCCGTTTGACGCGGACGACATTGGGATGGCGGTCAGTCCGGTTAAGGATGAGGAAGCGAGAGCGGTGATTGGTGACGTGATGGCGCGCGTTCCGGAGCATCGCGATCAGGCGCTGCACGATTTGCAGCAGCTGACGGCGGATCCAAAAGATAATGAGGTGGCGCGTCGCGGACTGGCCTGGGACGATATTCGCCAGAAGCGGTTTGACGCGGCCGCCGACGAACTGGAGAAGGCGACGGAACTAAATCCGCGGGACCCGTGGATTTGGTATTACCGCTCGGCGCTGAAGTATCAGAAGGCGCAGGCGACGCGGCAAGAGATGCAGGGGCTGGCGAACATGATGCAGGATCTGCGGGCGGTAACGGATTGGTATCCGGAGTTAGCCGACGCTTATAACATGCTGGGTATGGCGCGCGTGGAGGGGGGCGGATTCAACTCGGCGCTGGAGGCGCAGCGGCAGGCGATCGCTCTGGCGCCGCGGAATGTGGAGTATCAGTTCAACCTGGGACAGATTTATGTTGCGGGGAAGAAGTGGGATCTGGCGCGGGAAGTGTTTACGCGGCTGAGGGCGGGACCGGATCGGGCGGCGGCAGCGGCGGCGAAGCAGCAATTGGAAGATCTGGAGACGCTGCAGAAGTATGGAGTGCGTCCGCAGCGAGCGGGGGAAAGCGCGGCGCCAGCGGGCGCGGCGGAAGATGAAGAGGCGGATGCGGCGCCGAAACCGACGCCCGTCAAGCCGGGGACGACCGGGCCGGTGCAATTTCTGAAAGGCAAGATCGTAAGTAGCGACTGCTCAAAGCCTCCCGAGGCGATGGTCACGATTCTGAGCGGTATGACGACTTACAAGCTGCATACTTCGGATTACAAAGCGTTGCTGGTGATCGGCGAAGATCAGTTTTCCTGCGATTGGAAGAACCGGGTCGTATCGGTGAACTACCGGGCGGTGGGGAAGCATGAAGGAGAATTGGTGTCAATTGAGACGCACTAAGCGCGACTTGCTCTGGCTACTAGTTGGTGAGGATTTGAACCTCCGATCTTCTGCTTGCAAAGGAAGCGTCCGATCCATCGAAGATGCCGCATGCAGCGTAGGTCAGGTCCCCTGAAGTGCTGCTTCGGGGCTGGTTTGGCCTCTTTGGACGAGGAGAGCGTTCAATTTCGCCATCACCTCAAACGCATCGGCTACGTAAAGCACGTCTGCTTTTCCTCGTGCCCATCCGCAGTTCGGGTCGAGATTCACCGCGCGGCGCTCGTTGATGAAGCGCCAGCCCACGACATGGGGCTCCTCGCCATGGCAACACGTGGACAAACCCTTGGGATGACGCGGCGTCGATCCGGTCTGGCCGACCTGATTCAGATGGGTCATGAAGCCGAGCACCGCCTGACTCTCTCCCGTTTGATCGACGAGTGATTTGCTGCCGCCGAGGGATGCGCCCGAGGCACGAAGGAAGTCAAGAATCAGCGTTTCCGCTTGATCGACATGGGGCTTTCCGTCGGCCTGCTTCTTGGTCCAGCCCGCGCCCGCCACAAATAGCACGTTGGCGTCGGGCCGGATGGTTTGTGCGTCGCTTTTCGGAGCGCGGATGCCGCTGACGACCGTTCTTGTGGCCGCTTGCGGGAGTGTTACCGGAATCTCTTCGACCTTTGCTGCGCCAGATGCCCGGGCCGACGCAGTGTCAGATCGTGCGTTATCAGTCAGTGCAGGTTCGGACCAGGCCGTTTCGCAGCCGGACTCGAGCAACACAATCCAAGGGCGCGCGTCGCGGCGAATGACTCCCTCGATCCGCTGCCGATAGTACCAGCGCGCAGCACAAAGTTCGCCGTTGACGGCTTCGAGCGAGGTGACATGCGTGTCCACACATCCGTTCAGACGATGCGCTACTCCCGGCAGAACGCGCATGAACCGTGAAGTTGCGGGCGCGAGAATCAATTCGGCTCGCGCTGCCCGGCAGAGCGCTTCCGCCGCCGCCGCGTCGCTCGCGTAGCGCGCGGTGGCAAAGTCAAGCCCAGCGACCGCAAGAATTCGATCGGCTCCGGTGGCTGCGATTGTCTCCGCCGCGGCAGCCACGTCCGAACCGATCAAACCGATGGTCAAGCGGGCGCCGAACTGCTTCGTCAACTTCAAAGCAGCGCCCAGAACTTCATACGATATTTTGGGGAGTGTGTTGCCGGCTTCCGAAACATGCGCCAGGAATAAAATATTCTGCGACATCAGGGTCCTGATCTCCGGTATTCTTCGATTGCCCACAAACTGCAGATCCCTCGCTTCGCTCGGGATGACAATTCCTATAAGTTACTTGCCAATCCATTCCGCAATCTCTTGCGCGATCTGCTCGGCCGACAGGTCTTTGACCATGCGCGTCTGACGCTGTTGTTTCGGCGGGCTCGCGCTCAGGAAGTGCAATCCACCAGACGGCAGCGGCACCGACTTCGCCCGCTGCAGCGCGGGCATCACCGTGCGCATATTCGCCATTCCAACCTGGGGATTGTTGCGAGGCTCCGGCAGATTGCCGGTCGCCCAGCCGAACAGAGCCGGCGGACCCGGGCAAACCGAAACCTGATGACGCCCGCCCTCGATCCGCTCCAGTACTTCGAACGAACCGTCGGCTAGAGCGTCGTCCAGAACTCTGAGTTGGTCGACGCCTTGAAACTGGTCGAGAATTTCGAGCCGCTCTCCAACCAATTGCATGGTGGCGCCTGCGCCTCGCGAAGCCGATTCCCAACCGCCGAACAGGAGCAAGCGCGAGCGATCGAGGCCGGCGATGCTCTGAATTGTTTCCGCCAGGAGCGCGGCGGTCGAGTGCGCGTCGGCAAAGCCGCTGGCGCTGGAATCGATCGGAACCAGTTCAAAACTCACTCTCTGGGCAATCGTCATCATCACTTGCTGGAGTTTTGCTTTTGGTCCCACGCTCACCAGCCAAACCTTGCTGCCGGCGACCTTGGATGCCAGGTTGGCGGCTTCATACAGGGCATGAGCCGCCCAGGGGTCAAGAACGGCGGGCAGCATCATTTCGTTCTTCAGCGCGGGACCGGTTGGGGTCGGGACTGGCTCCAGCGTTTGCAGGGGGTCGGGTACTATGCTGCCACAGACTACGATGTGATATCCGTTTGTCATTCGCGTCCCGTCAATTCAGTAATACACGTTTACCGGTGGAGCGCCGGGCGTCCCCGCCCGGCAGGCGGTCCGGCCCTCAGGGGCTAAAGCCCGCATCTTTATTGGCCGGTAGTGGCACGGCTGAAAGCCGTGCCCTTCCCTAAACCATCTATAAGACCAGCTTTGGCGTCTACGCAGCCGGGCGGGGACGCCCGGCTCTCCACTTTTGATTAGTTCAGCGCCGAGTGCGGTCCTCCGGCGCCGGCGCTGAATTCTATGTTGCCCTGCTCGCCGTCGGCCTCAGCCTCGCAATTCCACAGGCACGCGCCACAGTAAACACACTTCTCACGATCAAAGGCAGGCACTCCGTCCTCGCCGCGGGTGATCGCCTGCCCCGAGCACATCTCCACACATAACTTGGTTTCACAGGCGCGACAGAGTTCGGGACGACGAAAGCTCACGTGATTCGCATAGCCGGGCGGTGCCTGCACGCCTCCGCCCATGAGCAGAGCATCCTGGTGTGAGATGAGCAGTTTGCCATCCATTGGAATTGGCGGCCACCCACAACGGTCCATGATGCGATCGTGCAGCGAAGTGCCCTTGGCGGCGCATTCCTCCTGCATCTGCTTGAGCTCGGCCGGCGAAATTCGCGATCCGTAAGCTTTCTCCAGCGAGGGCAGCCCGTTGGACTTTGGATTTGAACGCGAGGCTGGCGTGATACGCCCGCCGGTCAAGCCCGCGACTGCCATGCCGATCATCCCAGTGATGACGCCCTGCTGGAATCCATTGCGCGAGTCGGCCGCAATCTTCGACTCGTCATCGACCCAGCTCTCCCGGCGGCGGCGCACGTAAGTTGCTTCAAGGTTTTCGCGAGTGAACGCGCGCTTTTGCTCCGCGAGTTCGATGACCGCTTCCGCCAGTTGCACGCCGGTGGTCCAGGCTTCATCCACTCCGGATCCCGCCAGCACGTTCGTGCTTCCCGACCCCTCGCCGATGCGGGCATAGCCGTTGCCCGCGAGAAATGGCTCGCCGTGGCGGCCCGATTCCTGCAGTGACTTGGCTCCCCACGACTTCAGGGTTCCACCCTCGAGAAAACGCCATAAATAAGGATGAAGCATAAAGTGCTGCAGGTAACGATATGCCGTGCGCACCGGACTGCGGAACCACGACGGAACAAAGATGCCAACCGAAGCGAGCCGTTCGGGATGAACGTAGAGAAAACCGAAGATTTCCGGCTCAGGGAATCCGATAGTGTGCAAGACCGTGCCAGGCTCCAGCCCGCTGTCTTCGCGGAGTTCGACGACCATCTTCATGCCGAGCGCCCATTCGCGGGAGCCGTGGCCCGGCGGCATTCCGATGTGCGAGTCGATTTTGCGGCCGACCGCTCCTACCGGGCCGTCGCCCACCACCGTCAGTGCAGCGCGCAGATCCATGCCCGGCGTGAAACCTGTTTCCGGATGGCCTTGGAGATCGGTCCCCTGATCGGCGAGCCGCACACCAACAACGGCGTCTCCTTCAGTCGTGTCTCTTTCAATCAATGGCTCGGCGACCGGCATGCCCGGCCAGATTTGCACCACGCCGGACGCTGCAATTTGATCGCTAACCCACTGGTTGAACTGACCAAGCGACAGCACGAGGCCGTCATGTTTCCGCATGAACGGTGGGGTAAAGGGTAGCTCGAAGGCATCATGCTTCAGACCGAGCACGAAACCAACGGAGCGAAGCACGCGGTCGGTAGCCTTGAACGTGAGAGGTCGGAGACTCGTCCGGCGGCTCGCCCGCGTGGGATCGAGCAGGTAAACGAGTTTCTCCTTCTTAACGGCCGCCGACATGGGAATCTCGGTGAGATCCACGCCGGGAAAACTGGCGCGTATCCCGCGGGCTCGCGTGACCGCGCCCGAGACCCCGAAACCAAGCCCGTCGGCGCGCTCGTAGCAAATTACCTGCAGAGGCAGGCCGGGGGATGTTGCGCTCTCCAGCCGCACCGAGCCATCCGAATTCAGCAAACTGCGGCTTAAGGTCGTCAGGAAGCCGCCCATCGCGGGACCGAAGCCCACGCAGGCGATGTCGACGGTCATCTGCTGCCGCTCGATCTGTTGCTGATCGATCTTTTGTTGCTCGATCGCGGCGGCTTGTTCTGAGGAATCGGCGCTCATGCAGGGTAATCCAGCGCCTCCGGGATCATGAGCTTCGAAATCGCCTCGGCGGCCCGGTCCTTGGATAGCCGGCAGCCCGTGAGGCAGGTAGCGAGCTTCGTTTGCAACGAGAGAAACTGCTCGGCTCCATTGCACTTCGCACACGGACCAGCCTTCTTGGGATGCGAACCATCTTTTCCAATGACATCCAGACCGTAAGAACCAATGCCCGGAATGATGCCCTCAAGAGAATCCAACTCGTCCTGCTGATAGCAGGCCCGGTATCCCGCTTCGTCCCACGCGGGGTGACGGTTGTATCCAAAAACCAACTCCGCGCAGATGCGGGGAACTTCTCCACTGGCCCGCGCCGACTGCACGTGGCACAGGTCGGTCATAAAATTCACGAGGCCAGCCAGCCCTTCTGCAACCGCGGGATCGCTCGGTCCGCGCCGCTCCAGTTCGATCGCATCGAGAATCTGGCAGCGCGCCGCGAGCAACCAGCAGAGCGCGTCGGCCAGTGGGAACGTAACACCCTGGCGCGCGCTCTGGTAGAGACGGCCACCGTCAGCATCAGTGCTGTGCTGCAAACGCTCCAGTGTCCACAGCCACATTCCCATGGCCGTTGCCAGCGCGCATGCGCCGGTGCCGGGTCGATCGGACGCTATACCGCGCATCTCCTTGCTCCACGCCTGGAACTGGGCGAGGAAGAGCGGATTGGTCATGGTGACGGAAAGTTGGCGCCGTTGCACAGCTTCGGGCCCCTCGTAGGTTGCTTCCAGTTGCGCATCCATCCACTTGTTGCCGAGGAAGCCCGGGCAGTCTTCTGTGATGCCGTATCCGCCCATCAGGCTGACGGCTTCGCGCATCATCTGCGCGCCCCAGCCGGTGTTCCACAGCTTGGTTGCGGGGCAAAGGACGTCAGCCAGCGAGTCCAACAGAACGAAACGCAGAAGCGGATCGGATTCCAGTTGCGCTCTGTTGGGATCAGCGGCCGGTAGGCGGAGAAGAGCAGCCGCCCGTTCTGACGCTTCGCGTTGCAGCTTCGCGCGCGCTTTGGCAGTGGTGACTCCCCGCGCATCCAGCAGTTTGTCGGCCTCGCGTTCCAGCGGATCGAGTTCATCAAACGCCCGCGCCGCCGCAAATCCAAGCGCTGCGCCGGCCTCGCCGGTCGCCCAGACGTCCACCAGCCGGTGCAGCGCGTCTTCGCGAGCCTGCAGCCCGAGTTCATAACGCACCGATCCTGGCGTCGCCGTCTCCGCGCCACGGAACCGCCCTCGCTGATATCGGATGACCGGCTCGACCGCGGAGAGCAGCTTCGCCGCAGTCATGATGCCCACGGTCACGCGCGTCCGGCGGAACACGGCTTCAATAACCTCGCTGTGGTTGTAGCGCGGCACGATAACACCATCTTTCACGTCGTAGCCGCCAACAATGCGGCTGGCGGGAATGCGCAGGCTGAAAATCGGATCGCCCGTCGAAGAGAGCTGATGCACGAGCTTTCGCGTGGGCGTGCCGCGATCGAATGTGCCGGGATCGCCTTCTTCCAGGATCACCATGCAGCTTCCCTTGATCCGATCATCGCCGGAATCGACCGCCGCCGTCACAAAATTGGCGAACGCGATATTGGTGATGAAGCGCCCGCGTTTTTCCACCTGAAGAACCGGCTCTTCTCCTTTTTTCCACTCGGCGATGCGGATTTTTCCGTTGAGCATGCCGGTATCCACGCCGACGTAAGGGATGGGCTCGGTCAGGCAGAATGCTCCCCGCCAGGGTTTGCGATCCTCCCCGGCCTGAGGCGGCGCGGCCAACTGCATGTACTTGGTTTGCTGCTCGGGCGTGCCTCGCTCGTGAATTGGCGCCAAGGCCAGACAGCCGGCCAGGCTGGCGGTTGCGGCCCCGCCGTCCACCCATGCGAGTTCAAACGCTACCAGCGCCAGCGCCAGGTTCTTCGGGCCCGCGATGAATCCACCCTGCTCGGGCTCCATGAAGACGGCCGTGATCCCGAACTCGTCGAACGCCTTTAGCAGTTCGGCCTTGGCCGGCGTCCAATCATGCGAATTGCGGCCGCCGTTCGCCACCAGACGCGCCACCGGACCGCGGGCCACAGATCGTGCCGACTGCACCAGCATCTGCAGGTCGTAGCGGTCGGCGAATCGCCATTGAATCTGGCGCGCGGCGTCGGAAGGAAGCGTCCGCAGCAGTTCCGGCTTGACGGGGGTGGCAGTGGAGGCCATGGCTTTGCTCCTTTGCTCAGTGGTCGTTCCGATTCTGCCGTCGCATGACCGGCGGGTCTGTGATGTCGGTCATAAGAGCCTGTGATCATGGCACATTCACCGATCCGCGACCTGCGTAGCTGCGGTCAGGCGGCAAAATGGCGTCCGGCACAGCGCAAAACGCTGAAGATGCTCCTGTCCGGGGCTTGTCAGTCTTGATCGAAACTCTCAGATTTGGGCTCTGGCGAAAAAAGGGGCAGGTATCCTCTTCAATCTTCAATCCGTGGACAACTGCCCTTTCTTTTCCTTTTACGCGTTCTCGATTGCGGTCTCTTGATTGAGATACAGGTATCGCTTAGCGTTTGCCCCCAACTGCGTGACCGCGTCCATCACGCACTTCGTTTCCTTTGAAGTGGGCAACCTTATCGAGACGCTTCCCCGGTTCAGGTTTGTCGCCACGGTTTGGCCTTGGGCCTTTATAGCCATGCTCAGGATGGTAGCGGTTATTCACATGGCCGCGGAAGCCTTCAGAGCCATGAAACCACGGGCCAGCGCCAATGAAGACGCCACCCGAAAACCACTCCGGGCCGTAGTAACCGTAGGGGGCGCAGTCGTACGGAGCAACGTCATAGTAGCCGTAGGGACATTCAGGCGCGACTCCGATGTTAATGCTTACCTGAGCCTCTGTTTTGGGAGTAGTTGCCATAAAGCAGATTCCAGCAATGGCAGCTAACGCAAGGAACTTAAATCCGTTCATAAATTATCCTCTCCAATCGGGGCGGTCATCTACCTACCCCTCCGTTACCGTAGCGACTCAGATCATCTTGATCTGAGCAATATTGAACACAGGAATGGACGTGTGGAGAGAATTGCGAGTTGCTCAATGCGTGACGAAGCACTGGATGGCGGTTTAACAGCTATCACTTGAGCAGCCCAGACCGACATTTCACGCGCGAACCGGGTAGCCATCTGGATCTTTGCCGCGGATGTGGTGCCACCATACCTGAAAACTGGGCCCGTTGGCTAGTGTCTTCCACAGCTAGTATCTTGGTGCGATAATCTGGCGTGAAAGTTCAAGCACACCAGCTTGTTCTCTCCCCCGGTGAGGCATGATGCATTCGGGCGAAACTGAATTGCGGAAATTCTTGGCGCCGGAAGTCGTCTTCGGCGTTGGCAGCTTACACTTGGCCGGGCAGTATGGACGCAACCTCGGCGGCAGCAAAGCGCTAGTCGTTTCCGATCCCGGCGTTCTCGCTGCCGGCTGGGCGCAACAAGTCCTTGCAAGCGTCGAGGCTGCTGGTCTCGAATCCACGCTATTCACTCAGGTCACCCCCAATCCGCGCTTCGATGAAGTGACCGCCGGGGCAACGGTGTATGCCGAACAAGGCTGCGATGTCATCATTGCGGTGGGCGGCGGCAGCGCCATCGATTGCGCAAAGTGCATCGGCCTGCTTTCGGCAAATCCAGGCGGCCTCCGGGCTCTTGTGGGTGTTGACAACGTGGGCGCGCCGATGCCACCGACCATATGCATTCCCACAACGGCAGGGACATCTGCCGATATCTCGCAATTCGCAGTGATCGCGGACCGCAAGATCAAGCGCAAACTCCTGATCATCAGTAAGGCGGTGGTCCCCGATATCTCCCTGATCGACCCCGCGACGTTAACCACCATGGACGCGTTCCTTACCGCCTGCACGGGAATGGACGCGCTGATACACGCGCTGGAGGCGTATGTGTCGCTCGGACGCTCGCCGCTAACGGATAATCATGCGTTGCAAGCAATGCGGCTGATCAGCTCCAATCTCCAGAAATCGATCGCCGAGCCGAACAATCTTGACTACCGCACGAACATGATGCTCGGGAGCCTGGAAGCCGGTTTGGCCTTCTCGAACGCCAGCCTGGGTGCGGTTCACGCGATGTCGCATAGCCTTGGCGGCCTGCTGGATCTTCCGCACGGCCAATGCAACGCCATGCTCTTGGATGGTGTGGTTGATTTTAACTACGGCCACGCCGAGCAACGTTACCGGGATGCGGCAACTGCTATGGGCATCGAAGCCAGTGGCATTCCCTCGGGTGAAATTCGCAAGCGGCTCCTGGCTGAGATTCGGCGGCTACGGGATGCGGTAGGCCTCGGTGACACCTTGTCGCGGAGTGGGGTCCATCGCACCGAAGTGCATGAACTCGCTGAGGCCGCGCTGGATGATGCCTGTGTGGTCACCAATCCAAGGCAGGTAAATCAGCGGGACATTGAGGTCATATACGAAGAATCCCTCTGACAACTCGGAAGAGCTGCGCCGAAAAGTTTTGGGGTTGGGCGACAGTTCCGTCCGCAAGACTCATTACCCCAGTCTCAGACGGCGTCTCGTGGAACTGGAGCATCTCCGTTCAGAGCTGCAGCGAAGTGAGGCGTACTTAACTGAGGCGCAGCGATTAAGCCACACCGGCAGCTTCGGCTGGAGTGTTCCGGCGGGGGAAATCTCCTGGTCCGACGAGACTTTCCGAATCTTTGAATACGATCGTGCGGATAAGCCGAGTTTGGAACTGGTGCTGCAGCGAGTTCATCCCGATGATCGAGCTCTCGTGCGGCAGACTCTTGATCGTGCTTCCAACGACAGCGCGGGTTTTGATTATGAGCATCGCTTGCTGATGCCGGACGGGAGAGTCAAGCACCTGCACATCGTAGCTGATGCGCTGCGGGATTCATCAGGCGCCATCGAGTTCGTTGGGGCCGTGATGGACATCACCGCAGCAAAGCAGGCCGAAGATCGCCCCCGTCTGGTCCTGGACACAACTCCCACACTGATCCACACCGCTCGGCCTGATGGCTACCTTGATTTCTTCAATCGAACTTGGCTGAGGTACGCGGGCCTCTCGTTAGAGGATCTGCAGGGCTGGAAATGGGCGGCTGCAATTCATGCTGAAGACGTCGAAGGAATGGTGAACAAGTGGCGCGCGTCCATAGCCAGTGGGGAACCCGCCCTGTATGAGGCGCGCGTGCGGCGGGCAGACGGAGAGTATCGCTGGATGCTCCACCACACAATCGCTGAGCGCGACGAACACGGGAAGATTGTTAAGTGGTATGGATCGAGTATCGATATTGACGATCGCAAGCAAGCGGAAGCAAGGCTTCGGCAGGACGAAATGGAGTTACGGCAGATGCTGGACCTCACACCACAGCACGTCCACGTGTTAACGGCTGAGGGCAGCCTCGTTTATTCGAATGAAATGGCGGTTAAATTTCACGGCGACACGCTGGATGATTGGCGTGGGCGTCCGTTTTCCCAATGGCAAATGGACGAGCTGCCGGTTACCCTTTTCCATCCCGATGATCGAGAGCGGGTGATGAATGAGCTCAAAGACAAACTGTCCAGTGGCTCTCCGCACCAAACCGAAGCGCGTTTACTGAGAAATGACGCTAGATATGTCTGGTTTCTTTACCGCTTCAACCCTCTTAGAGATGAACGCGACCGCGTGCTTCGATGGTATGTGGCGGGTACAGATATCGAGGATCGTAAACAAGCGGAAGAAAGGCTTCAGCATGAGAACGTTGCTCTGCGCGAAGAAATCGACAAGACATCGATGTTCGAAGAAATCGTCGGAACTTCCGCTGGCCTGCAAACCGTAATTTCTCGTATATCCAAAGTCGCTCCTACTGACTCCACCGTTTTGATTACCGGCGAAACCGGGACCGGCAAAGAACTTGTCGCCCGCGCCATCCACAGGCGGTCTCATCGCTCGTCTCGCGCATTTGTGGCCGTGAACTGTGCTGCCATCCCGCGCGATTTGATCGCCTCGGAATTGTTTGGTCATGAAAAGGGCGCCTTTACGGGGGCGATTCAGCGGCATGTGGGCCGCTTTGAATTAGCCGAAGGCGGCACGATCTTCCTCGATGAAGTCGGAGACCTTCCGGCTGAGACCCAGATCGCTCTCTTGCGTGTTCTGCAAGAACACGAATTTGAACGCGTGGGCGGAACTCGATCCATCCAAGCAAATGTTCGGGTAATCGCGGCCACCAACCGTGACTTGCAGGCTGCCACCGAAGCGGGCATCTTTCGTAGCGATCTCCTTTACAGGCTCAATGTTTTTCCGATTGAAATTCCTCCTCTGCGGGAACGAAGGGAAGACATTCCCCTGCTGGTCGAGTACTTCATCGATCGCTACGCAAGACAAGCAGGAAAAAAGAGGATACGTGGGGTAAACAAAAAGAGCCTGGACTTGCTTCAGTCGTACCCCTGGCCAGGTAACATTCGCGAATTGCAGAACGTGATTGAACGATCTGTAATCGTGTGCGAAACAGAAACTTTCTCGGTGGATGAGAGCTGGCTTTCTCGACAGCCCCATGCAACTGAGCCGCGGAACTCGCTTGATCTGACTGAAAAGCTTGCTGCTCAAGAGAAGGAAATGATTGAGGCTGCCTTGCGCGAATGCGGAGGACGCGTGTTCGGACCGTCAGGCGCGGCTGCCAGGCTGGGTATGCCACGATCTACACTGGAGTCGAAGATTAGGTCGCTGAAGATCAACAAAAACTACTTCAAATCCGCAGCTTCTTCTAAGAACAACTAGCCGCTCCACCGAATCTCAAAGATCCCCGGAACTATGTTGTACAGGATTCCGACAATTGGCGAAATTTCGTCACTTATCTATTCGTTAAGTCAAATATATTCAATAGCTTACAATTGGAGTTGCGATTGCATTGCCAGAGGAGAAAGTCGCTCCGAGAGATGGCATGCTGAAGATCAATAGAGTAGCGAACGGAGAGTTGGTATTTGCGCTCAGCGGTCGGATGGCCGCCGAAAATGTAGCCGAGTTGGAAACGCTCTTAGAATCAGAAGAGCAACGTCGCCCCATCATTTTGGATTTAGAAAACATAACCCTCGTCGATCGGGACGTCGTCAAGTTTCTCGATCGCTGTGAAGCGGACAGTATCCGGCTCAAGAATTGCCCAGCATACATCCGTGAGTGGATTGCGCGCGCCAGAGAGAAACAGAGCGACCTGGGTTAAAGGGAAACAGATTTTGTCGAGCAAAATTCACTGTTGTGGGGAATCGCCATGAATTTGACTGATATTTCGGATCTTGACATACGCGACGGAAAGTTTGCGAGTGTTGCTTTGAGCACGGTCAGCAGGAACATGGAACTCTATGGATCGGAAGAAATCCGTCCAGGGGCCGACTTCGCGGGGATCGTTGGGCAGAGTCCAGCCCTCCGGGAGGTACTGCAACTGGTCGAAATGGTGGCGGGAACCGATTCGACCGTACTCCTGTTGGGAGAAACGGGCACCGGCAAGGAACTCATCGCCCGCGCGATACACGAGCGCAGCCGCCGGAAAGACCGGAACTTTGTGAAGCTCAGCTGCGCTGCCATTCCCACCGGTCTGCTCGAAAGCGAACTTTTTGGCCATGAGCGCGGCGCCTTCACCGGTGCGATCACTCAAAAGATCGGCCGGCTTGAGCTGGCTGACCAGGGTTCGCTGTTTCTGGATGAAATCGGAGATATCCCGCTTGAGCTGCAACCCAAACTTCTCCGCGTCTTGCAGGAGCGAGAATTCGAGCGGTTGGGCAGTACGCGGACGAAGGAAGTCAACGTTCGGGTTGTGGCTGCGACCCATCGCAACCTGGAAGAGATGATCCTGGAGAAACAATTCCGCAGTGACCTTTACTACCGCCTGAATGTTTTCCCAATTTCCATTCCTCCTCTGCGCGAACGCCCAGAAGACATTCCTCTGTTGGTACGGCATTTCGTCCAGCAATTCGCCAAGCGGATGAACAAGAGAATTGAGTCGATTTCTTCGGAGACCATGCAGGCGCTGACTCGATATCCATGGCCAGGAAACATTCGTGAATTGCAAAATATTATGGAACGCTCTGTGGTCGTCTATGAAAAGGGGAACCTCTCCGTCAAGAAGAGTTGGCTCTCGCGGGAGTCCTTCCACAGCGAACCGGCAACCCAGTCGCTCATAAAAAGGTCTGCGATGGAAGATCGAAGAATGATTGGCGCTGCCTTGGCCGAAGCCAGAGGCCGGGTGTCGGGACCGTCGGGTGCGGCAATCAAATTGGGTATTCCGCCCTCCACTTTGGAATCGAAGATCCGATCGATGAATATCAATAAATATAGCTTCAAGACCGCCTAGTTGAAGAGCGCTTCTGTCGGAATGCACGATATTTCACGAACTCCGCGAATTCGCGAAGAGATTGCGATTCTGGAGTCTTCGAGCCTGAGCGTTTTGAAGAACTTACCAATGGCGCTGGCATTGCTTCCATAGGTTCAGGAAGAACGAGCACGTGTTGCCTAGACAAGTAGAGAACGGAAGGATCGAGCGGCTAAGGTGGCAGGCCAACGCGATTGGCAGATGCGGCGATGGCGACACTGAACTTCGGGAGGCTAACGCATGAGCTCTTTGCCGATACCGGACCACTCATTCAACTCCCTCGAGTCGTCGAGCGCTAGAGCGGAACTGCAACGCGAAAGCGACCGGCTGAAGCTGCTTCTGGAAATGACGAACACCCTGGTGTCCAATTTGGAGCTGCGCGATCTGCTGCGCGCGGTCTCGGCAAACATCCGGCAAGTCATGCACTGCGACTACGTCGCGGTGTGGCTGCCGGATTCGGAGCAGTGCCAATTGCGCCAACTTGCTTTGGACTTCCCGGAAAGCAAAGGAATCGCGAGGGAGGATTGGCTGCAACCGGTCGAGGGGTCCGCGATAGGCAGGGTATTCAAGACTGGCAAGCCCCTCGTAGTGGATGTCATGAATGAGCAGTCGGCTCCTGTGGCGGCTCCCTCGTCTCGTGCAGAGGGCCTGAAGTTTATCTGCGTCCTGCCCCTGATCAGCCGAAACCGGACGCTCGGGGTTCTGACGCTCGGCAGCCGGGTCGAGAACGCATTCCGTCCGGAAGACGTTGATTTCCTGTCGCGAGCGGCGGGGCAGGTAGCGATCGCCATCGAGAACGCCTTGGCCTATCGCGAGATCGCCGAATTAAAGGACAAGCTGGCGGAGGAGAAGTTCTACCTGGAAGATGAGATTCGAACAGAGCACAATTTTGAAGATATCGTGGGGGAGAGCCCCACGCTGAGGCGCGTACTTCAGCAAGTGGAGACCGTAGCTCGCACCGATTCGACAGTCCTGATTCTAGGGGAAACGGGAACCGGAAAAGAACTGATTGCCCGTGCTATTCATCACCTCAGCAATCGTCGCGACCGCGCGCTCGTGAAGCTAAATTGTGCGGCAATTCCTACTGGGTTATTGGAAAGCGAACTCTTCGGTCACGAAAAAGGAGCGTTTACCGGCGCCATCGCGCAGAAGATTGGGCGAGTCGAACTCGCAAACAAGGGAACCCTCTTTCTGGATGAAGTTGGCGATATTCCACTGGAACTGCAACCCAAGCTGTTGCGCGTTCTCCAGGAGCAGGAATTTGAACGACTGGGCGGCATACGCACCATCCGGGTGGACGCACGGCTGGTGGTCGCGACGAATCGCGACCTGGATCAGATGGTCGCTCAACGGGAGTTTCGCCAGGACCTGTTTTACCGGCTCAATATCTTCCCCATCCGTGTGCCTCCATTACGGGAACGGGTTACGGATATTCCTTTGCTGGTCAATTTCTTCGTGAACAAGCACGCGAAGCGAATGGGCAAGCGAATTGAGAGAGTTCCGGCAGAGACGATGCACGCCCTAGCTTGCTGGCATTGGCCGGGTAACGTCCGCGAGTTGGAGAACGTCATTGAGCGGGCCCTGATTCTCTCCCAGGGACCAGTTCTGAACGTGCCCCTCACTGAACTAAGACGGGGAACGCTCGCAATCCCCAGTACTAAGGTCCAAACCTTCGAAGCCTCAGAAAGGGAGCTCATTCTCCGCGCGCTCCGCGAAGCCAATGGCGTCATTGCCAGTGCCGCAGGAAAGCTTGGGATCAAACGTACGACCTTAAATTCAAAAATGCGTAAACTACATGTTTCGCGGAGCGATTTGTTTTCGGCCTGAGGCGTCGTTCTGACCATATCGCCATAAGGGAAGACCGCGCCACGCCGAAGGGGCCGCCCACAACCGAGTGAATGCTTACTTGTGCGGAGAATCTGAGCCTTGGCTTGATAGTTCGTGCTGACCGCGGAAGGGCAATTTGAGTTTCCGGGCAATCTCGGGCCAAAACTCGCGTAATATATCGAAACCGGAGTCAGCGAGCATTGAGTAGCCAACCTGCTGGGCTGCCGGAGAGAATCCACGCTTGTTGTCTGGATGGTAGACATTGCTCAGCGCGACAGCGCTTGACGTTCCGAGCCATTCGGAGAAATTGAACACATGCGTGCCATCCTCCCGGTGCGCAATGAACACGTGGACTGCTGCATGGACCAGACGCTTCCCCCTCCCTCCTTCAGCAAGACGATAGTAACGAGGGTCTTCCGAAAATATCGTGGGGTATGCAAAATCTTTAAAAAACTGGGATGATGACTGATCGGCGAACCCGGCGCCGAAGCGCTTGCCATAACCCGATGCGCCCTGCCCAAAAGTGGGATCGCTGTTTTCCGCCTGGCCAATCCCCGCGTTGTACGCGACATTGATGAACGTAACCGGATCAACCGTGTCGTGGACAAAGAGAATGAATTTGTCCTTTGGTTCGAGTGTGCACAAAATGGCCCCCGGCTTATAGTGGCGTGCATGTACAGATTTGCGTTCCAACCTTCGAGCAAAGGTTCCGGCGATCTTTTGAAACTTTCCGTGATAATCCTGCCAGCGCACCAGCGGCGGCGGCTCTACGCATGACCCTGCCCCGCTTTCCTGGATCTGCTCCTGGGAAAGGGGAGTTAGGGCGGAAGAGGCTTGTTGAGCAGGCGAGGATTCCTGGGCTTGGACCATGCAGCCCATCACCAGTGTGGCCGATAAAAGCCATCCTCGCCAGACTGCGACAATAAACTCTATTCCCCATTGTCCGCAGTGAAGCCTAATCACAATTGCCGCCTTCAACAAGGATCATACGCAACAGTTTTCCGCAATCACGGCAGACATCACAAGGCTTGCAAAGCAGAACCAATCTTTTCCGGTTGCTTCTTGGCGCACCGTCTGATCCCTGGTTTTGGGGCGCCGATGACCTGACCCTGCTGCACCTGGTTCCTTCTTCGTTGTATTCAAGTCTGCCTTTGCTTTCTGCACAATCTTCTTCGACTCCCAGGTTACTTCTGCTTCGTTTGCATTTACACCTTGCTTGAATGCAGTTGGGATGCCATACCCGAGAAGTGTGTCTTTTGGCGAAATCCAGCCCCGGAAGGTCCTGCGGGTGTGGTTCTCGCAGACACTTGAATGCTAGGGCAGCTTCAAGACCGCGTAGCTTAGGGCCGTTTCTCTCCGCATCCACCAAGTTATTTTCACGAACTTCGCGAATTCGCGAAGAGGTTGCGACTCTGTGATGCACGAGTCCGAATGTTTTGAAGGACTTACCAATGGCGCTTGCGTTGCATTCATAGGCTTAGAAAGAAGAATGACCAAATCAAAAGGAGAGAAACATCATGGACAGAATGCTGGTAGTAGTTTTCGACAATGAAACCAAAGCGTACGAAGGGAAAAAGGCGCTTATGCAACTGGATGCCGAAGGCAGCATCAGCGTCTACGCCTACGCGGTGCTGGCGAAGCACGCGGATGGCACTGCA
>Ga0187888_1001262_pt1 | contig 24434 bp, 15 predicted proteins | sample June2016WEW_7_40_FD_132987 | JGI IMG/M metagenome (GOLD analysis project Ga0187888, IMG submission 132987) | Peatland microbial communities from SPRUCE experiment site at the Marcell Experimental Forest, Minnesota, USA - June2016WEW_7_40 | ecosystem: Environmental > Terrestrial > Soil > Wetlands...
CCCACCACTTGGAAATAAAAAAGCTCCGACCAGCAGGTCTGGGCACTTGATCTCAGCGGATAGCCCAGTCGGCCGCGATCAATTTAGCTGACCAGAAGTCATCAATTTATCTGGCCGCCAAAGGTCAAACCACCAACAATCTAATAATGCTCTATCGCGGCCTCGGCCTTCCCTCGTGTGCCGGACGGTGAACCCAAAACCTGTCCACATGTCGCTAAGATTGTAATCCCTACGACATTTGAGGCTGACTCCGGCCAGGTGTTTGGTTTCCAATTTTAGCGCGTCCATCAACGAACGAGCAACCCCCCGGCCGTGAAACTTCTTGCCGGCTGCGAGGTGGGTAATGGCCACGCGATTCTTGGCCACGCGGAACACAACGTATCCAGCGACAGAATTGCCTGGAGCGATCGCAACAAGGATCCACTTCCGGCGTGCAGCCTCCTCAAATGCCCCTTTGGGGAACGCGCCGAGGGTGCTTTTGTTGGCTGCGTGCAAAAGAAGAACTTCCTGAAGCAAAGGAGAGTCCGGCGCCATGCGCTCGATTCGAAAAGAAGGCGAAGCATTACCCATCTTGTTCCTCCGCTTCGCGGCCGAGGCGATATTTGATGTCGTAGTTGATGATGAAGTCCAATTCCTCTGACGTAAACCCGTAGTGTGCCGCAAGCATCGTGTCAATTCTATCAATAATAGGCTTTGACTGGTTTACGCGAAATGACAAACACTCAACAGATTTTTTGCCCTTGTACACTCTAACGGCATCCACGGCGTTGCGCTTAAGGTCTTTGACATACTCCTTACCTAAATTGGATAACGAGTCCTGCTGGCGGGAAGTCATCTCACGTGGATCAAAAGGGAAAGTCTGGATATCCCGATTGCCGAGATGGCGACAATCTGACGTGATTGTAAAATACCACCACCACAAATCACTACTCAACGCCGCGATGATTGCATACTTATCAATTTCAGGAAGTAGGTGAATAATTTTTTCTTCGCTGGAGCCAGTGACAAAATCAACAAAGACCTTCCAATAAAGACCACCCCTCCGGTAATAGACTATATTGTTTGAATGATTCGTAAAACAACCACCAATTTCTTTCTTATGGGATCGTAGCTTTTTTAAGATGGAAGCAGCCTCAACGGCTCCGAGTTTGGGAATGCTTCCCTCCAAGCGGTTGTCATGTGTCCTAACATATTCGATTCTTGAAAACAGTTCAGGCCGTGCTTCCGAGTCCCACATCAAGTATCTTGTTGTGTCAATGTCGCCAGTTTCCTGACCAATGTTTTGAATCAGGATTGACAACTGAAGATTCACACCGTCGAAAAGTTTGCCTGGCCTCCAACTGAAATTGGCGACGGACAATCTACAGGAGGACTCTTTCATGTGCGCTATCAGCGGAATCATTCGGTCAGTGCTAAACGCACTCAGTGGAATAATCATTCCAACTTCGCTTCCGTTGCGACTCAGCCGTGTGCATCTTTCCAAAACATAAACGAAAAGGTTGCTGCAAGTTTCAGTCTTATATCCGCGAAGTTGATATTGGCTCTTGACGTCCTTGTATTCGACATACGGGGGATTGCCGATGATTACATCAAAGCCACCGCCCGTAATTATCCTGTAGAACTGGATGAACCAATGGAATGGCTGGTGAGATTTCACCCAGTTTTCGTGAGCAACTTTGTCGCCCACTTTGATACCATATTCCCCCGCCAGATGACGATTGAGTTCGTTTTCCAGGGCCGCAAGCCGTTTCCGGAGTTCCAGCTTGTCGGCATATGGAACGGAATCGTCTCCCTCGATTTGGAGCTGGCGAAATCTGTCGAATGTTTGCTGCAGGTCGGCGGCCGCGACGCCGATTGTTTCCATTGCGTTGTCGAAATCCAGCGTGCTGGTGACGGCATGCTTGACTTCGTCGTAGTTGGCATAACCGACGAGTGAGTTGCCGGCGCGAACGTTGAAATCAATGTCCGGCAATGGCTCGATACCGAGGTTCTCTTTTTCTGGGTGTGGGTCAACCTGGGCCGCGAGCTTGAGGAAAAGCCGCAGTTTGCAAATTTCCACCGCCTCCTCCATAATATCGACACCGAAGAGATTGTTCAGGATGATGCTTTTAAAGATAAAGTAACGGCCCTTCAAATGCGCCGCCACATTTTCAAGCACCGTGCGGAAATCAGCGTATTTTTTCGGATTGTGAGCCTTCAAATTTTCTACGGCCTTGGAGGCAGGCGTGAAATTGGTGAAGCGCTGCTGGTGATAGGCCACGGCCTCACTCGTGGTCAGGCTTCGGGTCGAATTTCCCGTACGCACATACAGGGATTCCTGGTTGTTTTCCTTTACATAAACCGCGGTGGCTGATGGTGTGGCAGTAACTCGGCAAACGTCATGCTCCCCGAAACGCACAAACGAAACGCGCAAGTCCGTGGAGTGTTGCCTGCCGAATGCGCCGAGGAGCAGGGTCATCAGCCAATTCTCGTAAGCATCCCGATTGCGCTTGTCTTGGCTGAACAATTGCAGATCATCTTCAATTCCAAAGATATTTCCATCGTCCTGAACGCCGATCAACAAATCTCCGCCGCCTGAATTCAGTAACGCTGCCACCGTCTTGATAATCACATTTTCCATCATCTTGTCCCCCTTGCCCTCTTTAACATTCCAGCGGGCAGTTGACTTGAATTCCAGGAAACGGCTTTCGCCTGCTGCAATTAGTTCGCGAATTGATTCCTCTGGCGATTTCGTCCGCATTCTCTCATCATCAGCTAAGAATCCCTCCATGCGCTCAAGGCAGCTTTCATACAGAGGTTCGAGGATATTGAGTGCCGCAAAGAGAAATGCGCCCGATCCACAGGTGGGGTCGAGAATGGTTACCCTCTCTATGGCATGCCAGATGGCGCGCAAAAGATCGGGGCCCTCGGTGTTCGCAATAACGTCCTGTGCAAATTGGCGGAGATCAAGATTTAGAGTGATAAAATCGTTGACCTCACGAACCTCGCCGGCAGCTAGTTTCTTCCTGATGCCTTCGTAACGCTGCCGCCGGGCGACCACCTCGCGCCAGATTTCGGTCGGCAACGCATATTCTGCCGGCGCGGGTTTGTTCCAAAGCTTCCGGCGTTCAATTAGGTCTGGCTTGCTGGGGTCCAGACCGGTGGCGATATCCGAAGGTAGTTTTTTATCAATGCCGTGCCGCAAAGCAGGATAGATGTAGCGGTCAGGGTTTTCTCGGAGCAAATCCCATACAGTTGGGCCGTTGGGATTTTCGAAGGCCACCTTGCATTTGGCGCGTGCGGCATCGAGCAGGAACGGAAGGACAGTATTTTTGCTGATGTATTCGGTAATGTCCTCCTTGGTATAGTACGCCCCCATTTGTTTCTGATTGATGTATTTTTCGAAGATGTATCCGAGCACATCAGGGTTGATTTCGCTGTCGCTTTTTAAAGGCCGGTCATCCAGATGCCACTGCCATTCCCCGAAGAACTCGAAAACCCGCTCAAACGCCTTGTCGGGAATGTGAATATCCTTGCCGTAGGACTCCGGTTTTTCAAGGTCATGAACATCGAACAGACCACCGTTTAGATATGGGATGTTTCCGAGGAGTTTTTCAAGGTCGGGCGTCCGGTCTTGGCGTCGCTTGCCAAAGCCTTCGTGGAACAGTCGAAGCAGGAAATAGCGGTAGAATGTGTAAAACTTGTCCTTGCCCTTTTCCTGCTGGCATCGATGCAGGCGATTGCGGAGGTAATCGGGATCGCCGTCAAGGAAACCCTTGCGCTGGATGAAATAAACAAACATCAGACGATTGAGCATGACAGATGCGTACCATTCGCGGTCCGCCACTTCGCTGATGCCTTCGATGATTTTGAGGAATGCCCTCCGCTGGATGTCAAAGTCCCGGTAGAATTCCTTGGTAACGTGCTCAATGTCAAAAGCCGCACGAGCACGCCCAGCCATGGTGACAGTGGACAACTCGCCCTTTTCCTCTTCTTCAAGCGAGACGTATAAAAGTTGTAATTTTTGGAGCAGGGCATCCCCAGTTTGAACGCGGCTAAACTCATGCGTTCGAGCCGAAAGCGGCCGGCCTGGCTCGCGGCGGACCCACATCCAGGATTGTTGGGCGAAGTCACCGGTGGTGAACACGATGAGATGCTCAAAACTCGTCTCGGAGAGTTTACGGTCGAGCTTCAACCTCTTGGAATGATCGGGCAGGCCTCCGTCCACGCTGGCGCAAAGCCAAGCGGTGAATCCCCGCTTCTCGGCGATAGCGGTGAATGCAAAATCGACTTCTCCCGCGCGTAAAGTGAGCTTCTTATGACACGGCTCCCAGCCGAGTTCTTCGACAAATAATTGGGTCAGATTCCCGCTTTGTAGCAGGGGCCGTGCGCGTTGGAAGTCGAGTGGCATAGGTTAATCATTGCGGATGCCGAGCGAACAAATGATTTTGGGTTCGCGGGCTTCGACATCTTCTTTCGGGATGCAAAGTCGATCTTCCTCGTGGAGCGAGAGGACAAGGGCCACAAGTTTTTCGTCGCTCACACCAGTACGGAGTTCTCGATTGAGCAAATCACGAGACGCCTCGGTGAGGGGAAATTCGTAGATCTCGTCGATGGCCTGATGGAGTGGTTTGATGTCGAACAAGCTGTCCTTCACGCGAGATGCGTAATCTTTTAGCCGCTCATAAACCCGACGGCGGGCGCTGGATGGTTTACCGAGTTGGCCACCAGTGGTAATTTGTTCAGTCTGAATGCCGCTGATGGCCTTTTGCACCAGCGGATGGTGATTAGCCAGGCGTAGGAGTGTGGGTGTGGACGGCTCGCAGGCTGCTGCCCGTAGAATTTCGTACTGACTTTCGGTGACGGTGCGACCTTCTTCATCCACCCAAGCCAGAGCGTCATTGCCATCGGCTGTCTGAACGTAAACCATGACGCCGGAGGTCGGTTTAGGCCCTGCCGCTTCAGCGGGCTTGGCGGGGATCGCGGACAGGGCCTTGGTTGAGAAAATGACACCCGGGAGATCGGGGATGGTCTTTTTCAGCGACGGATCAGTGTCGCAGGCGTTCTTCCAAATCTGATATGCCAGCGACGCCAAGTCCACTTCATCATCCGCCGGGTCATCCAAAATCCCAGATTTTTCCGTGAAAAGGTCGCGGATGACCGTGTCGTGCTTTTCGTCTTCAAAAAAGGTTTCGTCCGTTCCAATTACTTCAGCGTTTTCACTCAAGCGCTGGCGGACACGGGAGCGGAGTCGAATCAGGCGTTCAACACCTTCGGCCGGGACAAATGAGTAACACAAGATTTCCTCGGATTTCTGGCCAATCCGGTCCACACGGCCCGCACGCTGGATGAGGCGGATGATGGCCCACGGTAAATCGAAGTTCACGACAATGGCGGCGTCCTGGAGATTTTGACCTTCGCTGAGCACGTCGGTGGCAACCAGAACCCGGAGTTCCTCGGCGGCTGGAACGTAGTTGGACGCCCCTTTGTCCTGTGCCCGATTGCTTTCAGGGCTGAAACGGCGCGCATACAGGGACGGGTCTTCAATGTCCCCTGTGACTCCGGCCATCTGCTTTAGTCCGCGTGTCTGCAACTGGGCCGCAAGATAAGCAACGGTGTCGGCGAATTGAGAGAAGATGAGGACCTTCTGGCCCGGATGTTTTTTCGTCACCAGCTTGTGGAGTTCCGCAAGCTTGTGATCCTGGTCAGGATCCCATTGCCCCGCGATTTCGAGGATGGAGAAAAGTCTTTCAGCGTCCTGGCGCAGATGCTCGGCAAGGTCTTCAATAAAGACATTCGCCCGCAACCAATCAAAATTGCGGGTGTGCTCGTTGCGGAGCGTTTGGTAGCCCGATGCTCCGGCTTTGGCAAATTCAGCCAGGGATTTGGCGGTGATCTCCGTCAGAATTTGAGACCCGCCTCCGTCGGCGCCGAACATGTTGCTATCGCTATCGTGATCCTCGGCACGGGTATCAAATAGAGCAGAGTCCTGTGTGCCGATCGGCAGTGGGAGGCTGTTCTCCAACGCGTGCAAAAAGATGTAATTGCGCAGGATGTGTCGGCGGACGGAAAGGAGAAACGAATGGCCGCTGCTTTCCAGCCGCTTGAATAAATTGGTTCGGCAAAAACCGATCAGACGTTTGCCGGCGCGGGAAAGATTGTCCATCACTTCGGCCTCGTCCTGCGACGGGGGCACGTCCGGCGTAGGCTTGAGATAATTGGCGAGGCCGTAGCGGGGCAGATGCAGGACACGGACGGTGTCCACCACCTTGTCGGAATAGAGCCGTGCGTATTGATCGTTTGGGTCGCTGTCACGAATCCGGAACGTGAGTGTTTTTGGCTGGCGTTTTGGAAAATGGAAACGGCTGCCGCCTTCAAGGATGAGGAACCGGCGGTCGTCCTTGGCTTTCGGACGCTGGCAGTTGGGACATTTTTCCTGGGTGGGAAGCAACACCGTGGCACAGGTCGGACATTCCGTGAAGGCGTAGTTCCGTTCAACGAAGCTGCGGGTGCGACGAACCATGAACAGCCGCATCAACTCGCGCCAGTCGTCAGCGTAACCGCTCTTTTCAAAGGCGGAGAGGCAATTGACTGCACACTGGTGGCGGCGGGTAAATTCATCCGGGCGGCCGTCACAGTCGCGTCGGAGATATTCCTCGGGGCGGATTCCGACCACGTCATCTGGATTCAAGAATAGGCGAAGCTGGTTGGCCAGATCGAGGTAGGCCTTGTTGTATGGTGTGGCCGAAAGGAGGATGCATTTGCTGGCGTTGCGTGACAGATAATCACGCACCGCCGCCCAGCGCCGGCGCTCTCGATTCCGTAAATTATGGCTTTCATCAATGATGACGACACGGTAACGGCGAAGGTCAGACAGTTTATTTTGGGCCTCGGTGATGGAGACGACATAGGCGATTAAACGATAGCGGTGGGCATAGTCTTCCCACATGCCGACGAGATTCTTGGGACAGATAATGAGCGTTTCGAGGGAGCGTGGCGGGTCTTGAAACACGCGGGCCAGCGCTGTGGCCATCAGAGTTTTGCCAAGACCGACGACGTCGCCGAGGATCACTCCACCCCGTTTCTCGAGATGCCGGGCTGCAATGCGAACGGCTGCCGATTGGAATTCGAGCAGTGTATCGCGCATGTCCGGGGGAATTGTAAACTCGGACAAGCCGGCCCGAGCCTCTTCCGCTAGGTGATAAGCCATCTTGACGTAAATGCGGTAGGGTGGCGGACAATCGGGCCTCGCCCAACTTTCGTCAATCACCTGGATGAGTTCCTTGGTGATGTCCACACACCAACGGTCGTTCCATCGTTCGTTGAACCATTTTTCGAGTTTGATCGTGGCGTCGTGGTCGAGAATATCCACGTTGAGTTCGCCCTGGTTGGACAGACCAGCGAGCGTAAGATTGCTGGAGCCAAGAAAGCCGGTGATAGGATTGTTGGGGTCGGGGCGGAAACAGAGGTAGAGTTTGGCGTGAAGAGTATGGCGGAGGAACAATTTCACAACCACTTTGCCCTCCTTGAGCTGGGCTGAGAGGCGGCGAAGGCCGGCCTCGTCGGCGTCGGTGGGGGCGCCAAATGTAAGCTGGGCGCGAAACTCCTCGGCGAGACGACGCTTTAAGCGAATGACCGCCTGCTGGCTGATCTGGTCCTCCTGGGGCAAAAGACTGTAGGCGAGGCGCAGTTCGTCCTGGGCGAGCCTCTGCATGCCAACCATGAGACGACATTGCGCCCCCTCACCGCCCGCCCACTTCTCGATGAGGCTGTCAATCGCTTTCCAGCCGCGCAAATTGAAGTAGCCAACGCAAAAGTCGGAGCGCTGGGAGATTTCAAGCGTATCCCGCAACGCTGGGAGCAAATCAGTTTCGATGTTGTCGAAGATACGCGGCATTGTTGGCCTCAGTTGACGGTGGAAACCGCTTCAATCTGGTGCGGCAGCGTGCGAATACCGGACATGCTGCCGGTAAAATGGCGGTCGTAGCTACAAGTGAGGCGAATATTAGCGGGTTCGACGAGCAAACAACGTTGATCGGCGTTGGCCAGTGGCACCTTATCGTCGCCAGTCGGCATCACCATGACAAGAGCGTTGGCTTCTTCCAAGGAAATGACAGATTTATTCCATTCAATACCCTGCGCTCTTGGCGCAGGCCAATGTTGTCTTTCCTTGGGATCCCCAGGGCAATACCCTGCGGTCTCGCCGCAGGGTGGTTTATCGCAGGTGCTCTGATGCAAGTGGACTCGGCATTCAAAACCCTTGGCCAGCGGGCGGGCCGCTTCCAAGACAACGGTCACGTCAAAGTGCCCGGACAGTGAAACCTGCTGACCGACGGGTAACATTATGTGTCCAGCGTCCATGATGAAAGATGGATCAATGGTGGAGGGAAAGTGCGCCAAATGCACGCATATTCTTGCATTTTTTGGGCGTTGATACCCCGGCGCGGTTTTGCGTGGCACCGGCGAGTTCCTCGCCGTCGACCGCAACCGAGATTTTACTCCGTTTTCCAAATGTCTGCTTTCTTTTGTGGGCGAAGGGACGTTTCGCTGGCTTCATTGGACTCCACGAATATTGTTGACGCGTCCATCTCAACCCTGGCCCCAGTCTCATTGACCGGCTGGAATGCCGATTTTCCGCATTTATGAGCACCAACCTAACAGACGGGGTATGACATCCGCTGGCATACCTGTTTACGACTCGTTCACAGGTTTGGAATGGGGTTCGACATCCGCCACCGCAAATGGCAGAATGGGGGCGAAGAATCACCAGAATGGGAAATATGCCTAAAGTCCAGAGCCAGATTTATGTCCGCCCGCCCTGGGAGCGAATGATGCGCTTCCACAACCTGGTCCAGAACCAGAAATACCCGAATTGCACGACGCTGGCCCGCGAGTTTGAGGTTTCCGTTCGCACCATAAAGCGGGATCTGGACTTCATGAAATACCGCATGGATCTGCCGCTCGAATTTGACGGGCATCGGAACGGTTACCACTATACCCGGCCCGTGGAGCAATTCCCCCAATTGCCGATCAGCGAGGCGGAGGTGTTCGCGCTCCTAGTCGCCCACAAGGCCATTGCCCAATACCACGGCACGCCCTTCGAGAGGCCGCTGGAGATGGCCTTCCGCAAACTGACGGGGCAGTTGGATCGGAGCGTGCAATTCTCGCTGGGCAACCTGGACGAAGTGCTTTCCTTCCGTCCGTTCGCGCCAGAGGACGCGGATTTGGAGACCTTTCAGATCATCACGCGGGGTTTGAAGGAACGGCGGGAATTGCGTTTCCTTTACCGGAATCTGGGTGCTGACAAGGCGCACTGGCGGCAAGTGCGCCCGTATCATGTGGCCTGCGTCGACAACCACTGGTATCTTTTTGCCTTCGATGTGAAGCGCGACGCCATGCGGACATTCGCGTTGACGCGCCTGCGCGCCCCCGAGATAACCCAGGAGCATTTTGCCGTTCCCAAGAAGTTCAACCTCAACGAGTATCTGAGGGGGAGTTTCAGCGTGTTCAAGGGAGGCGACGACTACGAGGTGGTCATTGATTTCGACTCCTGGGCGGCGGATTTGGTCCGGGGACGGCGGTGGCATTCCAGCCAGGAGTTGACGGAGTTGCCATCGCGGCAGATTCGGTTGCGGATGCGGCTGAACAGCATTGAGGAGGCGGAGCGGTGGGTGCTCAGTTGGGGTACTCATGCCACGGTGGTCCGTCCGCAGGCCCTCGCCGAGCGGCTCTCCAGAACGGCTGTGGATTTGCACCATCGCTACAGCGGATTAGCACAGGAAGCGGAAAATTTGGAGAAGGGCCGCGAACAGATTTTACCTGCTCTCGGCCCCCTTAAGGGCATAACCAAAGGCGCGACGCCGGCGTAGCGAACCAAGAAGGCAACGGCCTGACAACGGTTTCTTCGGCCCAAACCACCGATCAGGGATCGCCCTATGGTTCCATCATCAGGTTTGAAACGTCAGGACCATTTCGTGCATGAACAACGAAACCCATTCCTGGGCCGTAGTTCGATCCCCCTTTGAGCCGCCGCGCAGTTCATATTTGGAATCGATTGTTTTGACCAGCTTCGCGTCGCCAAACAAGGCAATCACCTCACCGCTGTCCGCCTGGTCCGGTAAAAGTTGTGCGTTTTTCATGCGACCAAAGTACACGCGTGGGTATGACAAGGACGGTCACACCCCTCCATTTTTGAAAGACCTCGGTCTTATATCCGCTTTTGCGATGTGGGCACCCTGGCAGCATTATCCGCCAGAAAAGCTCTTGAAAAAACCGGCAAATGTTGAGGGCGTGCCTGCCGTTGTCATACCCCCTGTGAGATGATGGGCGTGGATCTTGGGATGCTGCCGGATTGGCGGGTCCCTGCTGGAAAGGAAATTCATATGAAAGAAGCTTTGGAACGGTCTGTTGAGCTGTTTCGGGCCAAAGAGTGGAAATTCGAGGTCGACGAAGAAAGTAATCTCGCGCGCACCGGAAGTGAGGGCGACAATGGCCACTGGCAGGTGATGGCCATTGATTGGGATGACGACGACGTCCTGATGCTCTCCCTTTTTCCTCAGAAATGCTCCGCCGACAGGGTCGCGAACGTCCAATTGCTGACGCCCAATCAATTCGGCAGGCTTGCTCCGCCCAAGCGGCGCGTGATTTCCGCGTCCTTTCCTTTTCGCCATCGCCAGAGGGAGTGCTATTCTTGCCCAACATTTCAAGCCGCTCATCTGCCTGACCGCAACCGCTTCCAACAACACCCGTGCCATTCGGGCGTTGCCACAGGTGCCTCTTAAACGATACAATTCCACCATGAAGAATGAGATTGCGATGAAAGAGTTCACGGTCAATCAGGCCCGCCCTCTCCCCGTTTTTCTCCTCCTCGATGCCAGCGGAAGCATGGCCGAGTCTGGCAAGATCGACGCTCTCAATCGCGCCGTTGAGGAAATGCTCGCAACATTTGCAACAGAGCCTGATGTTCGCGCTATGATCCAAATTGGGGCGATCGCTTTTGGTGGCGATGTTCGCGCTCATTTGCCTCTGTTGAATGCAGCGGAGGCTCAAAAAAATTGGCATCCATTGGTCGCTCAGGGCAATACCCCGTTGGGGGCAACTTTGACCCAACTCCGCGTAATGTTGGACGACAAGAACCTCGTTCCTTCCCGCTCCTATCGTCCCACGCTCGTGCTTGTTTCGGACGGACAACCGAACGATGAATGGCAATTGCCCCTGAAACAGTTGCTCGAATCAGCGCGGGCATCCAAGGCTGCCCGCATGGCCATGGCGATCGGTGCGGATGCCGATGTCCAAATGCTTCAGAGTTTCCTCAATGCGCCCGAGTCAAAAGTATTTCAGGCACACCAGGCCCGCGATATTCACAAATTCTTCAAATGGGTGACCATGAGCGTTACGGTGCGCAGTCGGAGCGCCACACCTGATAAAATTGCCCCGGTTGATCCTTTGGAAATAGATGAAATCCGTTACTAAGCATGGTCGTGCTACGCTCGCTGCTGCACCGATTATTTTTGGTGCATCAGTGCGTGGCCCTGTGCACAAAAATAACGGAAAACCCTGCGAGGATGTTTGGCGGGGGTGGTCGTTTTGGGACGCGACGGCGGTTTCTATCGGCGACGGCATGGGATCAAAACCATTTGCCGCACACGGAGCACGCTCAGCCTGCACCTCGGCAATTCGAGCCGCTCGGTTGTGGGCCAAGGCGACTGAGATCGGCCCGGACTGGGTTTGTCGCTGGCTCGAAGCGCAATGGCGTTTTTCGGTTGCGCCGCATCCGCCAAAGCAATGTGCCACCACCTGCCATCTGATTGCCGTCCACAAAAGGGCTGGCTTGATGTATGCGGGGCTTGGGGACGGCATGGCTTTGTTTCAACAGGGTAAACAGCCGGTCCACTGTCTTTCAGCACGGCCCTCCGGGAATTTCGCCAACGAAACCCTCGGCCTGGGTGTGGACCACCGGATGTCCGACTGGAATCACGTTCGTCTGCCACTTTCCAAAGAACCATGGATCGGCGTCCTCGTGACCGATGGAATTGCTGACGACCTGTGTCCGGACAAATTGGACGCATTCATAAAATGGTTGCGCAGCGAAATTGCTGGTAAGCCAAAAGCTGAACGGAGCAGGACCCTCCGCCGGACCTTGCGGGAATGGCCCACGCCGGGCCATCTCGATGATAAAACGGTTGCCGTCATCTTGAGTCATTGATTGCCATGCCATCACCCCGAATTCAATCAACGGTCTGTGGTCAGGTGGTGACCGACCTCCAAGGTCGCCGCTATACTTTGGCGAAGTTGATTGGCCAGGGCGGCCAGGGAGATGTTTTTGAGGTCAAGGAAGGCCGTCTCGCCGTGAAAATTCTGCGCTCCGTCAGCGAAAGCGAGCGGCAGCGCCTGCGCCGTTGCATTCAAGCGGTGAAGCGTTTGGACTTGGATGGACTGCCCATCGCTTCACCGATTGCCGTATTGGGGCCTCCGCACGTCGGCTACCTGATGCAATTGGCCGCCGGCATGTCATCGCTTCGAGGCATGATGCTTCCGCCCGCCGATGGTCGTAGCGTGACCGCGTGGTATGTCGCCACCGGGGGACTCCGGGCGCGCTTGCAACGGCTGGTGTCTATTTTTGAAGTCTTCACGAGATTGCACGGACGCGGTTTGGTTTACGGCGATCCCTCGCCCCAGAATATTCTGTTTGCTCCCGAGAGAAATCACTCGCGCGCCTTTTTGATTGATGCCGATAATTTGCACGTTCAGCGCAATGCCACGGCCACCGGTGTTTTCACGCCTGGTTACGGGGCACCTGAATTGATTCGCGGCGACATCGGTCCGGATACATTGACCGATGTTTTCGCCTTGGCGGTGATTGCTTTTGAATTGCTGACCCTCGTCCATCCGTTCGTGGGCGATCTGGTTCACGACGGAGAACCGGAGCTTGAAGAGGCGGCATTTCGCGGTGAGTTGCCTTGGATTGAGCACGCTACCGATTTGAAAAATCGATCCTCCCGGGGCATTGACCGGGATATGGTAATTTCCCCGGAAGTAAAAAAACTCCTTAAGCGCATTTTCGAGGACGGGCTTAAGGACCGCCTTGCCCGCCCCGGCTTGGGGGAATGGGTCGGCGCACTCAGTCAGGCGTCCGACGTGACAATTACTTGCCCGCATTGCCAAGCTTCCTATTATGCTCCCCAAAGGCGTGAGTGTCCGTGGTGCGGACAACCGCGTCCAGAGCTTAGCTTGGCGGTTTTTTACCTATGGGATCCTGAAATCACTTTTGCCAACGGAGCTCCGCCCGGCGGGTTCGTTAAAATCTCGACCGGCCAAAACCGTGCCTTGTCGACAATGGTTTTGGCACCTAAAGAAGCAGTTCAAATTTTGTGCCGGCACGTTCACAGCGATGTTGCCTCAGACCAAACTGAACAACCGCTCGCCGAAGCCATTCGCACCCGGGCCGACGCGGTTCGTTTGCGTAACCTGTCCCAGGAACCGATCCAGTTGATTAAACACGCCGGGGCGGACAAAACGATTGATACCTTGCGTGTCGCTGGCGAAAAACTTCTCCCGATCTCGCCGCAAAGCCCCCATTGGCATTTGCACTTTGGCCCGCTGGACAGGCTCCATCGGGCGGTCGTTTTTAAACCAATGCCGTAATGCTATGGAAATCGCCAACCTCCAACACGGTAAGATTCTGACGCTTGATGTTGTCCCCTTTGTGGACGTACGAATTGACCGGATTCCGCCCAATGGGAGGGAGTTGATTCTGACGCGCGTTGGCGACCTGTGTGCGCTTATCCTCCCGGGACAGGACGAACCATTGGTGGTTGAGGCTCGGGACCAGAAAGGCCAGCGGGATCTGCAACGCTCGATGGAACACGATGCTCCCCGGTTATGTTGGTTGGTGAGGATGCACTCTGAGCGCAATCAATTGGTCGCGCTGACCGTCCAGATTCACGAATTCTCCGAACGCTTTTCGATTCCTGAACTTAGAATCGGCGTGGATGAAAAACTGGTGGCCGATATGGAACGAAAACAGGCGCACCGTTTTTCGACCGAAAACGCCTGCGCTTGGCTCGCCGATAAATTAATCATTCCCTCCAATTCGCCGACCGGACTCGCCAGAGTCATCATCGTTGGCCGGCCGGACTCGCAAAATAGCCAAAAACATGCCTTCCGAATTCTAGGCGACCATTTCGCGCTGGATGTTGAACGACAAGAAGAAGGCGGCTGGCTGGCTTTTCGTCTAACCCGCCCTAAATCCGCCAGCAAACCGGAAGAATATCGCCCCGTTATTCTCGCTGAAGGCGGCTTTGAGTTTGTTGATCAGACCATTGCCGGCAAGATGCGGCAGGGTATGGCAACGGAGCTCGATCAGATTGTTCGCACCGCCGGCAGTTATTTGAGGATTTGGCTGGATTATCAGGCGATGGAGCATCGGCGTATCGTTGAAGATGCCAAACGCTTTGGTTGGTTAAGCTACGATGGTCGTTATCGATTGCCGGACGGATGCTGGTCTTTTCAGTTGACCGCCGATAGCCAGTGGACCCCATCCCAGCTGTGGCAGGGCATCATCACCGACAAAGACTTGGAGGCATCAGCGGAAATCCCGGATATGCTCACCAGAACGTCTGGTGACGACGGAGACTCGTCCAGCTTTCAGATGACAGTTCGCGAATCGCGCCCGGCGTTTCGCGGCGCTTTGGCTGGTAGTGACGCTCAAAGCATCCGTCTGCGCCCCGATACCCAAGATGGGGTTGTGCCGCCGGAACGGGGTTATATTCATGTCAGCTTGCGCGGCGATTTGAAAAGGATGGCACGCCGAACGGAGGCGCATTCACGTATTGCCAGCGGAAAGACTTCAATTCCACAACTGGCTTTGCTCCTCGAAAACCGGCCAGTACCGGTTCGCCGCGTGCAGACCCACGAACCGTTGTCCGGCGCGGCGAAAGCCAGGTTTCATTCCGGTGCGCCAACCCCACGCCAGGAGGAAGCGATCAGGGTTGCGCTGAACACCCCGGATATTGCCGTTATTCAGGGGCCACCCGGCACCGGCAAGACCCGCACCATATCAGCCATCATCGAGCGTCTTACTGAAATTGCCAAAAATCAAAATGCTGACTTCGACAAGGTGCTGCTCACGAGCTTCCAACATGATGCGGTCGAGAATGCAGCTGCCATGACCGAGATTTTTGGTCTGCCGGCCATGAAGGTGGGTCGGCGACGTGGGGATAACTCCGAAAGCCTCCCCCTGATAGCCTGGACCAACCGGATCGCGGAAGCCTTGGAGGCAGACTTGGCGGCCAGCCCAAAAAAGCCGTTGCGAAAGTTGCTGGAAACGATCCGGATTAGACACGCCGCCTATGTCAAATCTCCCGGCACCGAAACCGAAGCCGCGCGCATGCTGTTGGATCTAGGCTCGTTGGCGGGTGAACATTTACCGGCGGCTTTGTCCGACCGGGTTATTAGTGTAGCTGACCACCTAAAACTGGGGGTGGCAGGGTTGGACGATGAACGCCAGGCAGCCATTCAAGTGGTCCGTGGTTTGCGGCTTCAGAAAGAAGCGTTCGCCGATGACGGACCGAAGATGGCGTGGCGGGTTCTCAATCAATTAGAATCAGGTCCTTGGCTCACCGACGAAGACCGCGCCATCCTAGAAAAGGCCAGGGACTGGGATAGCCCGTCTTCTCCCGATTTCTTGACGGCGATGGAACTGCTCAGAAATCGGCTTTTGGATACCCTGCAAGTCTCTACGCCGCCTTCCCGAACTCCATTGGTAAATTCTGAAGTCATCAATGTCCTCGATGAGATCATTTCCACCTTGGACAAGTGTGTTCGCAATGCGGCGGCGGAGGGGCCAGATATGGTGCTGGAACAACTGATCCAGGACCTACGAAATGATCCGGTCGGCTTGCGGAAAACCGTTGAGAATTACACGGTGGTCCTTGCGGCAACCTGTCAACAGGCGGTCAGCGACCGGATGATGGAAATGCTCTCGGACGACCTTGAGTTTGAGAATGTCATTGTGGATGAGGCGGCCCGGGCCAACCCTCTCGACTTGCTCATTCCCCTGAGCCGAGCCGCCCGCCGCATCATCTTGGTGGGTGATCACCGACAACTGCCCCATCTGTTGGAGCCGGAAGTAGAGCGCGAACTTGAGCAATCTGTTCGTGATGAGACCCGCGACCAGATACGTAAAAGCCTATTTGAACGGCTATTCGTCCACGTCAAGGACTTGGAAAAAGTGGATGGTATCAAACGTTGGGTAACGCTGGATACCCAATACCGGATGCATCCGGTGCTGGGCGCTTTTGTTAGTGACGCCTTCTACAAGGATCATGGAGAGGCGTTTTTTTCCCCCGAAGGCGCCGATTTGGACCCGCAATTTGCCCACGGCTTGGGCGGAAGCTACGAAGGAAAACTTGCGGTTTGGAAAAACCTGCCCGTTGCCAACGGCGCTGAGGAACGCGTCGGTCACAGTTGGCGGCGGCATTGTGAGGCGGATTGGATCGCCGCCGAAGCGCGCCATATCTTGCAAGAATCACCCGGGTTGAGTGTGGGCATCATTTCTTTCTATGCCGCGCAGGTCGAGGCCATCATGACCGCCATGCAGCGGGTGGATCTCACGACCTTGTCGGATGATGGGGATTTGATCATAGCGGATGCCTGGCGCAACACGCTCAACGCTCAACGCGAAGTTTGCGAACGTCTTCGCGTTGGGACAGTGGATGCTTTTCAGGGTAAGGAATTCGATGTTGTCATCCTCTCGCTGACTCGTTCAAACCGGATTCAACCCGCCGGCGATAAAAGTGTTCGGCGAAAATTCGGCCATCTATTGCTCGAAAACCGCCTGTGCGTCGCGATGAGCCGTCAAAAGCGATTGTTGATTACGGTTGGAGATTCGGCCATGGGCTCGGAAGAATTATCCCAATTCGTCCCAGGTCTCCACGCGTTCCAAAGACTCTGTCGTAGCAGTCACGGGGCAATTATCTGACACCATGGAGCTTGTCTTAAATTACGGTCCCAGAGCCGCCCACCACGATTATGATCGAACGGGGCGTGTCTATCTCGTTTGGCCGTGCGCCGCATGGCGCGTGGTCGCGCCTGCGCCTTCAGACCAGCGCATCAACCTTTTCCAGAAGGCGGTCCTCGGCCTGTGGTGCAGCAATTCATATTCGGTTGCGGAGGTCGCCACCAAACTTCACCTTCATCCGCACTTAATCGAGACGATCGGCATGGAGTTGGTCCGCTCTGGCTGGGTGGACAAGAAAACCAAGCGCCCGACACCGAAAGGATTCGACATCCTTGAAAAGGAGGAAATGGTCATGGATACTTTGGTCACTGGTTGGGTGTTCCAAGACCCCTGGAGCGGGGAGTTATGGCCGCACTTTAGTCAACAACTACAACTTCAGGAAACCACACGAGCCTCCGGACCAGGACGATTGAACTTGGTGTTGGATTCAAAAAGGGGGACGCGCAACGTTACCGCTTGGATCTTCGACGCCCCGGCCAGCTCGGCGCAACCTTCCAGCACAATGATTTTGCGGGCGGTAAAACAGTTTCGGCGACGCGAAGAACAGAAAAACTCAATGCGCTTGGATGCGTTAGATATAATGGAAATCACATCCGGCGATTCGACGGAAATGCTCTCGCGCATCGCTTCGATCAGCGACCAGCCCGAGCCAGTCGGGTTGGTTACTTTTGGATATTTGCCCAAGGGCGGCGCGTTTCTGCCTCAAATTTGCGACCCCTTCGGATTCGGGTGTGACGAGAAAATGTGGCGGCAACTGCAACGAATCGCTAGAGACGATGAGGGCGCGGCCGGCGCACAAAGGGAATTTTTTCGATTTGCGCAAATTAAGGATGCTCCGGCCTTGGAGGAGTTGTTGGATCAGCAACAAAAAATTGCCGAATCCGAGGTGGTTGCGCGACTGTCGCTCGATATTAAGGTAAACTCCGCTGTTTTTGAACACTTGGTGGCGGCGGCAAAAGGTTTATCCCTGGCCAGAGCTACAGAAGGAGAATCTCAAAGTGAACTCGGCTCGGTCATGCAATCATGTCGAAGGACGCTTGAAGCGTTGTTGAAGTCGATTGATCGCATTTCACCATTGAAAGATGCGCATAAATGTCTCAACGGTGATGTCGCAATTGACCGTGCAACCGTTAACAACCGAGCTCAGGCGATTGGATTACGCCTGCCATTGCCCCCAATGTTTGAGATTGATAAGTCAGGTGGAAAACCAAACAAAGGACTTATAAGTGGAATATGTCGGGACATTGGAAATGTTTACAAATTGCCAAGCGCAGTGGTTGCGACATTGTTGGCTACAGCACTGCACCCGACTCATCCGCTCAGAACCGCTGCGGCCAAGGACGCTGAATTACTGCACAAGCTTGACCGCATTATTGACCTGGGCAATGCGGGCTCGCATGATGACTCGCACAACCCCTCGCCCAAACGCTTTTCCATTTTGGAAGCGGAAGAGATGTGGGAGCTGATTATTCACACAACCGGATGTCTCCTGAATCTTGCAGTAGCAAAGTCTCAAAATTATGAGCAAGAGAAAGCACGATAACAGACGGCAGAACATGCAGCCGACGGCGGCAAATGCCGGGTTGGCCGCGTCACCAGCCACTCCAGCTGGCCCATCCACACGCGTGGAAGCCGTGGCGCAGATCCTTGAAATTGCGAAAGAGGCAACCGACCTGCTAACCGAGGAGGATTTGAACAATCCGCCCACGCCGCCGGCAGCTTCTGTCGCGTCGGAAATTGACCCACTAGATCTTTGGAAAATCGCTCATGTGGCCCGGCAATTATTCGAGCGCTACCAAGTCCGCATGGAGGTCGCGGAATCACAAGCCAAAAAGCGGGAAGCAGAAGCCCAGGATCATTATGCACAGGTTCATAAACGGGAGGAGGAGCTGCGCCAGCAAAAGCTAGATCAGCAAAGGATTCAGCATGAGATGGATGAACGTAAATCGGCGCTGGAACGTCGGGAAAGGCAAAACATCCAGTTGGAGGAAAAACTAAAAGAACGGGAAATCGACGCTGAAGCCGGGTTCTTACAACAACGTCGTCAAGCACTGGCCAAACTGGATGACGAAGCGAAGGCCATGGCCAAGCAGATTGCTGAACAGCATCAGAGTTATCTCGACGGCATTAAGAACTACGAAAGCGAGCTGCGGCAGATTCGCGACCGCGAGTTGGCTGGCGTGGAGGCAGGCAATCAACAGCTCCAATTAGAAAAGCAGGCTGTGACTCGCGGCAAGCGTGAAGCCGAGTGGGCCAAGCAAGAAGCGGAAGAGCTTAAAAGCAACTGGGTCTCAAGAATTGAGGAAAAAGTCCGGGATGCGGTCACCGATCGCGAAAGCCGGTTGCAAAGTGCTTTGGCTCGGTGCAAAGAGCTTGCCGGGCAGATTAGCCGTTACGAAGAAACCGAACGCGTTGCGGCCGGCAAAACCCGGGAAGAATTAATGTCTGAATTGACCGCGTTGCAGGAGCGGAATGGAAAATTGGTGTCGGACCTGGCCCGCAAGCCTGCCGATGATCAGATTGCCCGACTGCGCAACTTGGAAAGCGAGAATGAGACGCTGCATTCGGACTTGGCGCGGTTGCTCCAGGAAAACCAATCGTTGCAGTCCCAGATGAGCAAATTATCCATCGGCGTCGCTGAAATGCAGAATTTAAGAGACCAGAAGGCGGCTTGGGATAGCCGCGAGCGTGCCTTGCGGGCTTGTGTCGAGGATTTACGCCGCGAGCTTGGGGATCTGGTTGACAAGTCAAAGGCGCAACGCGTTTTCCCCAGCCTGATCGAGATGGATGGCGATGCGACCCTTCAAACACCCCCGGCAATAGTGCGCGAGAAATTGCCACCGCTCAAAGACTTGGTGGAGGAAATTCGGAATCGTATTGGCGAGAGAAAACTCTATTACCGGGACAAGGATGTGCGCGCCTTTCTTGCCGGTCTGGCTACCAGCCGGCTTCATTTGCTCCAAGGCATAAGCGGCACCGGTAAAACCAGCCTCCCCCGTGAATTTGCCCGAGCCATCGGCGCAACCTCGGCCATTGTCGAAGTGCAATCCGGCTGGCGCGATCGGAATGACTTGCTGGGCTACTACAACGCATTCGAGAAACGTTATTATGAGTCGGAGTTTCTCCAGGCGCTTTATCGCGCCCAACAGCCCCAATATCGACTTCTTCCGTTTTTCATCGTGCTGGATGAGATGAATTTATCGCACCCCGAGCACTACTTCGCGGATTTTCTGTCGGCGCTGGAACAAACCAATGACAAGCAGCGAGTCAGTCTGCTGACGTCCAGGATTGATGGCGCTCCACAGTTGCTTGAGGAGGCCCGTTGGTTGCGCATTCCGCGCAATGTCTGGTTCATCGGCACGGCCAATCATGATGAGACCACCAAGGACTTCGCCGATAAAACCTATGACCGCTCCCATGTCATGGAGTTTCCGAGACATCCCGAGGCATTCATCCCCAAACCCCTCAACTCGCCGCTTCCGATCCCGCTGGAGGCAATCGAAGGAGCCTTTAGTCGGGCGGCAAACACACATAAGGAAGCCTCGCTCCGGGCCAAAACATTTTTGAATAAATCACTCACTCATCACCTCGAGAAACTGGGGTTAGGCTGGGGTAATAGGCTCGAAAGCCAGATGGATCGGTTTGTGCCGGTTATTATAGACGCCGGGGGGACTCTGGGTGAAGCCACGGATCATATCCTCCAGACAAAATTGCTTCGCAAACTGCGTGGCCGATTTGATCTCGGGGCGAAACAACTCGAAGAGTTCCAAGCTAATTTGATCCAGGAATGGGACAAATTCGATAAGGCTCACCAACCGGAACAATGTTACGAGTTGCTGGAACGGGAAATCAAACGCTTGAACGGGGCGTAACCTGATTGATAGATGGAAACACTATGGCGCAACCGCATTACGGGTCAGTCTTGCCTAAACCCTGAGTCATTGCCGTTTCTGGGGCTGTGGCAATCTGTCAGAGACGGGCGCGTTTGGACGGGAGCGGAGCGGGATTTGGAGCGTCCGGGTTCCGGCAGCGAACCGACCGAAACGCTTGGTCAAAGCTTGCAATGTCTCGCCGCCAGGATTGAGCCGCTCTGGGGGGGAAATCTGCAGTCGTGGTCGCTCTTGGTCCCGCTGGACCCGACGATCACATCAGACTTGGATCTGCGCGACTACGAACAGACGCTGATTCAGGCGCTGCCGCATGTGGAAACACTCAGCCACAACCCGCGCGGCCACCTGACGATTGAAGAAATTCGCGAGGAAGTGGGTCGCGCACGCCGGGTCTCCTACCGTGCCGTGGCAACTCTCGCCGCCCACTCGGAAGATTGGCAAACCCGGACCTTTCTCGGAGTCCGTCCCAGACGCATTCTCGCCGAATCAAGGCAGGATCAATGGGATATTTACGAAAACCGTGCCGTGGCCACTCTGCGCAAACGGATTTTGGGTGTCCTTCATCCGCGTCTCCAGAAACTGAAACAGATCTTGCAGGCACTCGATGAAGCGAGCGAACATTCAGAGGCAACACAGGGAACGCGCTTCCGCCGTGACCGCCTTTTCAGGTTGTGGGGCGAGGCTTTCACAAGCCATCCAAGCCGTGACCGTCTCGCCCAACTGATCAAACAACTGGAGGCCGCCCGCGCAAGGTTGCTGGCTCTGGCCGACACGTTTCTTTTCAAGCAGATGCCCCGCTTCTCTGCGGTCGAGAGTCCATTGCATTCGACGAATATTTTTCAGAGCGATGACCACTATCGTCAGGCTTTTCATTTGTGGCACAAATGGGAATGCGTGGCCTCGGCTAAACCGCCTACGCCAGCCGAACGTGCCGAAAATAGGCGGCGGGCGTGTAAAGATTGGAACTTATTCGTAGTGCTTTTGACCATCCGGGCATGTCGGCAGCTTGGGCTGATTCCGCCAGACAACGCCGCTCAACCGATAACTTTTGGAACAAGGATCAATCTGGTCCGCCATTGGACATTGCTGGTGCAGAACGATTACTCACTACTGCTGGAATGCCATGGAAAACCTCATTTGCAGATAGTTGGTCTTTACACCTGTTGGGGCGCCCAGTCTGAGAAGCATGTCGAGGCCGCCTTCCAGATGTTCCTGGAATCACAAATAAATCGCCACCCTGTTCTGATCGTGAGTGTGGATGATTCCAGCGGCCCCGCCGTAAACTGGTCGCCTCCGCTGCTGGACAAATTTAAGCGACTTCGGTCTGCGACGTTGCTTTCAGATAATCTGTCTTTAGTGGAAGCATCGCCGCTGAGGATTGACTCCACGGAATTGGTGGCTCGCATCATCCGCTGGTTGACTGCGGAGATGGATTGGCCCCGGCTTCCGATTCAGGAATCATTAAATGGCTGGTCGGATGTCTGGCCCGAATTCACGAAACAGGCGGGCATTAATGCGATTGGACAAAATATCCAATTCTCCCTGGCTCCATCTGATACTATCATTGCCGTCTCACAAAAACGCGCGTATGAGACAAAGTTGATTTTGGAACAAACATTGGCGAGCCGTGAGAATCTCAAGCTTGAGGAACGATGTGCCAAAAATGATAGGCGGGCTCTCGTTGCGATAAACATTCGAAAGAAGGAACTCAGCACACGGGAGACACAGGCGGAACGTTCGTGGGAGGTTTCAAATCGGATTCATCAACGGCTCGTCGAACTGCGGGACCGCTTCCTGGTGGTCGAATTTTGCCCATGCTGCAAATCCCATTTGGTGGAGAAGCAAGCGGAATCCAATATGATGACATGCTTGGATTGTGAGTCAGAATGGGGGCGCCGGACATGCCCGAATTGTCACATTGACTATGCATTCATAGTTCCTCATGACTCAGCAGCTATTGTCCCCTTGGAAAAATTCGATCCCTTACGCATGTTCGGTGCCGACATGTGCGCCCCATTATTGCCGCCCACCTCGGCTCCGTTTCTGGCCCGCTCCACCGAATGCCCTCGGTGCAAGAGCGTACTCACGTCAGACTGAGGGATTCTTGGAGAGCGGGTTAACAAGTTCCTGTTCGAGTCCCACAGTGAGTGTTTACTGCTCCAAATCATGCGCAGGATGAAGGAAACACACCGCTGCACGCTTCCGGCTGTCTTGTCATTCTTGGTCGAAGACGTGGATTGCCACCGAGCTGTTATCCGCCAGAACAACACCTGGAAAACGTCCCGGTCTTGTCGAGGGCGTGCCAGCGGTTGTCATACCCTGTGTGAGAGGATGAGCGTGAATGTTGGGATGCTGCCGGATTTGGCAGGTCCCTGCCGGAAAGAGAGTCTATATGAAAGAAGCTTGGGAACAGGTGGTTGCGTTGTTTCGTGCCAAAGATTGGAAATTCGAGGTCGACGAAGAAAGTGATCTCGTGCGCACCGGGATTGAAGGCGACAACGGCCACTGGCAGGTGATGGCCATTGCCTCGGATGAGGACGACGCCGTCCTGATCCTCTCCCTTTTTCCCCAGAAATGCCCCGCCCACAAGTGGAGGTTGTGCGCGGAACTGCTCACGCGCATCAATTTCGGGATGATGATGGGATGTTTCGAGATGGATTATGACTCCGGCAAAATCCATTTCAAGACCACGCTGCCATTCGTGCGGGGTGATCTCAGCGCGGCACTCCTGGACAACATGGTGATGCTCAACCTGGCCCGCATGGACCGTTTTCTTCCGGTCACCATGTCGGTGATTTATGCCGGAATCTCCCCCGCCCAGGCGCTGGCGGCGGCCAGGCGCCAAACCAAGGACGAATTGCGTTCCCGGCGAAAGCCGTCGACCGAAACGCAAGACATCGTGCGGCGGCGGTTCATGAACAATTAACGAGGGGCCGTGGCGGGAGTGTCTTGACTAATCCAATTAACACTCTCAATCTCGAAACCCCTAACCTGACATGTTAAGGCTGCACACCAGTAACCGCCTGGAGACATTGGCTGGGAATTTGGCGGAAACCATTCGAAGCCCGCTGAGTTCTCCGCTCCAACCCGAGTTGATCGTGGTGCAGAGCCAGGGCATGGCGCGCTGGCTCAAGCTCCAACTGGCCCAGCAACTCGGAATTTGCAGCAACTGCGAATGCCCTTTCCCCCGCGCCATCAGCTACGCCGCCTTCCGGGCGGTGCTGCCGGATTTGCCCGCCGAGATGCTCTACGACCCGGAGGTGCTGGTCTGGAGGGTGATGAAGCAGCTGCCGCAGCTGCTGGATGAGCCGGGGTTTGAAGGGCTGAAAAACTACCTTTCTCCGGCCAACGACAGCCGCAAGCTCTTCCAGTTGGCGGATCGGATTGCGTATCTTTTTGACCAGTACCTCGTCTTCCGGCCGGAACTGATCCTGGAATGGGAACAAGGGGGCCAAGACCATTGGCAGGCCAGGCTCTGGCGCGAAGTCAGCACGCTTTTCAGCCAGCAGCACCCGGCCGCGCTCCAGTCCAGGTTCCTGGCGCAG
>Ga0187888_1001263_pt1 | contig 24434 bp, 21 predicted proteins | sample June2016WEW_7_40_FD_132987 | JGI IMG/M metagenome (GOLD analysis project Ga0187888, IMG submission 132987) | Peatland microbial communities from SPRUCE experiment site at the Marcell Experimental Forest, Minnesota, USA - June2016WEW_7_40 | ecosystem: Environmental > Terrestrial > Soil > Wetlands...
CGTTTTATCTCGCCATCGAACACCCAAAATGGTATCAATACCCCCAGACCAAAACATGGGTCGCAAACGACCGGCTTACTCAGAACCCGCCGGTGTCTTTTTCCCGTGAGTCAACGGGTGGGGCGTCCAACTGACGGGGCGGAGCGATTTGCACTGCTATTTCTGGCCGGCGTCCGCGGCGCTTTTGAAAGAGGGGGGCTGGCTTGGGTTCCTGGTTTCCTCAAGCTGGCTGGATGTCGAATATGGATTTGCGTTGCAGGAATGGGCTTTAACGCATTTCAAGATTCACGCGATTCTGGAAAGCAACGCGGAGCCGTGGTTTGAGGACGCGCGAGTGAAAACCTGCGCCGTGATTTTGCAGCGTTGCGACGATCCCAAAGAGCGCGGCGAACAACTGGTGAAATTTGTCCGGTTGGACGCCCCGCTGGCGGACATTTTGGGCAGGCGCGGCGACGAGAATTCCCGGCAGACGGCCGCCGAAAAATTCCGCGATCTCATTTCGCGGTGCAGAAAAGACACGGCGCGCGAACAATTCCGCGTGGTCGTGGTGCCGCAGAAAAAGCTTTGGGAGGACGGATTGCGCGCCGGAAAATTATTCGCGCTGCAAAAACAGCGCGATCTGGCGGCGGGCATTGTCCATCGCGGGAGGGACGACGAGGCCGAGGAAAATGGAACCATTTACGATGAAAACGGCAACGGGTTTTTGCGCGACGAAGGCGGCATGGGTTACGGCATGAAATACGGCGGCGGCAAATGGGGAAAATACCTGCGCGCGCCGAACTTTTATTTTCAAATCATGGAGCGCTACGCCAGCCGGTTTGTGCCGTTGGGGGAAGTTGCCACAATCCGCCGGGGTATCACCAGCGGTTGCGACGCGTTCTTTATGCCGCGGGATGTCTCGAAGGAGTTTTTGGAAAGGTATTCCAAACTGGATTGGCACAACGCCCCCTTGCACACATACTGCAAGCGCGCCGAAGTTGAATGCGGCGCGGTGATTCTCGCGCGCGCGGGAGACGGGACAGTGCATCCCATTGAAAAGGAATATCTGGCGCCGGAAGTTCACAGTTTGATGAATGTGAGCCGTCCCGTTATTTCCGCCCTGGATTTAGACCGTCTCGTTTTGCTCGTGTCCAAGCCGATTGAAAAGCTGAAAGGAACTCACGTTCTGAAATACTTGCGATACGGCGAACACAATGCCTTTGCTTCAACCAAGAGCAAGGCCGTCCCGGTGCCACAACGGGCAACGTGTGCGGGGCGCGAACCGTGGTATGACCTAACCTACACCCAATGCGGACACATAATTTGGCCTAAATCGCAGCAATACCGGCATATCATTGTTCACAACAAGAGCCGAATAACTGTGAACTGCAACCTGTATGACGTTACGTCGGTTGACGAAAAGGAGGTTCCGCCGGAATTGATGGCCGCCATACTCAATTCAACATTGGTTGGCCTTATCAAAGTTTTCTTTGGCCGCTACGCCGGCACGGAAGGGAATTTGAAAACAGAAGTTGTGGACGTGAATCTCCTGGAAATTCCCGATCCGCGCGGCGCGCCAAAACCCATCGCCCGGAAATTGACAGACGCCTTTGAGCGACTTTGCACACGAACCACCGGCGGCATGGTTGAGGAAGCGTTCATGGAGCCTCACACCGACGAAGGCATTAAAAAACTGGCGGCAAGTCCGATTCAGTTGCCGCATGAATTGAAAAGGGCGGACCGGCGCGATCTCGATTTGGCGGTTTTTGAATTGCTTGGCGTGGCCAACGCCGGCGAGCGGGAGAAGCTGGCAGATGAATTGTATTATGAAACCGCCAATCATTTTCGGCAAATTCGCCTTGTCGAAATCCAAAAGCAGCATCAGCGGTCAAAATCCGAAGGCCGGGAGTTTCGCGCGGATAGACTCGCCGCCGATGTCTGGAACAGTTTGCCGCCAGGGGAGAGAGAGCCGTTGGTGGAATGGCTCGCCGCCCGCGTGAAGGCGGGCGAGGGATTCGTGGTGGACGTGCCGGAAGGCCGCGCCAGCCTGCCGGATGCGGCCGACATGCTGGATGCCAGCGCCGTTTTCTTCCGCGCGCCGGGGGCCGACAAGTCCGCCGTGGAGAAGGTCCCCTTGCCCGGCCGCGCGCACGCGGAGATGGTGTTCGCGCTGGCGAAAAGAAACTGGCACGGTCCGCTGCCGCTGCCGAAATCGGAAGCAGCGGCGCGGGTTTTGCAGGCCGGGTTGACGGAACGGCTCGCGGCGGTGGCGGCAAAAGCGGAGGCCTTGGCGCGCAGCCGCACGAGCGATGAAAAAAGAGCGGCGGAGCTGGCCGCTTTGCTGGAATTCTGGCTTGTTCACGGCAAGCCGCATCCAGAGCCAAAGGAAAAAGGTTGATCAGAACAGGCTGTTGACCATGGTTCCCAGGATGCTCAAGGGGCCGGTGTCCTCCAGGCTCTCGGTGGCCTTGTCGAGTTTTTGGAGGGAAAGTTTGACGTTGTTCAAGGTGCTGTCGTCGTTGATGAGCTTTCCGATGGTGCCGTCGCCGCGGTTCATTTTCTGGAGGATCTGGTTCAAGTTGGTCATGGAGCCGGTGGCGGCGTGGTAGAGGGCTTCGTCGGTGACCAGTTTGCCCAGGGTGCCCTGCCCGGCGCTGACCTGCTGGACGGTGTGGTTGGCGTTGGCCAGGAGGGTGCGGGCCTGGTCGGCCGCGCCGCGGATGTCCGAGGCGGTGCTTTGCAAATTGCTCACGGCGCCCAGGGCTGAGACATATAATTCGTCCTGGGTGACCAGCCGGCCGACGGTGCCCTGGCCCTGCCGGATGCGGTCGGAAACGCTGCGGATGTTGCTGATGGTGGCGGTGAGATTGGTCTGGTTGTTTTTGACAAATTCGGTCAGCGGCCCCAGAAGCTGGTCTATTTGCTCGCCGCTGAAGCTCTTGGTCAGGTTTTCGATCCTGGTGGCGACGCTGTCAATTCTGCCCATCAGTTCGCTCAAGTCGGGCTGCTCGACGGAGAGCAACGTGGCGCCATCCTCGGCTTTGACGGGGGCGGCGCCAAAGCCAATGTCAAAGTAGTTCTGGCCCATCAAGCCTGTGAATTTGATGGAGGCCTTGCTGTCCAATCGGACATCCGCCTTGCGGTCCAGATTGACGGTGACTTCGGCGAAGGCGTTGGTGGTGAGCCGAATGTCCTCGACCCGGCCGATCTGGACGCCGCCCATTTTGACGGAGTCGCCGACTTTGAGTTCCTGGACGTTTTTGAACAAGGCGTGGAGGTGGTAGCCTCTCTCGAAGAAGGCAAAGGTGCCGAGGAATTCCAGGATGACCAGGGCGGCAATGAAGGCCAGGGCGAAGAACATTCCCAGCCGGGATTCGATGGAGTCTTTCATAAGCGTGACGGGTTGTGGTTCAGGGGCGGAAGTTCTGCGTGCAAGAATTCTTGAATGACCGGATCCGGATTTTCTTTCAATTCGTCGGGCAGACCGATGAACAGAATGCGGCCCGCCTTGATCATGGCCATCCGGTCGGCGATGCCGAAGGCCAGGTTGCGGTCGTGGGTGACGACGATGGAGGTGGCCTGCGAGCGGCTTTTGAGTTTGAGGATTTCCTCGCCGACGGCCACGGCCATCAACGGGTCCAGCTCGCCCGTCGGCTCGTCAAAGAGAATCAACTGCGGATCGCCGACCAGGGCGCGGGCGATGGCGACGCGTTTCTGCATGCCGCCGGAAAGTTCGTTGGGCATGCGGTCCTCCAGGCCTTCGAGGCCGACGGCCGCCAGCTTCTCGGCGACCACGCGGGCGATTTGATCGGGCGGGGCCAGGCGGTGTTCGCTCAGGAAAAGCCCGACATTTTCGGCGACGGTCAAGGAGGTGAGCAGGGCGGCGGATTGAAAAACCATGGCCATGCGGAAAATGTCCCGGATGTCCGGGGAATCAATGGACTGGCCCTGGATGAGGATTTCGCCGCGGTCGGGCTGGAGCAGGCCGATGATGTGCTTGAGCAAGACGCTTTTGCCGCTGCCGCTGGGCCCCATGATGACGAAGATGCCGCCGGGATCAATTTTGCAGTTGATGCCTTTAAGCACCTCCTCGCAGCGGAAGCTTTTGTGCAAGTCGCGGATTTCGACGGACACGTTTGGACTGGAGGGCATGGCGGGGAGGCTCATTGCTGGACCCAAATCAAAAGCCGGGTGACGAAGTAATCCAGGATCAAAATCAGCACGATGGAGTTGACGACCGCCTTGGTGACGCTGCGTCCGATGCCGCGCGGTCCGCCGCGGGTGATCAGCCCCTGGTGGCAGGAGATGACACCAATGGCCAGGGCAAAGACAAACGATTTGAAAAGGCCGTTGAGAATATCCTGCAGTTCGACCTCCTCCCGCAGATTCTGGAAAAAAACATCGAAGCTCACGGCGATATGCCGGTTGGTGGCGCAGACGACCGCGCCGCCCAGCCAGCCGACGGGAATGGCAAACAGAACCAGGGTCGGCAAGGCCACGGCGATGGCCAGCAGGCGCGGGAGAACCAGATAGGAGACGGGGTCTATGTTCATGGTGCGCAAGGCGTCAATTTCCTCATAGACCTGCATGGAGCCGATTTCCGCGGACATGGCCGAGCCGCTGCGGCCGGCGATCAGGATGGCCATGAGGACCGGACCCAGTTCCCTGCAAAAGGAGAGGCCGACCATGCCGCCCAGCACGTAGTTCAGCCCGTGGTTGACCAGCATGGGGCCGGTCTGCAACGCCAGGACGCCGCCGATAAAGAGGGAGAGGATGCAAACCATCAGCAGGCTGCCGTTGCCGATTTCAAAAATCTGGTCGAGAATCTTGGCGCGCTGACGCCAGGCCAGCGGCAGGGTGGCCAGGGTCCGCCAAAACAAAATCAGGATTTCGCCAATGTTCTGATACATATCAGGCTCCGGGGGCGGCGGTGCGCGCCGTCTTTTTGCCAATCGGAATATAACACACGCGCCAGCTCGCAACTTGGGCATTGGATTGATACTGAAAAAGGCCGAACAAGAGCGAGTATTTTTTTGAGGCCGGGCCGGTCTCGCGGCGATAGAGGTTCCAAAGGAGCGATTGGCTGGCGGCGCCGGTCTGGACATTCTTTTCCGCACGCCAGAAGGACCAGAGCTGCGAATAGTCGCGGCTGATGCTCCGGTTGTCCGGGAAAAAGGGTTCCAGCAGCGCCAGGACTTGGAGGCGCTGGCGCTGATCCATGTCCCGGCGCCAGGTGAAAAACGGCCAGAAATCCACCCGATGGAGCGAGGCGCCGCTTGGGCCAATCTTCTCCCGAAGATCGGAATAAAGGAAAAAGAAGATCCGCACCCGCTCCCGCTCCAGCGAGTCGGCTTTGAGCCGGTTGTTCTTGTAAAGCGGCCAGAGATAGAAGTCGCTCACCAATCCGCCGCCGGCGGCGTGGCTGTAGAAAGGAAAGACGCGCGTCTCGGTTTTTGCGCCGCGGGCCGCCACAAAAAAGGGCCAGAGCAAACTCTGCTCGCGATATTTTTTTTCGCGGTCGTTGATGCGCCAGTAGCCAAAGGGCCAGCCGTAAGAGGATTCGTCGCGCAAGGGGGAACGCAGACGGCTGTAGAAGGGCATGATCATCACCCGATCGGCCCGGTTGCTGGTTCCCAGGCCGGAGAGGTCTCTGAGGACAAACGGCCAGGCGGCGAACCAGCGGTCATAGCCGCCGACCGTCTGGACCTCATTGTAGTTGTTGGTGAGCAGGGTGGGCGATTTATGCTCGGTCCCGACCACCGGCCAGAATTGCCAGCCGTGGAGTTGATTGCCGTGCCGCAGGTGGAAAAAAGGATAGAGGTAATTGTCGGTCACCACGTCCTTTTTGCGCGTCTGGGAATAGAGCGGAAACATGACGAATTTAGTTTCGTCGCGGAAGAGCCGGTTGTACAAATGGCCGTAAAAGGGAGCCAAGGCGGTGTAATTGAGGCTGGCATTGGTGGAGCGCGCCTGAAAATAGAGGGGAAAGATCGTAAAGAGTCGAAAGTCAGCCCCCGGCTGGGTTTTGCCGCCGGCCGTGCTCAGAAGCTGGAAGAATTGCGCCCGATACTCCGAGCCGAAGCGCCGCCAGGTGAAGAGCGGATACATAAAATCTGTTTCCGTCCAGTCCAGATCCGGCGTGCGGGCATGGCCGAGGAGGGGAGCCAAAGCCCATTGCCGTTGCGAGTCCGATTGCTCGGAATAGAAGAGCGGCCCCAGGACTTCCTGCCGATCCCCCGAATCCAAGGTCAGCCGGAAATCCGAATAGAGCGGGCCGGCGACCGGTTCGGCCCGGCCCAAGGGCGAAAATGCGAGAAAAGCGGACAAACAGGCCGCCCAGCGCCGGAACGACGGCGGGATGGCCAGGGTTGCCGCACCGGCGCTTTTTTTGGAAAAGGCCATCAATAAAAGGATTGACTTCCGCAAACTATGTCGTATACTTCGCACATCAATTGAGGTTTTTACCTCGGTTCCTCTTGATCCAGCAACGACCTTGCATTGTCGCTGCTGGGTCTTTTTATTTGTACCGTCCATCCCCGGTGGAAGAGGATATTGAGAAGGGCGGGCAAGAAAGTCAATCCGGCCACCATGCAAGAGGCGATGCCGATGGACATGACCAACCCCAGGCTCTGAATTCCCTGATGTTTGCCCAAGATCAAGCTCCCAAAGCCGGTCATGGCCGTCAGGCCGGAGACCAGAACGGCTTTTCCGGTGCTCTTGGCCAGGATGCCGGGAGCCTGCTCCTCGGCAAAGCGGTTGAGGATGTGAATTCCGTTGGTGACACCGATGCCAATGACCAGAGGCAAGGTCATGATGTCGGCCGGGTTGAAGGGAATGCCGGTTAGGCCCATCAGTCCGAGCAGCCAGGTGGTGCCCAGGGCCACCGGCAAAAGGGAAAGGAGGACACAAAGCAGGGAGCGGAAGTGAAACAAGACCATGATGGCGATGGCGCCCAGGGCGTAGAGAGCGGCCTGGAGGTAACTATCCTTCAAAAGTTGTTCATATTCAAACAATTGCACCGGAGTGCCCGTCACCCGCTCCTCCTGCCCTGGCAAGGCGGCGCGCAACTGGTCAATCAGCTCCTGTTGGTTTTCGCGCTGCCAGATGTCTTTTTTCGGGAACACCAGCAGCCGGTATTTGCCGGTGACGCCGACGAAACGGTTGCGAATGGTCGGCGGCAAATCCTGGGGCCGCAGAGGGCTGGAGGTGTCCTGGCCTTGGAGGGCGGCGAAAGTGTCTCGGATGTCGGCAAAGAGCGCCTCCTGATATTCGAGGAGGCGCTGTGGAATCTCAGGGTCGCCGCGGAGCATTTTCACGCGAAAGGCGCTGATGGCGTCGCGCAAGGATTCCAATTGCGCGGAAAGCGCGGCCTGGGTTGAGTCCTTTTTTGTTTCTTCGATGGCCCAATCCAGATAGCCCATCGTTTCCCAAAGAGTGGTGCCCAACTCGTTCAGGTCCACTTGCCGTGAGTCCGCCGGGGCGAAGTGAAAGCCGGAAACCTGGCTTTTGATGGCGCGGACTAATTGGAGTTTGTTGGACTGGTCGCGCGTCAGAGTATCGAAGAACGCTTCGCCCTTGTCATCGCCGTTCACGCTGGCCACGGAGGGGAGTTTTGCCACGGCCAGTTCGAATTGGCGCGCCTGCGGCAGGGAATCGGCCACGATGGCGGCAAAAAGGACCGATTGGCCGGAGAAGAGGAGTTTTTTCTCGTAAATGACCGAGGGCAGCCCCTTGCTCTGCATGTGGAGCAGATCGTAATCGAAATAGACTTTGCCGAATTGGGTGACGGCCAGCACGCACAGCACCCCTGTGGCACCCATCACCCAGCCCGGCCGTTGCAACCACAGGTCTTCGATGCGGGCGCGATTGGCTTCGGCAGATTTGGGAGGTGGCCGGGAGGCGGCCTGGCGCTGGTGGCGCAAGAGCAGGGCGGGGAGCATGGTCATCATGGGCGCCAGGCAGAGGATAAGGCCGCCCCCGGAGATGATCCCCATTTCCTGGATGCCTTTGAAATCGGGAATGGCCATGGCCAGAAAAGCGAAGGCGGTGGTCAGCGCTCCGGTGACTATGCCTTGTCCGGTGAAAACGATGGCCTTGTCCATGACTTGGTCTTCGGTGCGGCCATGCCGGGTTTCTTCCTCGTAGCGGGTGATGAAATGAATTCCAAAATCTATGGCCAGGCCGATCAGGATCGGCGCGAAGGTGATGGTGAGAATATTCAAGTGCCCGACGACCAGGGTGGTGAAGGCCATGCTGTAACCCAAACCGATCACCAGGCAGAGGACGGTCATCAAAGGGCGGCGTGTCTCCCGGTAGGCGATAATGAAAATGAGCGACGAAACCACCAGCGAAACAATGGCCGCCAGGGTGGCGTCATGCTTGGATTGTTCCATTTCGTCGTAGTCCAGGACAGGCTCGCCGGTCAGGCCGACGTTCAAGCCGGGGACTTCAAAGGTGGTTTTCCGCATCAACTGGTGCATGCGTTCGACCGCCTCGGAAGTCAGTTCATCATTGCGGGCGCGGGCCGTGACCAGATAAATCCTGCCTTCGGCAAAGGTGAGGTACAATTCGCGCTCGGCCTCGTCTCCCGCCCCAAAGAGAGCGGTGATGCCTGGGGAAACGGGGATGCCCGGCAGCGTGATGCTGGTGGCGGCCAGGACAATGATCCGTTGGAGGGCGGGAATGGCTTTGACCAGGGAGAGGTTGGCGGCGTTGGTCTCGCGCTGGGCAGTGCGGAATTGCTGGTTGATCAGGTTGAAGAGACAATCCAGATTTGTAGCGGCGGTGAACTGGCCGATGAAGGGGCGGTAATCGGCAAGCTGGCTGGTCAAATTGGTCAAGTCGGCGTCCGGAGCGAAGAGCAGGGCCTTGGCGCCCAGGGCCTTCAAGTCTCCCTTGTAGAAGACATCGGTGAAGAGATTGGTCTCCAATTCGAGCCGGGCCGCCAGACGCTCGACGTACTGGCGGTTGCGTTCCTGGTTGTCGCTTTCCACCACCACGGCCAATTCGTTTTCGCCGGGGAATTCCTTCCGGTATTGCGTGTAGATCTTTTGGTATTTCTTCTCCGAACCGACGAGATGGTCGCGGTCCATGTCCAATTGCAAATGATGGGCGGAGAACGCGGTGTAATAGACACACGCGGCGAAAAGAATGAATTGCGGATAGATAAAGTAGCCGGGATGACGGCAGAGAGCTTTGGCCAGCAAGCGCAAGAGCTTGGCGAACAAGGAATTATAAACAGGGTTTGGCGGGTTCAAAGGTCAAAACTCGTTTGAGGCAGCAGGCTTTCGCCGTCCCTTATTGTCAATACAGATCAGACGGCGAAATCTTGCAATGATGTTTGAATCTACAACCTCCCAACGCCGAAAACTTTAGCCGCCCGTTTGCATGATTTAATGAAGATCATCGTGGCATTGATTGAACATGAACCCCTGGATGAATACAACACTTTAAGGCTTGATGGCTGTGGCAAAGCGCGCTGGATTAACCGGAATGTCCTGGTTGAACTTAATAATTCCGATGAGCCGGGGGTGGCCTGAGCGCGGGGGGGACGGATGTCAGCCAGGAAACTCGGCGTTGGAATGGACCTCTTTGACATCGTCGTGATCCTCCAGCAGGTCGAGCAACCGGGTGACTTCTTCCACCGCTTTGGCGCCCTGCAAAGGAATGGTCACGGAGGGCAGCCAGGTGACTTCCGCCGCCGCCGGTTTGATGCCTTTGGCTTCGATGGCCTTGTGGACGGCTTCGAAATGGGCGGGATCGGTCAGGACTTCGTAGTCTTCGGTTTCGGTCTTGAAATCCTCGGCGCCGGCATCCAGCACGGTCTCCATGAGGGAGTCTTCGCCGGCCGCGGCGTGGGGAACGATGATCTGGCCTTTTCTTTGAAAGAGCCTGGTGACGGAGCCGGAGGTGGCGATGGCGCCGCCGTTTTTGGTGAGGAGGCTGCGGATTTCCGAGGCCGTGCGGTTGCGGTTATCGGTGCTCAACTCAATGAGAATGGCCACGCCGTGCGGACCGTAAGCTTCGTAGGTGAGGTCTTCATAATTGATGGTTTCCCCCGTGCCGGCGCCGCGTTTGAGGGCGCGCTCAATGTTGTCGTTGGGCATGTTGGCGGCGCGGGATTTGAGCAGCACCATGCGCAGGCGCGGGTTCATCTCCGGGTCCGCGCCGGCGATCTTGACGGCGATGGTGATTTCCTTGCCCAATTTGGAGAAGATCTTGCCGCGCTTGGCGTCAATGGCTCCCTTGAAGTGCTTGACCTTGGCCCATCTGCTGTGTCCAGACATATTGAAGAATCAGGAAGGATGAATGATGAATGGAAGCGGGAAGGCGGGGTCAGGGATGGATCGGTTCAACCTGGACGGCGGTTCCGTAGCAGAGCACCTCAGTGATGCCGGGGGTGACTTCGGTGGCGTCGTAACGGATGCCAATGACGGCGTTGGCGCCCAGAGTGTTGGCGTGGGTGATCATGTCGCGAAAGGCCTCGTCCCGGGCCTGCTCGCAAAGCTCGGTGTAAATGGTGATGTTGCCGCCGAACAGGCTCTGGATGCTGGCGCCAAAATTGCCCACTACCGAGCGGGAGCGGACGATAATCCCCCGGACCACGCCGAAGTTTTTGACGACGCGATAGCCGGCCACGTCAAAGGACGTGGTGGTGAATGGATGGGTTGCGTTCATAGTGGGGTTCATTGAACACCAAAGGACGAGCCAATACAACTCATTAGAACGGGTGTCCTGACTCATTAATCCGTGGTTGATTTGCCTTGAATTGTTCCGGTGGAGGCTCCGCTGCGCCATATGATTTCTGTCAAATATAATGCGAGGGGGTCAAGTCGCATTTGTCAAATAAAACACCGGGGATTTCGTTGAGGAAGCGGGAGGGCTGCTGCCGCTCCTCGCCGCCCTTGAGGGTGACGCGAAGGCGGGGATAGGTGAAGTAAAGGTGGCTGCGCGCGCGGGTGATGGCGACGTAAAAAAGGCGGCGCTCCTCTTCCTCGCCGTCCAGCGACTCGATGGAACGCGCGGAGGGGAAGGCGCCGTCGCAGAGCATGATGACGAACACGACCTCGAATTCCAGCCCCTTGGCCTGGTGGATGGTGGAAAGACGAACCGGGTCCTCGTCGTCGCGGACGATTTGGCCTTCTTCGGCGTCGGTGCCGGTTTGCAAAGCCAATTGGGTGAGGAATTGCTCGACGGAATCGAATTGCAGGCTGGTGACGGCCATCTGCTCCAAGTCGCTCAAACGGGCTTCGTAATTGGTGTATTTTGTCCGCAAATAATCCTGGTAGCCGGCCTCCAGGACAAGACGGATCATGCGGGAGGCGCTCTGGCGGGTTTGCGGGTCTTCCAATTGGGCGATGGTGGCGGTGAACTGCGCCCAGGGAATGGCGGATTTTTTGGGGACGGCGGCGATTTTTTGCAGCGTTGCCGCCAGGGGCGGCTGGCCGACGGGTTTGGCGGCGCGGAAGGCGCGCCATATTTTGTCGGCGCTTTTGGCGCCGATGCCGGGCTGGAGGAGGACGATTCGTTTGAAGGCCGGTTCGTCGCGGGGGTTGACGATGAACTTGAGCCAGGCGGCGACGTCCTTGACGTGGGCGGATTCGCCAAAGCGGAGACCGCTGGTGATGGTGAAGGGGATGTTGCGACGGGTCAGCTCGAACTGCAAATCCAAGGCGTGGAAATGGGCGCGATACAGGACGGCCATTTTACGGAGTTCGATCCCCTCCTCGCGCAGTTGGAGCATGCGCTGGGCGAGGAAGGCGGCCTGCTCGCGTTCATTACGGCAGACGACCAGCACGGGCTTGGGGCCGGAGGGCCGGGCGGCGGCAAGAAGCTTGGGGAATTGGCGGAGGTTGGCGGCGATGGCGGCGTTGGCCAGGCGCAAGATTTCGGGGGTGCTGCGGTAGTTGGTTTCGATGCGATAGACTTTGGCGGCCGGATGGCGGTCGGTAAATTTGAGGATGTTGAGGAAATGGGCGCCGCGCCAGGAATAGATGCTTTGGCAGTCGTCGCCCACGGCCATGATGTTGTGGTGAGGCGCGGCCAGGAGGTCAATGAGGGCGCCCTGGAGTTTGTTGGTGTCCTGGTATTCATCCACCAGGATGAATTGGAAACGGCGCTGGTATTCCTCGCGCACCTGGGGGTGTTCCTGGAGAAGTTTGAGCCAGAGGGCGAGCAGATCGTCAAAGTCCATGGCGTTGGCGGCGATTTTGCGGGCGGTGTAGCGCTCCCGCAAGTCGCTGATTTCTTCGGAGAGCTTGGAGAAATAAGCAAACTGGCCGTCCAGAAGGGCGGGGATGGATTGCTGTTTGTTGACAGAGAGGGAAAAAATATCGGCCAGGAGGCCGGCTTTGGGGAAGCGGGTGGCGGCCAGGTCGAGGCCCAAATCGGCGCGGCAGGATTGCAGGAGGTCTTCGGCGTCGTCGCGGTCGAGGATGGAGAAGCCGGGCTGATAGCCGGCTAGGGTGGCGTGCTGGCGCAAGACGCGGTTGCCAATGGAGTGAAAGGTGCCGCCCCAAAGGGCGGAGAGTTCGCCGCCCAGGAGGCCGCTGACGCGCCCCATCATTTCCGCGGCGGCCTTGTTGGTGAAAGTGAGCAGGAGGATGCGCTCCGGGGGGATGCCTTGTTCGAGGAGAAAAGCGGCGCGATAGGTGAGGGTGCGGGTTTTGCCGGAGCCGGCGCCGGCGATGACCAGGGCGGGGCCGGGCGGAGCGGTGACGGCGGCGAGCTGCTGCGGGTTGAGTTCGCGAGCGTAGTTGATCCGCAAGGCAGGCGGCGGACGAAAGGGTTCCAGGACGTACGGGCGGGGCATGGCGAAGAGTCCAATTGGGCGGAGGGCAGGCCGCCGGGCCGGATCAGGAGGTCATGCCGGTGGCGGCAAGTTGGCGGCGCAATCGGGCGATGTTGGCGTCAATCCGCTCGAGGTAGGAGTTGGGGCCGTCGGGATATGGAACATTGAGGAAGCGAAAGACGCCGAGAAAGTCGTGGTCTATTTTTTGCTGGACGTATTTTTCCCAGAACAGGGGTGTTTTTTGCATCAGGTCCTGGGCGCTGGCGAAGAAGCCGCCGGCCTTCATTTTGCCCTCGTTGTAGCTGGCGGCCTCGGCAAATTCGGAGTAGAGGATGGGCAGTTTATCCACGTAATCGGCGGCCGCCATCTGGCCCAGGAGATCGGAGGTGCCGAGGCAGAACCCGACCACGCGCTCCAATTGATTCTGGAACTGGATGCTGTCCAGTTTGACGTTCACGCCGGTGCAACGAATCATGTTTTGCACCGCCAGGATGTCTTCGACCGGATAATCCTGGCTGTGCATAAGCTGGCCGGCGAACTGGATGCTGCGATCCACATGTGTGAGGGTGTATTTTGCGCCCGTGCCCTCGGTGTCGTCCCGCTTTTTGAGGTAGCCGGTGTCGTGCATTAGGATGGCCAGCAGGCCCAATTCAAACATCCGGCGGGTCAGGCGGGGTTGGGCGTTGGTGCCGTGCCGGTTCCGGAGCAGCCGGGCCATGCACAAGGAGCCTTGCAAGGTGTGCTCCAGATCATGATAGAGCGCGTCAATGGGCTGGTAATCCAGGTATTTGCCCTCGAAACAGTTGACGGCCCACTGGAAAATTGTCTTGACAAAATCGGGTTTCGCGTCCGGGAACATAGCCAGATAGGCCGCCCGAATCTCGGCTTCAACCAATTCAGGCTGGCGGGTGTCGATGGCTGGCTGCATTTTCAGGAATTTACCTCTCTGGAATCAGAATGGAAGTTTTTTTTCTTGCTTTTTCAGCGCGCGGCGGATCAAAAGTTTCAACCGCTTTGGCTGAGCCGGGGCTTGGGAGCGTCGAAAAGGAGCGCGTGAGCCTCGCGAAGGATGGAGGGCAGTTTCCGGGCGAAGGGGCTGCGGGCCAGCAGGGGACCCAAGGCGGCGTCGTCCAGGCGGGCGGCGTTCTCGCCGGGAAACCAATGGTCCGCCTGGCCGAGGAGGTTGTAACGCATTTTTCCCCAACTGACCAGGTCCAGGGATTTGGCATAGGTCCAGAGACGGAGGATTTCCGGGATGTTGATCCGGCCCGGAACTTCCAGATAGTCGGGCAGGCCCTCGAACCAGTGTTCGCACCAGTCGGCTCCGAGGACGCGCTCCATTTCGGCGCGGAGACGGACTTCGATGGGGGCGATGGTTTGGGCGGCGGTGTCGTAGTAATCCAGGGCGCGGACGTGTTCATCAAAATCCCCGGGGCGGGAAGCGCCGCAACTGAGCGTGTGGACCTGGGGGCGGGCCAGGCAGTAGAGATCGTTGAATTGCATGGGGGTCAGCGGGGCGCAGAGTTTGGCCATTTTCGGCGGAGGCTCGTAGAGTTTTCCCCCCTTGTCGTTGGGGCTGATGATGAAGACGCCCATGTCCAATTGCGCGGCGGCGGCCACGGCAGGCCAGTTGAGGGGGTTGACAAAGTACCAGTGGAGGTTGCAGTAGTCGAATTGGCCGCTTTGAATGGCGCGCAGGATCAGGTCGGTGGTGGCGTGGGTGGAGAAGCCGACAAAGCGGACGCGCCCCTGCTTCTGCAATTGGCGGGCGGCGGCCAGGCATCCGTTTTTGCGCAGGGACCAGTCGCAAAGCTCGCAGGTATTCAGGCCGTGCAAGGAGAACAAATCCACATATTCGAGCTTGAGGTATTGCAGGGAGCGCTCGAAGGTCTTGAGGAATTTCGCCGGATCGGAATGCGGCGCCACTTTGGTTTGGACGATGATTTTGTCGCGCGGCAGCCTGGGGAGGATGTTGCCCAGTTGCATTTCCGAACTGCCGTAACCGCGGGCGGTCTCGAAGTGGTTGATGCCCAGTTCAAAGGCGCGCCAGATGATGGCTTCCACGTTGGCTTGGTTGCCGGGCGGGATTTCCGACGGGGGCAGGTCCTGCCATTTGTATTGGTAGCGCATGCCGCCGCAGGAGATGACGGGCATGGCCAGGCCGGTTTTCCCAAATCGTCTGTATCGCATATTAGCTTTCCAGGATGGCCAAGGCGGTGGCATGGGTGGCGGTGTGGCTGATGGTGATGTGGACGAGGCGGGCACTGCGGGTGGCGAGGAGTTGCAAGGCCTTGTCGTGGAGGAGGATGAAGGGTTCGCCGGATTCTTTGCGGCAAATTTCGATGTCCTGCCAGCCAAGTTGCGCGCCGATGCCGGTGCCAAAGGCCTTGGAGACGGCTTCTTTGGCGGCAAAACGGGCGGCAAGAAAGGGAGCCGGGGATTTGTAGGAAAGACAATAGGCGATCTCGCCGGGGCGCAGGATGCGTTGAAGGAACCGCTCGCCGTGTTTTTCATGGGCGGAGGCCACGCGGGCCACTTCGATGAGGTCTATGCCGGTGCCTAAGATCACGCCGGGGAAGAGGTTGGACGCGGGCTTTCGCGCATCACCAGGAGCATTTCGCGCACGGCGGTGGCCAACCCGACGACGAGGGCGCGGCTGATGATGCTGTGGCCGATGTTCAGTTCGACCAGATGCGGGGCCTGGAGCAGGGCGGGAAGGTTCTGGTAGTTCAAGCCGTGGCCGGCGTTGACCCGCAATCCCAGGGAATTGGCCTGCGCGGCGGCGGCGATGAGGCGTTGGATTTCCTGGGCGCGCTGGCCTTTGCGATGAAAGTTTTCCGCAAATGCGCCCGTATTCAGTTCGATGAATTGAGCGCCCACACGGGCGGCGGCTTCCACCTGCTCCGGCGCCGGGGAGATGAACAGGCTGACTTGGATGCCGGCGTCGTTCATCTGGCGGCGCGTGTCGGAAAGGGCCAGCCAGTCGGCGGCCACGTCCAGGCCGCCTTCGGTGGTCAGTTCGGCGCGGCGTTCCGGGACGAGGCAAACGGTGTCGGGTTTGAGGTGGAGGGCGATGGAAATGATTTCCGGGACAGCGGCCATTTCTAGGTTCAGACGCGTTTTGAGGGCTTGGCGAAGCTGGAAGATGTCGCGGTCCTGGATGTGGCGGCGGTCTTCGCGGAGGTGGGCGGTGATGCCTCGGGCGCCGGCGGCCTCGCAGATCAGGGCGGCTTCCACGGGATCGGGTTCGCCGCGCTGGCGACCGCGGTAGCGGGACTCGCGCAAGGTGGCGACGTGATCAATGTTCACCCCAAGTTTGAGCATGGGATCAAGTTATTTGCCGCCGGGATTGGTGCCAGGGCCGGAGATTCTGGCGCGGGGCGGAAGCAGGCCGGGGTTGATTCCGGGGGAGCCGGTGCCGCTGAGCCAATGGGACAGCATGACCAGTTCCAGGGAGGTGAGGGCAAAGGGCGATTTGCGCAATATGGTCAATTCATCAGGCCCGGTGCGGGTGATTTCGGTGACGGTGTTGTCCAGGGTGTAGAGGCCGGCGAGCCAATTTTCCTCGATGGCTATCGGGGGGATTTGTCCTTTGGCCAGGGCAACCCGGTTGGTGGAAGCCACCCCGGCCGGGGAGACCGCAGACCGGGGGAAGATGGGCAACATGGCGCTGAGCAACCGCCAGTGTTGCAGACGCGGGCTGGTCAGTTCCCAATCGTAATAAACGAGGTTGGTGCGCCCGGCGATTTGCTTGAGGAAGTCGGCGGGCGGGGGCGGGTTGTTCCTGCCCAGTGGAAACAAGCTGGCCATGAGGTATTGGCCGTTGGTTTCGGGGGCGACTTGCAAAGTCGGATTCAGAAACGTGGCCAGTTTTCCCCAGACAAGGCTGTGGGTTTGCGGGTACCAGGCCAAACTGCCGGAGTTCCATCTGGCTAAATCAGGATTAAAGGCGGCTGGCGCCTGGGACGCAAGGCGCTGGAGCGCGTTGGTGGCATCCTCCACCGGCCAGGCGGCGTAACTCTGAAAGGGCATGCCTTGTATTCCCATGGCCCAAACGTAAAATTGTCCGGCCAGCGGGTTGTCGGCAAGTATGGAGAGAGGTTCATCGGGATTCATCAGGGCGGCGATGTCCTGGCCGGCGGTTAGGCTGATCAGGGGATCGCGGATGATGTTGGTGGGGACGCGCCAAGGCTGGAATTTCCATAAGAGGGGTTGCGGATAAGTCACTTTGGCGCTCATTCGCAGTGCGCCGGCTTTGGCAGTCATGGTGATTTGTGTCCGCGCCGGCTTCAAAGAGAAGGGCGGGGCTGGCATCCAACTGGCCAATCGCGGCCAATCCAAATCGGCTTCCAGCCAGCTTTGGCCCAAGGACGGGCCGGGCGACCCATGCTGGCTCAATTGGCGCAGATATTCGCTTTGCAGGGCCTGCAGGTCGTCGCCGCCTCCAACCAGCAGCCAATTGCCGGCGCGCGCGATCCAGAATGGATAGCCCCCGGGCCGATCCCACCGCTGGCCGGTGGCGTCTTGGGCCTGGAAACTTTTTCCCGGCGTGCCGAGGGCCTGCCGCAAATGGTCCTGCCAGGCCTGCGCGCGCGGGTCGTCCAATTGGATGGCCAAAATGAAATTCAGCGGCCCTTGCGGCCTGCCGCCCAGGGCGAAGAAGGACTCGCAGAGCAGCAGGTCGTCGAGCAGCGGACGCACCAGGGCGGCGCTGTCAACATTGGTGTTGAACGGAAGCGAGCCGGCCAGCCAGCCGGAAAACCGGGTCAAGACCAGGTTCTTGAAATCCACGCTCGATTTCAGCGCGAAGATCGTTTTGGCGCCGGCAAAATTGGTGTCTTCTGCCAGGCGGGCGGCGCCGGCAAAATGCCAGGAGCCGGCGACGTTGTCCTGCGCGGCCGCCTGGGCGAGCGTGGCGGAGCCTCCGGCCAGGGCAGCGCAGAAACCGATCCGCAGAGTGTTGAGCAAGCGCATAAAGAACTTCACAGATGCCAGAGGGCGCGCCGTTTGGCAAACTTGATTTTGGAGGGCGGGGAGGTTTCCGGCTTGCTTTGGCGGCGGGGCCGGAGTTCTTTTTCCGGCGTGCTTGGACGTTTTTTCAAATACTGGCTCCCATTGATTCTTTGGATGGTTATGATTTTCGGCGCCTCCACCAGCCTGGGCCGGCCGGAGAATACTTCGCGCTTTATCGTGCCTTTCCTGCTCTGGCTGGATCCCAAAATGCCGATGGAGACGGTGGAGAAGATTCATCACGCCGTGCGCAAGACGGCCCATTTCGCGGAATACGCGGTCCTGGGTCTTTTGCTCTGGCGGGCGGTCCATTTCAACCCCGCCCTGGCGGCCGGCCAGTCGAGGAGTTTTGCCATCGCGCTGCTCCTGGCGGCCTTGTACGCCTCGTCGGATGAATTCCACCAGAAGTTCGTTCCCGGACGCAACGCGTCGGTGTCCGATGTGATGTTGGACACCTGCGGGGCCGCCACAGGGCTGGCGGCGCTCTGGACGGCGCGGCGGCTGCGCAGCAAACAATAATCCGCATGAAACGCCCGCTTCTGCCAGTGGCGTTGTTCTTTGCCGGAGGCGTCGTTTTGGGCGAATGGCTGCGGGTTCCGCTGGCGGTGCTGTTTGCCTTGTCTCTGGGGGCCGGTTTGGCGGCCTTGTGCTGGAAGCCGGGGCGGGTTTGTTTGCTGGGCTTGCTGCTGGTGCTGGCCGGTTGGACAAATATGGCGCGGCGCACGGCCGTGGTTTCGCCCAACGATCTGCGGGTCTTGCTGGGAAACCAAGCGGAGGATGTCAAGCTGCGCGCGGTCCTCTGCGCCTCGCCCACGCCGCGAATTTTCGAGCGCGGGGCGAAGGAATTCTGGCATACGACCACGCTGGCGCGGACGACGGAAATCTTGCGCGATGGCCGCTGGCAGGCCGCCGCGGGGAAAGCCATTGTGGGCACTCCGGGGATTTTGGACTCCAACTTTTTCGACGGCCGCGCTGTGGAAATCAGCGGAATCATTCGTCCCCTGCGCGGCGCGCTGGCGGACGGTTTGTTTGATCCGCGGCGCTATTATCAGCGGCAGGAGGTCTCTTACCAACTGCTCGCCGATTCGAGCAATGCCTGGAAGACCGCCGGGCCGGCGGGCCGATGGCCGTTGTCCGATCGCTTTGCGGCGTGGGCGCGGCAAACCCTGGCGCTGGGACTGCCCGGCGAGGATGAACCGCTGCGGCTGATGTGGACCCTGGCCCTGGATTGGAAAGCGCCGCTGACCGAAAGCGTGGAGGAGCCGTTCATGCGCGCCGGCACGTTCCACATTTTCGCCGTGGATGGGCTGCGGGTCGGGCTGCTGGCGGGGATTGGCGTGGGGTTGCTGCGCGCCCTGCAAATCCCGCGGGCACTCTGCGGGTTGCTGGTCATTCCGGTCATTTGGTTTTACGCGGGGCTGACGGGATGGCCGGCGTCGGCGGTGCGCGCCGCGATCATGATGAGCATTGTCATCGCCGGCTGGGCAGCGAACCGGCCGGGGGATTTGCTCAACTCGCTCTTTGCCGCCGCCCTGATCATCCTGGTCTGGGATCCGCAGCAACTTTTTCAAGCCGGTTTTCAACTTTCCTTCGTGGTGGTTTTGTGCATCGCCGCGCTGGTGCTTCCCATGCGCCGGGCGCTGCACGACCGGATTTTTCCCCCGGACCCGCTTCTGCCCGAAGAATTGCGGCCGGCGTGGCGGCTGTGGCTGGACCGTTTGAGGCGCTGGGGGCTGGACCTGCTGGCAATGTCGCTGGCGGCGTGGCTTGGCTCGATTCCCCTGGCGGCGTATTATTTCCATCTTTTCACCCCGGTGGGAGTGGCGGCCAATTTTGTCGTCGTGCCGCTGACCGCCCTGGCCTTGATGAGCTGCATGGCAAGCCTGCTCTCGGCAGGCTGGTGGCCGGGGCTGGCGATCCTGTTCAATCATTCAAGCTGGTTTTGGATGAAGTGCATCATCGCGGCCAGCCAATGGTCCGCGCGCTGGCCCGGCGGCAACTGGTATGTCGGCGCCCCGCGGCTCGTGACCTTTGTGTGGTATTACCTGGTGCTGCTGACGGTTTTTACGGGGTGGATTTTCCGAACCAGGCGCAAGGGGCTGGTGTTGGCCGCTCTGGCGGCCATCAGCGCGCTCTGGGTGGCGGACTGGGAACACCAGCGGGCGGCGACCCGGATGGATGTGCTGGCGCTGCGGGGCGCGCCGGCGATTTCTGCCCGCGGATCGGGGACCAACCAGGACCTGCTCGCCGACTGCGGCGACGCGGCGGCGGCGGAAGGGATCGTCAAGCCGTTTCTCCACGCCCAGGGGGTCAACCGGCTGGATAATTTCTGTTTGACAGCAGGCTACCGGCAAAGCGCGGGCGGCGCCGAAATCATTCTGGCGGATTTTTCCGTGGCGGGCGTCTTCGCGGGTCCGGCCCGTGTGCGGTCGCCAGCCTACCGGCGGCTGGAGGAGGATTTGCGGCGGACCCCCGGCCTGTGGCGGACCGTGCAGGCTGGCGGCCAGGTGGATGGCTGGTCTGTTCTTTACCCCGGCGCGGGAGACCATTTTGCCTCGGCGGACGATGTGGCCCTGGCGTTGCGGCGGGAGGCGCGGGGCCACTCCATTTTGCTGCTGCCTTCGCTGGGCCGGGCCGGGCAGGACCTGCTGGCGCAACGGCATCCGGAGTTGCGCGCGGAGATCGTGGTGGCGGGACTGCCGGAGCGGGATGAGCCGCTGTCCGAGCCGCTGCTGGATTTGCTCCAGCCCAAATTAGTGATCATCGCCGATTCGGAACTTCCGGCCACGCGGCGGGCGACGCCAAAACTGCGCGAGCGCCTGGCGCGCCGCCCCGGGGTGCGCGTCATTTACTGCCGCGACGCCGGTTCCCTCACGCTGACCATCCGCCGCGGCGGCTGGGAAGTGCGTGACGCCAGCGGCGGCGAGCCGGCCGCCGGCAAACCTGAAATTGCGGATTCCACGCCGGAGGGCGCGGCAGCGCCAGGCCAGTGAGACATATGGGGTCTTACGGCCACCGTTTTGTCGGAAACGCCTTAATGTTTCGGGCGCAGGAGGATGGCTTTCTTGGTCGTGCCATCCACTTCGACGCTCGCGGCCTCGATGCCGGGAGCGTCCTTCAGGGCGGCATAAATAATCCGGCGATCAAACGCGCTCATCGGTTCCATCTCCACCACATCGCCCCAGCGCCGGACTTTCTCGGCGGCAGCCCGGGCTTTTTCCACGAGCGCTTCGCGCGCTTTGGCCCGGTAATCGCCGACGTCCACCATCACCTTGGGCACGGTCTGGTCCTGTTGGAAGAGCAGACGGTTGGTCAGGTATTGCAGGTCCGACAGGGTCTGGCCCTGCCGGCCAATCAACCGGCCGGAATCGTCGGTCTTGACATCCAGGAACACCCCGTCGTCCAGGTGGTGTTCTTCGACGGTGGCCTGAAAGCCGAGGAGGGAGAGCAGTCGTTCGAGCGTGGCTTTGGGTTGCGCGGGCATAAGATCGTTCAAATGGATTGAAATCGGGTGGAGGATAGGCGCTTTGCCCGCCGGTGGCTAGTTTTTTTTGCGGGGCGCCGGTGCGGCGGGCGCGGCCGCTTCGGGAACCGTGCGGGTCATTTTGGTTTGGGCAATCGTCAGGAGGGTCGAGACGGTCCAGTAAAGAGTCAAGCCCGCCGACATCCGGTAAAAAAACGCGATGAACAGGAGCGGCATGAAGCGCATGAGCTTTTGCTGGGCGGGGTCCATGCCCGGTTGCATGGGAGTCACGTGGGACTGCCAAAGCTGGGTCGCGCCCATGATCAGCGGCAGCGGGTTGATGGGAACGCCGGCGATCGCCCCCACGGTGTCCGGCTGCGTCAGGTCCGACGCCCAGAGGAATTGGGCGCCCCGCAACTCAATCGCGTTGCGGAGCATCGCGTAGAAACCGTAAAACACCGGCAGCTGAATGAGCACCGGCAGGCAACTGCCCATCGGATTGACCTTGTGCTCCTTCATGAAGGCGGTGGTTTTTTCGTGTTTTTTCAGCGGGTCATCCTTGTACTTTTCGGCAATGGCCTTGAGCTGGGGCTGAAGGGTTTGGAGCCGTTTTTGCGAGCGGGTGCTCGCCGCGGTCATCGGCCAGAATATCAATTTAACTATGACCGTGATGGCAATGATGCACAGGCCGTATTGCGGCAGGATTTTGTGCAGCGAAGTCATCGAAATGAGCAGAATCTTGGAGAAGAATCCAAAACCCATAAATCCGGTGAATCCCATCACCAGATCCAGGCTGTTGCCCATGTACTGGCCAATCTTTGCCAATCCGTCGTATTCTTTCGGCCCGGCGTAAAAGGTGAAAAACAAATCCAATGACTTCTGCGGCTCAATGGAGGCGATCGGATACGCGAACGCCGCCTGATAACCGTTGGTCAGAAACATGAAGCTTCCCGCCCGGCTGGAGCGCGAATTGGCAATGTCCAAGCCGTTGGTGTCCGGCAGCGGCAGGGAAACGGGGTGGATGACGATGGCCGGAGCCGGCCGCGCGGGAATGGCAGCCAGCGCAAAGAATTGGCTGTGCGGCGCGGCCCAGACCACGTTGCCGGCGCCGTCTTCAAATTCGCTTCGCGGCGTTCCCGGGATGCAGCCCAACGTCCGGTTGGCGAACCAGGACCCTCCGATGTCCACCGCTTTGGTCCCGTTATACCAGATGGTTCCCAGCGCCGTCGCGTCGTCCAGCGGTCCGATCGGCGTCGCGCTGCCGATCACCACTTCCCGCCGGGGGAGAACCAGGGGGGCGGCGGACGTGTTTTCCAAGCGCAGCCGGGCCGTGAAGAGGTAATTGGTGCCCGTGTTTCCAGTTTGGAATTCCTTCACCAGCCGCAAGCCGTTGGCGAGCGTTTTTTCGGCACGGACGGTCGTGTTGGATTGTGTAAGGGCAAAATCGTTGTCGCCTTGCATCTCCGCGCCCAGGACCGCCAGCACTGGAACCAGGGCGCCGGCGTTCAACGTGGCATAATTATCTCCCTCCGCCGTGCCGGGCGCACGGCGGACCAGCGCCGGGTATTTCCTCAGCGCCACGCTCTTCAAGCCGCCCCCGTACGACGTGAAGCAAAACACCAAATCCTCGTTTGACACCGTCAAGGTCCGCTCCGGGGCGGACGGGTGCGGCGGCGCGGCGGGGGACGGTGCCGCGGCCGCGCTTGGAACCGGCGCCGGAAGGTTCGTCCCCGCCGGCGGATTCGATTCCGCGGGGCCGTTGGTCCCCCCAGCCGCCTCGTTGACCGGCGCAGGCGGCGGCGGAAACACGCGGTCAACCCAACTGTTTATCAGCACCAGCACAAGCACCGAGCAAGCCAGAATAATAATGGTTTTACGGTCCATGCCCGGCGGGGGATTTGATGTTTCTGTCAACAAACTTGCAGACGGGCAGGCGGGCTGGAACCGGATCCTCGCCGGTGGGCGCCCAAGGATGGCAGCGGCAGAGTCTTTTGGCCGCCAAAATGCCGCCCGCAAAGGCGCCGTGAAGATGGATGGCTTGCCGGGCGTACTGCGAGCAGGAGGGCGTGTAACGACACCGCGCCGCCGGGCCAAAAAAAGCCCCCAGCGCGGGCGAGATCAGCGCCTGATAAAATCGAATCAGCAAAATTAAAAATCCTCGTGCCATATTCTCTCACTGGCCCGCGATCCGCGCCTGCCTGACGACCCGCAAAAAATCCCGTTCCACCTCGGCGAATTTCTTCCCCGCGATCGAAGGACGGGCCACCAGCACCAAATCCACCTGGCTCCGCAATTCATGCTGATGCAGCCGGAAACTCTCCCGCAGGAGTCGCCGCGCCCGGCTGCGCGCGACCGCGTTGCCCACTTTTTTGCTGGTCACCACGCCCAGTCGCGCGGTGCCGCTTCCAGGGCGCGCCAGCACATTGGCAATCAGGCAACCGCAGACCCACCGCTGGCCCTGCGTCCGCGCGCGCGCGAATTCCCCGGGCTGCTTCAGGCGACGGGAACGCGGGAAGCCCATCCGGGCAGGAGGGTCGCCAGCCATGAGGCGTCAAACCGGGGTAAGGCGTTTGCGGCCCACGCGCCGGCGGTTGGTCAAAATGGCGCGCCCGCTTTTTTTGGAATTCCGATTCAAAAAACCGTGCTGGCGTCTGCGGCGGATTTTTGAGGGCTGATACTGGCGTTTCATGTTTATCCTTTAATACGGCTGCTTATCCTCTTGGTGTTTACATGACAAATGACATATTCTCAATGACCAATTCTCAATCGTTTCATTCGCTGAAATCCAGTCCACGACACAACAGCATCCAAGAAAGTGATATGCGCCCGCCGCCCTGGGCGAACCCGTGATTCAGAGGGTGAGAAGATAGCGGCAAGGGCAAAGGTGTCAATGGCGCAAATCCTTTTCTTTGCTATGGCCTTTCGGAGCCGGGTATGGTTAATTCGCCGGCGCCAAAGGCAAAGGCATGAATACGCAGCCAAATACACCCGCCCCGCCTCCCAAACGCAAACCCGCCTCCGGACGGGTCTCGGCCAAGTTGGTCGAGGCGGGCCGCATGGATGCGGCGGGCGCGCTCCGCTCCCTGGATAGTTCCCTGGACGGGTTGAAGGAGACGGTCGCCGAAGAGCGATTTGCCCAGGTGGGGCCTAATGAGGTTTCCACCGAGAAGCGTCATGACTGGGCCACCCGGC
>Ga0187888_1001269_pt1 | contig 24380 bp, 18 predicted proteins | sample June2016WEW_7_40_FD_132987 | JGI IMG/M metagenome (GOLD analysis project Ga0187888, IMG submission 132987) | Peatland microbial communities from SPRUCE experiment site at the Marcell Experimental Forest, Minnesota, USA - June2016WEW_7_40 | ecosystem: Environmental > Terrestrial > Soil > Wetlands...
CCATGTAGGGAACTGGGCCCAGGTTGGGATTGCGCACAACGTCCAGGTTGGTAAATCCCGCCAGGCCAACCGCCTCGCTGATTCCGCGCCCGCCGGCCGACTCTTCGTCGTAGATCGCCTCCAGGTGACGCGCCGGGTTGCGCACCAGCTCCGCGCCCATATACAGCGTGCCCACCAGCGACGTCTTGTACTCTCCGCGCGAGAGCAGGCTGTTCGTCCCCTCGTACGGCGAGTGGAAGGGGCCATGCGCCTGAAAGATGATGTTGGCCTGCCCGGCGACGAAGTAGCGTGTGGCGTCGGGGTGAGGGAAAAAGGTGGGGGGAGCCGGCTGTCCGGCTGCGGCTGGCGCTACGGGCCGGATGCGCGTCGGTCGAGTTGCATCCGCCAGCACCGGATTCATCGACGGTGCAGCCGCGTCGGCCACGGCCTGCGCCGCCGCCTCGACCGTCGCGAACCCGAAGAGCAACAGAACCAACAGCAACGGCATCCGAAGCGCGGCCAGCCAACTCGCCGTGGAGTAGAGAAGAACCATTCGCCTCCGATTCTGACCGTGTTGTGTGAATGGGGTGCAAACGTTCATGCGGGAATCGCCGTGGTCGTCTTCCATGAATCCGAATTCTCTTACGCGCATAGGGCCATTCTTCCCGATTCATCGTTCGCGGAGGACGCGACTTTGCCATTGTTTCGTGCGCTGGCCTTCACCCAGACACACGCGAGCGGATTCCGTAGATTGCCGGTGCGGACCCAGGAACAGGTCAGCCGGAGGGGCTTCTGCAGAGTGAGGATGTTGTTGAACATGGTTCCTCCTTTGGCGGTCCGTACAGTCGCAACCAGACCCAGCGCACAGGCGCAGATCAAGTCAGGTTGCACGGATCATCGGTTCAGGAGGGGTGAGTCGGACTTTCTGTTGCTGGCTCACGCGCTCAAATCACAGGTCGAAATGCTGGATGAGCGGTGAGAGAATCGTCTATGGCCGGGCTATAGGCGGTCGTCTGCGCGCTCTTCGCAACACAAGGAAGAGCTTCCATTACTTGGAGGCCCTTGTGCGGATTCATTGCTCATATAGTTTTTATTTCTCCGGCGGGCAAGCTTCCCCGTCTTGATTGTTGTATCATATCCCCCTAGGGTATAGTCAAGGACAATATGCCGCATCTCGATAAAGAAAAACAGAAGCTCATCGCACGCATCAAGCGCATCCGCGGTCAGGTTGACTCCATCGAGCGCTCCCTGACCACCGGCGACGACTGCGCGGACATCCTCATGCTGCTGGCCAATGTGCGCGGAGGCATCAATAGCCTGATGGCCGAGGTGCTGGAAGACCACATCCGCCTGCACCTGCTCGCATCCGACAAGACCTCAGCCCAGCCCTACGAGTTGGCCGAGGACCTGATCGACCTTGTCCGCGCCTATCTCAAATAAAGCTCCACAATCTGGCCTCCCCATTCATCGCTATCTGCGATGAGTAGGTGTTTGCGGAGCGGACCGGGGTTGACCGCGGCGGAACACCGACCTTGCTTTTCAGTCGGACCACCGCGTACATTCTCCCTACACGGGAAAGGAGGATGGTCCAGCCTATGAAAATTGATTGCAATAGTTGCAAAACGCTACGTGAGGTGACTGGGGCTTAGAGCGTCCTGCTCTTGGCTGTGAATGTAGTTCGGCGATTCCGCAATCCTGCGCCGAGGGCCGTCCGGGCAAGGACGCCTCAGGTCAATCTCAACAGATCACCGCCGCAGAGCCCGCGCCCCACCGGTGCGGGCTTTGTGCTTAAGCCGCGGGCCATCATCTCTTTCTGCCGAATAATCGCGCTTCATCTCCGCACCTCGAACCTCAGACCTCAAACCTAGTAAACTGCATCTATGGAACCTCTCGTCATCGCAGGTCGCGCCTTCAAGTCTCGTCTCATCGTTGGAACAGGGAAGTACAAGGACGGCCCCGAGACGCGCGCCGCCATCGAGGCCTCCGGCGCGGAGATGGTCACCGTCGCCGTGCGCCGCGTCAACCTCGACCGCAGCAGCGAGTCGCTGCTCGACTTCATCGATCCCAAGCGTTTCTTCCTTCTGCCCAACACCGCCGGCTGCTTCTCCGCCGACGAGGCCATCCGCATGGCGCGCCTGGGTCGCGAGGTCGGCCTCTCCGACTGGGTCAAGATCGAGGTCATCGGCGACAAGGCCACGCTCTACCCCGACATTCAGGCCACGCTGGAGGCCACGCGCGTCCTGGTCAAGGAGGGCTTCACCGTGCTGCCCTACACCTCCGACGACATCGTCTTCGCGCGCCGCCTCATCGACGCCGGCGCGGCAGCCGTCATGCCTCTCGGCGCGCCCATCGGCAGCGGCCTCGGCCTGCAGAACACCGCCAACCTGCGCATCCTGCGCGAACTCATCACCGAGGTCCCGCTGATCGTGGACGCGGGCGTAGGCACCGCCTCAGACGCGACGCTGGCCATGGAACTCGGCTTCGACGGTGTCCTAATGAACACCGCGCTGGCCGAGGCAAAGGACCCCATCCTCATGGCCGAAGCCATGCGGCACGGAGTCCTCGCCGGCCGCCAGGCGTTTCTTGCCGGCCGCATGGCGAAGCGCCTCTACGCCACCGCCAGCTCCCCCCTCGAAGGCATCAGCAAGTAGCCTTGAATCCCTTGGGATAACTATCACCGAGCATAGTAAAACCTGACACGAGGTTTCAGTATGCAATATGCACAGATAGGTACTGAACGTCGTGAAGCCTTTCCAGGTGGGCGAGGGGTATGTCCAATATGCGGTTCAGCGACCATAGCAAAATGTGGACCCCGCGTCATACACCATTGGGCACATGCAACCCGCAAGGATTGTGACCCTTGGTGGGAAAACGAAACTAATTGGCACCGTGATTGGAAGAACTTATTTCCCGAGGAATGCCGCGAGATTTCATACACCGCATCTGACGGCGAGATTCACCGAGCCGACCTAGTTACTCCGACTGGTATTGTGATTGAGTTTCAGCATTCTCAGATGAGTGACGAGGAGCGCCTGTCTCGTGAATCGTTTTACAAAAATCTTGTATGGGTGGTTGACGGCAGTGAGTTTCGCAAAAACTTTGACATCTATCATCAATTACCGCATCCAGCATCAGAATTGACCAAGGATATCAGGTGGTTCAATGCAACACGCGAAAAGAAGGGGGCGGCACATGGGATGTTTTGGCGATTGTCTGAGAGAGGGCCGAACGATAGAATGGTACGGCTTCACGGCATACGCGAGATCGAGGCGGAAGTCGATAAGGCATACAGAGGACATCATCAATACGACTGGGTTAGACCTAGGCGCACTTGGCTGGATGCTACCTGTCCTGTGTACGTTGATTTAGGCGGCGACTTCAGCGATTTTCTGGCAAAGCTAGAAATTTACGATGAGTCCGGATTGCCATGTATATATCTAGTTGCTAAACAAAAGTTCATTCATGATGTCATGACAGAAAAAGTCGCTACTGCTATTGCGACGCGATTTTATCCATTGCAACCGGATGATTCTGTTTCGTGAGTGATTGGATTGCTTGTTCATCCACACGGACGAGCGGCAAGGTTTAGACTTTCGTCATGCGGGCGTTTGGCATCGATTGCGGGACGGAGTTCACCGGCTACGGCGTGGTGGAGATGGACCACGCAGCGCGCGCGCCGCGGCTGGTGCATGTTGCCGCGGGGACCATCCGCCTCAACAAGAAAGAGAAGACGCCGCTGCGCCTGGCGCAGGTCTATGAAGAGCTGACCGGCCTGATGAAGCTGCACGCGCCGGACTGCGTAGCGATCGAGGAGGTCTTCTTCTCGGCCAACGCCAAGTCCGCGCTGAAGCTGGGCCAGGTGCGCGGCGTGGCGATGCTGGCCGCCGCAACCTGCGGCCTCACGGTCGCCGAGTACGCGCCGCTCTCCATCAAGTCGTGCGTCACCGGCTACGGCCTCGCCGCAAAGGAGCAAGTCCAGTTCATGGTTACCCGCCTGCTCGCGCTCGATGCCCCGCCCGACTCGCCCGACGCCGCCGACGCGCTGGCCATCGCCATCTGCCACATCCACACCGCGCAGACGCTGCTGTTGCAAGGAGCGGACCGGTGAGGCCTGCACTTAGTCGTTCGATGGCCGCATTGCTGGTCACTCTTATGGCAGCAGCATTCCCGGCCGCCACGAAAACACAGCAGCAGAAGCCCACGTCTCCGGCAGTTGGGCCAGGAGTTGGGCCTATTCAACTCGACGGATCGCCTGCTTCCGTGATGTTCCGCTTCGAACGTCCCGGCCTGCCGGTACCGCTCTATCAGCTCCAGATATGGGAGAATGGCGCGGGCCAGTATCGGGGCGAGGAGATGCCGAGGACGGTTGGCCCAGCCGATACAGCGCCATCTCCGCAGCCATTTGCCCTGAAGAGCTTTCATGTATCTCCCGCCACCGCAGCAAAGGTCCTGGCCATCGCTCGCGTTCTGAACCACTTCAATTTTGACTGTGCCTCGAAGGCCAGGAACGTAGCCGATACGGGCTACAAGAACCTCGCCTACACCGTCGCGAACGGCGGCGTCATCGGCTCCTGCGAGTACAACTACACGGAGAACAAGGATGTCCAGACCCTTACCGACATCCTTGAGGGCATCGCCGAGACCATGGACGAGGGGCGGAAGCTCGACTATCTGCATCGCTATGACCGGCTCGGCCTGGACGCCGAGATGGAGAGCTTCAGTCGCGAGGTTGCCGACGGCCGCGCGTTGGAGCTGGGAACGATTGCGCCGACGTTGCGCTCGATTGCGGACGACCCAGACGTAATGCAGCGGGTACGCACCCGCGCCAGTGCGCTGCTTACGCTGGTTCCCGCGGAGGCGCGCTAGGCCGGAATGGTGCTGCGGCAATGTGCTGCGAGTTACTTATTCTGCGTCTCGGCGAAGAGGACCGAGCGCGCGGTAGAGCGCGGCCAGCGGCTCCAGGGCAAGTGACTCGGCGCGTGCCAGCGGTGGAATTTCGTCGGGCCATGCGGCGCGAAGCTCGTCTGTTGAATAGCCGCGCGCGCTCGTGTGGCTGGAGGCGCGAAGATTATTCGCCAGCGTCTTCCGCTTCTGCGCGAAGCATATGCGCAGGAAGGCGTCGAAGCCCGCTGCGTCCACGCCGAGTTCCTCGAAGCGCGGCGCAAACTCCAGCCGCAGCACAGTCGAAAAAACATCCGGTGGCGGCGAGAAGGCCGTGGGCGGCAGCGTAAACAGAGTCTCCACGCGGGCGTTCATTTGCGTGGTGGCGGAGAGCAGCCCGTACTCGCGGCATCCGGGCGCGGCGCTCAACCGCTCCGCGACCTCGCGCTGCATCATCACCACGGCGCGCGCCAGCAGGCCGCGTGCACCGGCCGCAAACAGCCGCAGCAGAATCGGCGAGGTAATGTAGTAGGGCAGATTGCCGGCTACATCCGCGCACACGCCCGAAGGAATGAGCGCGGCGAGGTCCACTTCGAGAATGTCCGCCTCCAGAATTTCGACTTGCGGCTGTTCGCGGAAGCGGAAGCGCAGTTCGGTGGCCAGCGCGGGGTCGAGCTCGATGGCGATCAGCCGCCGGCAGCGCGCGGCCAGAATTGCTGTAATTGCACCATGTCCCGGGCCGATCTCGATCACCGTGCGGGCGGAGATGTCGCCTAGCGCGTCGGCAATGGACTGTCGCGCCGCCTCATCGACGAGGAAGTTCTGGCCGAGTTTTGGCTTGCGCGTCATCTTCCGGTCTGTGCTCAGAATAATCGACGCGGGCGTCTCGTAGCGCGGCTAGTGTGCTGGAGCAGCAGCGGGCGCTGGGGCTGCGGCGGCGGGCAGGCCCGTGACGTTGGTGGAGTCGGTGACACGCACCGCGCTGCCGTCGGCGATGGTGAGCTTGATATCGGCGAAGCTCCAGTCCTTGGCGTCGGCGATGGAGCCCGCGCTGGCGGCCTGGATGTCGAGGTGGTCGAACTTGAAGTTGCTGAGCGGGGCATCCTTGTAGGCCTCCACCGAGAAGGCCCGCCGCGCGCCGGTGGCTTTGATGTTCCAGATGTGCACGCCGGAGAAGTGGGGCCGGCCCTGCGCGTCCGGGACGGGAGTGGTCAGCGGAACCCAGTAGGGCGGCATGGACTTGGTGTCGGTGCCCGGCGGCAGCACGGCGTAGCTGTATGCGGGGTTCCAGTTCATCGTCATGCTGATGGGTGTGGCGACGCCGGTGAACGTGAGGTCGTGGATGCGGATGTCCGTGGCCGTTCCGCCGCGTGTGTGTGCGGATTTGAAGAGGACTCCATTGCCCGCGCCTGCCTCGGCGGTGAGGTTCCAGACCTCGATGTTGTGGAATCCGCCGGATGTCTCGCTGCCGATGGTGATGGCCGCGGCGCCGCGACGGATGATGGAGTCGTGGATTTTGATGTCTTCGGTGGGGCGGTTGACGCGCAGTCCATCCGAGTCGCGACCGGACTTCAGGCACAGCGCGTCGTCGTTGGCGTCGATGTCGGCGTGCGAGACGTCGATCGCGCGCGACGAGTCGATGTCGATGCCGTCGGTGGATGGCCCACGCCCGCCCTCGTTGTTGCGGATGGTGACGCCGTCGATGACGACATCGTGCGAGTAGAGCACCTGCACGGTCCAGAAGCCGGAGCGCTTGAGCGTGATTCCGCCGCCGAAGTGGACGTTATACGAGTTCTGGATCAGGCTGAGGCGAACCCGTTTCGCGTCGTAGTCCGAGGCCCAGCGCAGGCCCTTGGGCGTGTACACGGCGCGCAGATCGTTGTAGACCTTCCACCACACGGCGCCATTGCCGTCAATGATGCCCTTGCCGGTGAGGGTGACGTCGTGCGCGTCGCGGATGTTGATTAGCGCCGTGGGCCACGTCATCTCGATTCCGGCGATGCGCGTGGCGTGCTCCGGATAGTCCTCGATGTGCTGCGAGCCGGTGAGGGTGACGCCGTCGGGAACGTCCAGCGTGACGCCGGACTTGAGGAAGATCGCCCCGGTTAGGTAGCTCCCCGGCTTGAAGCTGACGGTCTGCTTCTTGGGCGCGGCTTTGTCGATGGCCTTTTGGATGGCCGCAGTATCTAAAGTAGTGCTGTCACCTTTAGCCCCGAAGTCGTTGACCAATAGTATCTTCGGTGCGGCAAAGGATGTGGATGTAAATGCGACCGCGCAGGCAAAGATCGTGGCGCGGAACTTCATGGTGCAGCGACTCATTTGCCCTCCGTGGTGACCAGCTGAACGGGGCCGAGCAGGCCGGAGGAGACAGGCGCGACCAAGTTGAGGTCCTGCATCTGGAACTTGTCCCCGTACTTTGCGATCAGCGGCGCGTAATCGCGCGGCGGCAGGGCAGACCATGCGTTGAGCGCGGTGTTGTAGACGCGGATCTCAATGTGGTTAACGCCGGGCTTAAGCAGCTTGGAGACGTCGAGCCGGTAGGGCGGGTGCCACAGCGCCCCGGCGGACTTGCCATTGATGGTGACCAGTCCGGCCGCCTGAATGGGCGGATCGTAGTAGGCGGCGATGTGCGAGGCGCGGGCGGGCGGGGAGATCGCCTTGCCTCCGTCGAGTTCGAGGAAGACCGGGCCGGCGGGCGCGGCGGCCAGGGTGAAGTCGCGCGAGTAGATGCCTTCGCCGGAGTAGTGGATCGTGGATGGATCGGCTGTCCAGTCGGTGGGAGTGGCTTCATCGACGCTCTTGTTGAGGCCCGTGAAGTTGATCTTCCAGTCGTTGCTGAGGTCGGCGAGTTGTTTCGCCGGGGTGGGCGCGGGCTTTGCGGCAGAGGGAGTATCGCTGAAGACGAAGACGCGCGATCCGTAGGCAACCAGTTGGATGGGCTGCGCCGTTGCCGTGGCGGCCGATGCGACGGCGGTGTCGACATCCCACTCTTCGGCGTACTTATGCGTGGTGGCGAAGGTCGCGGAGGTGTCGATGGGCTGGTTCGATGTGTTGACCACCAGGTAGATGTCGGCGGTGGCGAGCTTGCGCCGGATGAAGCCGAGATGAGTGAGGGTTGCGTCGTCTGTGGCACTGATCTGGAAGTCGGGCCGGGCGGCGTTGTGCAGGGCCTGCGCCAGGCTGGCCTCATCGGGCACCAGAACGATCTCGGAGGTGTCCGCGCCCGCATCGCCGAGCGGCTTGCCTTCGGGGGTAAGCGTGGGCAGGTGGCCGACGGCGATCGCACTGTTGCCGGCGTGGACGTACGCGGCGATCTTCTTCAGCGTCTCCACCGGGATGCGCTGCATGTTCGGCAGGATGAGTATCTGGTGGTCGCCGACGCCGACCTTGTTGATGGCCTTGGCGTCGATGTAGTCGATGTTATAGCCGGCGGAGAGGATGGCCGACATCAGCGCCGGAGTGACGTAGCGGCCCATGTCCGCGGTGACCGAGGTGCGTCCCGGCGCGAAGGTGGCCCACGCGTCGTCGGTGGGCAGCAGGATGGCGACCTGGTTGGCGGGCTTGCCCTGGCGCAGCAGGTAGCTCATGCGGCCGATGTAGGCGGTGACGGCGGGCATCACCGGGTGCCACGGGTTGTGGTCGTTGAAGACGGCGGCGGCGTAGAGGCTCCATCCCGGCTCGGTTACTTCGCCCGGCGGCGGCGAGTAGGGCCAGCCGTGGCAGAAGATCTGGTTTTCGCCCATGATGAAGTCGAGGTCGGCCTCGACCTTCATGTCCAGCGGGATGGCGCGGAAGACCGGCGAGTGCAGCCAGGTAAACGTCTCGCCGGAGCTGACGACGTGGTTGAAGACGTGGTTGGCGGAGGTGGACCAGCGCAGGGTGGAGAAGGCGCGCCAGGAGGGATTCTCGCCTTCGGCGAGCGAGGCGATGTTCTGGCTGGAGAAGTCAACTCCAGGTTCTCCATAGGTTTGCGAGCGAAACAACGTGTGATGGGCGATGGCGAAGTTGGTGAGTTGGGTGAGGTAGTTATCGTCGACCAGATCGGTGAGGGTCTCGCCGTAGTCGTGGCGGACGGTGTCGGCGGCGACGCTGCCTCCGGCGGCAAGCTCAGGCAGGTGGGGGATGAGGTCGTAGCCGCGCCGCTTCAGGAACTCGGCGGGCATATTGGGGGTCCAGTCGGAGCCACCTGCCTCCAGTGAGTCGGAGAAGATGGAGGTGGGCGGAGTGGAACCGAATGCATTGATGAGGGGAGTACCGACCTTATCGAGGTAGTGGGAGACGGCATCGTGGGAGAAATGATCGAGGACGAAGCCCTCGGCGCCGACAGCGGCGCGCTTCACCTGCATCCGGGTGTGGCCCATGATGAAGAAGAGCGCGGTGCGGGGCTTGTCGGAGGCATCAAATGCGACCAGGCCGCTGCCGCCGCCAGTGATGGGCTTGGCGCTGGTTGCGTCAAACGCGGCCGCTGCCGGGCCTCCGCCGCGTCCGCCGCGACCCGCAAATCCTCCGCCCGGTCCTCCAGGTCCGCCAAATCCACCGCCGGGGCCACCGGCTGGTGCGCCGGGGTTACGGGCACCGCGATCCGGAAACTGACCGGCTGGCTCAGGGGCAGTCGCAGCCGTAGGCGGGGTTGCGAGGACGTCGGCGATGTCGGACGCGATGAGCGATTCGCCCTCTCGCAGGGCCGGCATGGCGACTGTAATGGCGCCGGCGGGCACAGGAACCTGCGCGACGCGGATGTTAGTGATGGCCTCGGCGAGCGGCGTGTTGGGGCCACCGTAGGGCCAGCCGGAGCAGAGCGTCAGGTCGATACGCAGGCCCAGCTTGCGGCCCTCGGACTGCGCGTAGTTCACGTCGTCGAGCATCTCGGGCGAGAGGAAGGGAAGGTTCTTAAGTCCCTTAGCCGGATCGTCGAGGACCTCGGCATACTCAAAGGCGATCTCGGCGCCCTGGATGCCGTCGGCCTTCATCTGCTGCAATTCGCGCAGGATCTCCGGCTTGACGACGGCCGGGCCAAACCACCACCAGCGGACCATGGGGCGCGCCTGGCTGGGCGGATTGAGAAAGTGGGCGTGCAGCGCTGCGACGGAAGAGTCCAGAGGCCCCGCGACGGATGCCGCGCCCGTCTGCGCGACGGCGGCCGAGGGCTTGGGCGCGACGGCGGGCCTGGCCGGGGTCTGGGCGCTGGACGCGGTGGCCAGAGCGAGCGCGAATACGGTAGAAGTAAGCAGAGAGGCGCGAAGCGTGCGAGTGGCGAGAGTGCGCAGCGAATGCTGGTTCATGGGGTTCTCCGGGCTGGCGGTTGGGACGGTTGAAGAGTGGAACATCGGTTCCTGTGCTGCTGGGTTGATTGAGAGACGACTGGCCCGCGTCGTGAGTTTCGGCGCGACCTATTATTCACGATTGGCGATGGTTTTGTCGCGGACGGGCCCGTCGAGGAAGATTCGCATAGTGGATTGGATGCATGGCAGCGGAAGGCCATTCTTCCGCCGAATCATGGGCTTCATGGGGCTGGAATCTTTCATGGCGTATGCTGTTGCGAGGAAAACGAGATTTTCAGAGTGGGGTGAGGAATGCGGGTTGGCTTGATGACACGGGAGTATCCGCCGGAGGTGTATGGCGGGGCGGGCGTGCATGTGGAGTACCTGAGCCGCGAGCTGGCCCGGCTGATCGAGGTCGAAGTGCACTGCTGGGGCACGCAGCGCGCCGACGCGGGCAACCTGCATGTGCGCGGCGATGAGCCTGCACCCGAGATCACCGCCGGATGCGACGCGAAGTTCACCGCCGCCGTGGACGCGCTGGCGCTGAACCTGACGCAGATGAAGGAGCTGGCGCAGATTGACATCGTGCATACGCACACCTGGTATGCGGCGATGGCTGGCTTTCTGGCCAGGAAACTATACGGGATTCCGTTTGTGATGACGACCCACTCGCTGGAGCCGCTGCGCGCGTGGAAGGAGGAGCAGCTTGGCTCCGGCTTCGCGATGAGCTCCTGGATGGAGCGCACCGCGATCCTGGACGCGGACGCGATCATCGCCGTTTCGCGTGGCACCAGGGACGATATTCTGCGCGCCTACCCCGATGTGGATGCGGCCCGCGTGCATGTCATCTACAACGGCATCGACGTGGCCCAGTACCGCAAGACCTCGGCGACCGCTGCGCTGCTGAAGTACGGCGTCGACCCGTCCGTGCCATACGTTTTGTTCGTTGGGCGCATCACGCGCCAGAAGGGAGTGGTGCATCTGGTGGACGCGGTGAGGCATCTGCCCGCCGGGACGCAGGTGGTGCTCTGCGCAGGCGCGCCCGACACGCCGGAGATCGAGGAGGAGATGCGCGTGCATGTGAAGGCCGCGCGCGCTGCGGGGGGAAATGTCATCTGGATCGAGAAGATGGTCAGCAAGCCCGAGGCCATCGAACTCTATTCCAACTGCCGCGTCTTCTGCTGTCCGTCGGTCTATGAGCCCTTCGGGATCATCAACCTCGAAGCGATGGCCTGCGGCGCGCCGGTGGTGGCCAGCGCGGTGGGGGGGATTCCGGAGGTGGTGGTGGATGGAGTGACCGGGCGGCTGGTGCCGTTCGACGCCGACCCGGTCACTGGTTTTCCACTCGATGCCGACCGCTTCGCCCGCGACCTGGCCGCGCGCATCGCCGAGCTGATGGCCGACCCATCCCTCTGCGCGCAGATGGGCGCAGCCGGCCGCAAGCGCGTCGAAGAGACCTTTGCTTGGCAGGCAATCGCCGCGCAGACGGTGGAGCTGTATCGGGGTCTGCTCAAACGGGGAACAGGCAACAGGAAACAGGCAACAACGGGCAGAGAGTAGGGAACTGGAAAGTTGGAGCGATGTTTGTGGATGAAAAAGCCCACATCTCAGACGTTAGAGATGTGGGCCACCTCCTTTTGGGGTTTACCAGAAGCAGATTCCTCCGCATCGCTGCGGAATGACAAACAACAGGGCTGAATGACACTGAAGCGAATCGCTGACAATTACTGCAGGTTGGCCTGCGGAATCTGCGTCGGGTCTTCCTGCCTCTGCATGGGCGTTGGCGGCAGGTAGAACTTGTCGAACGGGTCTGGCTTGGCGGGGTCGAAGTCAGGCACCGCGGGATCGAGAAAAGCGGCGATGCCCATCTTGTTCTCGCGGATGCCTTTGACAATGCAGCGCGCCAGCTCGTACGCGCCGTAGCTGTTGAAGTGGGTGTTGTCGGCGTATTCCCTGGTCTGTCCGGGGAGGCTGTTGGCGGGGAAGTACATGAAGGCGTGCTTGCTGCCCTCGTCGCCCAGGGCATTGAACAGGACCTCGCTCATGGCGGTCAGGTCGATCAGCGCAACCTTGTTGTCGGCTGCCACCTGGCGCGCGGCCGCGGGATAATCGCCCAGCGAGTTGGTGATATGGCCGCTGGCGTCGAAGCTTCTGCGGTGCTGCGCGGTGACGATGACGGGGATGGCCCCCTTGGCGCGCACCTGGGTGACGAAGCTGGTCAGGATCTCCTTGTAGCGGTCCAGAGGCACGGCGCCGGGTTTCTGGTCGTTGTGGTTGAACTGCATGAAGAAATAGTCGCCCGGCTTGATGACGGACATGATCTTGGGGAAGCGCAGCTCGCCCTGGAAGGAGGCGGAGGTCTCGCCGGACTCAGCGTTGTTGGCGATGACCACGCCGGGGCGGAAGAAGCGCGGTAGCTGCTGGCCCCAGGAGGCCCAGGGATCGGTGTCCTGATCGACCATGGTGGAGTCGCCGGCGAGATAAACGACGGTATCGACATGGGAGCCGGTGAGAGGCGTGATGGAGAAGGCGTGGAAGCTGGGGTTGGCGCCGTTGAACTCGAGGGTGAGCTTATTGTCCCAGTTGAGATTGCCGAACTCGCGCTGCTTGAGGCGGACGCGATTGGGTGTGCCGTCGGGATTGAGAAACTCAGGGACGCGAACGTTGACATCAAAGGCTTTTTGCAGGTTGTCATGCGCCTTGACGGCAACTTTTTCCAGCATCAGGCGGCGCGCCTCGGCGCGCACGGTGACGACCGTGTCCGCGGAACCGCCGAACAGGATTTGAACGCGGTAGTTGCCCTCGGGGACCGGGATGGAGAAGAAGAATGGTTTGTCCGACGAGCAGGTCCCGTTCTCCACCTTCGGGGCGGTCTTAAGGTCCCAGCCGGCCGAGCTCTCGGAGTACAAGGTGTTGGCGAAGAGGGAGGTTGCGCCCATCTTCGCCGGGCCGCAGGCGAAGGACACGGTCCCCTTGAGTGCCGGCGGGACCGGAAACGTGGGTTGTACCGGGGCCGGACGCCGCGGTGCGGCTGGCGCTGCCGGCCCGGCTGGTGCTCCCGGTGGCGTTGTTTGGACTGCCGGCGCGGCTGGTGCTGCCGGTGCTGCGGGCGTTGCTGCTGGTGGCGCTGTCTGGGCGTGGACCATTGAAAGCGTGAGGATGAGGGCTAAGGCGAGCAGAGAGCCGGGCAAGCTGCGCATGAGGTTTCCTTATGGTGTGGAGTGAATCTGTTTCAACCGGGTGAATCGTAGCACCTGTTGTGCAGCGTGGTCGAGTGGACGCACGTCGCGCAGTCGCGCGTCTACTTGCTGGCGGCGCAGGCGCAGTCGCTGAAGCTGCGTGCGGAGTCGTGGTCCAGCGAGCAGGCGTACTGCGGCCACGCGAACTGGATTGCCCGCGAGATGTCGCCGGGGAAGTAGTTGCGCAGGGTTGCCTGGCTGGCCGGGGATTTGGCTGCGGGGTCCGCCTGGAAGCTTCCAATCAGCTGTATCAGGGCCAGCGCGTCGAAGGCCCGCTTGTGGTAGGTCGTCGAGTAGGTGTACTCCGGTACCCATTTGGCGGCGACGCCGGTGAGATTTGAGGCCATGAAGACGGTGTAGTCGACCAGGGTCGCGCTCGCCGGGTCGATTGAGGCCAGCGTGAACGTCGGCCGGTTGCCGTTGATTGGCGTAATGGACGCGACAATCTTGACCGGGACGCCAGGGGCGTTTTGCGCGTGCGCGTTCAAGGCGCGGGGCTCCGGCGCAAGCAGGCGCATCTCGTCGGCGTGAGTATGGCCGAAGATTGCCAGCCGGACCACGTCGGCGTTGCGCGCCAGCAGCTCGGCGAGTGATTCGTTGGCGAGAAACATCTGCGGCCTGGCCCCGGCGCAGACGTTGGCGGAGTTGCGCGCGGTGGCGTAGAGATTGACGCCGGGAGGGATGTGGCCCATGACCCAGACGCGCTCGCCGTGCTCGCGTGCGGCGTCGAGCTGCTCGGCGAGCCATGCCAGTTGCGCGGAGGCGGGCGCAGTGTTGGGCTGGCCCGAACAGGTTGCGTACTTGCCGGAGAAGAATAGGTCGTCGAGAACCAGCAGCCGCGTGTGCGGTACGGCGGCCAGTGGCACGTTGTAGGATCCGCCGCCGGCGAAGTCTCGCAGCACAGCGGCGCGGTCGACTGCGGAGAGATCGGCTGGCAGCGCTTCTGCGACAACCTGGGCTACCAGCGCGAGGAACGCGTCGTGCGTTGCGTCCAGTTGGTAGTCGCCGCAGCCGGAGTCATTGTTGCCCATCGCAATGTAGAGCGGAACGCCGGGCAGCGCCGCGCGCAGGGTCGCAACGATGGTGCGGACTGTCTTTACGGTAAAGGCGAGATAGTCCTCGTGGGTGGCGGCGGGGAGCAGCGTCTGAAACTTGCAGTCGAAGGAGTGGGCGAGCAGGTCGCCGCTGAGCGTGATGAACCGGGCGCGCGCGGCGTCGGCGTGGATGGCGCGCAGGCTGGACTGCCACAGGACATAGTTGGTATCGAGGCCGCGCGTGGGGCAGGCCTCTTGCAGCGCGGCAAACTCCTTCGCCTGCGTGGGCGAGTTGGGCGCGGAGAGGATCGCGGGCCATTCGGCGGCGGACGCGGCGTTCAGCCTGGCGGCCTTCGCCGGGTCGGCGAAGGGGTCGAGGTGAATGTCGGAGAGGAAGAGTGCAGGAATCTTCGCGGGCGCAGCGGCTGCGGCTTTGCCCGGGGCAGGCGACTGAGCGATGAGAACAACCTGCGCGGTCAGAGTGCAGGCGGCGAGCAGGCTGAGCAGGCTGCGGCGGAGGGTTTGCATGGGGATGGGTTGCCTATTCCTTGTCGGGTTGTAGGAGCGATTCGTAGGCTTCGATCTGGGCCAGCGTGAAGGCGTGCATGTCGGCCCCGGCCTGCCATGCGCGGGTCCACTGGACGATCCACTCGATCGCGGTTTCCAGGCGCAGGCGCGGAGTCCATCCCAGGTCGGCGCGCGCGCGGCTGGCATCCAGCTTCAGGGTGCCCGCCTCGTGGACGCCGGGGACGGGATCGAGAATCCACTTTGCTCCGTTGCCCCAGAAGAGGGTCATGACTTCGGCGATCCACGCAACCGTCCGCGCGTCGTCGTCCGATGGCGCGAAGTTGTACGCCGTCGCGTACCGCGCGGCCTGATCGCGCCTGGGCACAAGAAGTTGCTCGGCCAGGCGGATGTAGCCGTGCAGCGGCTCCAGGACGTGCTGCCAGGGGCGGATGGCCTGCGGGCAACGGATGCGCACCGGCTCACCGGCCAGAAATCCGCGGACCAGGTCGGGAATGAGCCGGTCAGTCGACCAGTCGCCTCCGCCGATCACGTTGCCGGCGCGCGCAGTGGCCAGCGCTACGCCGTGTTCGGCGAGCTTTGCGACCGGGAAGAACGACTGGCGATAAGCCGCAGCCACCAGCTCCGCGCATGCCTTCGAGCTGGAGTAGGGATCATATCCGCCCAGCGGGTCGCTCTCGCGGTAGCCCCAGATCCACTCCTTGTTCTCATAGCACTTGTCTGTGGTGATAACCACTACGGAGCGCACCGTCGGCGTGCGGCGGATTGCATCCAGAACGCGCGCGGCGCCGATTACATTGGTCTCGTAGGTAAGGATTGGGTCGTCATACGAGAGCCTCACCAACGGCTGCGCGGCGAGGTGGAAGACGACCTCGGGCGCAAACGACTGCATTGCCGATTCCAGCGCGGCCGCGTCGCGGATGTCGCCGCGAATGTCGTCGACGATTGCGCCGACGCGGGCCACGGTGAAGAGGTTGGGATCGGTCGACGGCTCAAGCGAGTAGCCGCGGACCTCGGCCCCGAGCTTGGCCAGCCACAGCGCGAGCCATCCGCCCTTGAATCCGGTGTGGCCGGTGAGGAAGACTTTTTTGCCGTGCCAGGAGAATGCGGGCTTGTCGGTCATTTAGACAGGATAAACGAAAAAGCTTAACACCGATTTACACCGGCAAGCACCGATAGAAAACAGCAACGGTAAAAAACAAGGACGAGTCGTCTTCCTATTCATCTGCATGAATCACAATTGCAATTTGCGGTTCAATAATCTGGTCTTTGTCGTTAATCTGCTTTTGTCCTTTGTCTTTAACCCGTACTTGTACTTGATCGGTGCTTGTCGGTGTAAATCGGTGTTAAGCCTTTGTGTGCCCTCTGCTAGAACCGGACCTCCTCGCGCGCGATCTCCCGCCGGTCTTCCGCCAGAATGGTTGCCCGCTCCAGCACGTGGGCTAGTTCGCGCACATTGCCGGGCCAATCGTGCTGCAACAGCCGCGCCGCCGCGTCGGCCGAGAGCCGCTTCACCGGCATCTCCTCGCCCATCTTGCCCAGCAGATGCGCCGCCAGCGGCAGCACGTCTTCCATACGCTCGCGCAGCGCGGGCACCGCGACCGGAAAGACCGCCAGGCGGTGATAGAGGTCCAGGCGGAATGCGTGCTCGTCGACGCGCTGCTGCAGCGGCTCGTGGGTGGCCGCAACTACCCGCACATCCACGCGCACCAGCTCGTTGTCGCCCACGCGTTGCAGCTCGCCCGACTCCAGGAAGCGCAGCATTTTGGCCTGCAAGCCCAGCGGCATCTCGCCGATCTCGTCGAGAAACAGGGTCCCTCCGTGGGCCTCTTCAATCCTGCCGGTGCGCGACTGCACCGCGCCGGTGAATGCGCCGCGTGTGTGCCCGAAGAGCTCAGCCTCCAGCAGGGACTCGGGGATGGCCGCGCAGTTCAGCACTACGAACGGCTTGCCGGAGCGCGTGCTCAACTGATGCACCGCGCGGGCGACCAACTCCTTGCCCGTGCCCGTCTCTCCCTCGATCAGCACCGTCGACGAGTGCAGCGCAACCAGCCGAATCAGCCGCGCCAGCTCCAACATCAAAGAACTTCCGCCCACCATCTCCGGCAGCGGCAGCGGGCGCGGCCACAGTTCCAGCCTCTCCTCGTCGAGGAGGCACACCTGCATCGGCCGTTTCGCAGCAACCAATGCGGGGCCGACCGTCTTGTGTCCAACCATTGCGGGCCGAATGGAAGTCGGGCCAGACGTCTGTAGTCCAGCCTCTTCCGACTTAACCACTTCCTGCTTGGCCGTTCCCAGCGCGTCCTCTTTCATCCCGGTTGTGCGCCAACTCGTCTCGATCCACGCCGCGTTACGCGACCGAAGCAACGCCGCCACGTCCTCGGCGGCAGCCGCACGCCTGTCCCATGGGGCCAGCCGGTCCGCGGCGGAGATCTGTGGCACTGCTACCGGTGACAGCGCCCACGCCGCGCTCTCGCCTGCGCCGCGTGAGCGATGGGAGTCCTCCAGCGCCTGGCGCAAGGCATGCAGCAGCTCGTTTCTGCGAGGGCTGCGCGCTCCCGCCTCGTCCACGATTCCATCCATCCGCAGCAGCTCCATCACCGGATGCCGGGTGCGCATCTCTGAGGCAAACTCATCCACCTCCAGATCTGGCAGAACGCTGTCCAGCACCATCGCCTCCGCGCCCTCGGCCTCCAGCAGTGCAATCGCCTCCGCGCCGCCTGCCGCCTCACGCACCTGCCAGCGCATCGCCGTCAGTTCCTGCGTCAGACGCGCCCGCAGGTCCGCATCCGCGCTGGCCAGCAACACTGTCCTCACCGCTGCCTTGTTTCCGATATTTTCTCTGCCCAGTCCGTACCCCATATAACTTTCCAGTCAGCTACCGCTCTCTGTTCCGATCCATCAGGAATCTCTGGTTGCTCAGCCAAATTCGCCGTAGTCAATTCACCGTAGTCTCCGCCTCCGCTCGCCCTCAATCCTGCCTCCGCTCGCCCGCGATCGAACGAAAGCAAGAATTCGAGGAAGGAGGAGTTTGAAGGAGAAGGATGCCGCGCTCTCTTTGGGCGCGCGCAGCGTCTAGGCGTACGCGGGCCTGTGTACAGGGCACGACTGGCCGGTCGGCCGCGCCACGGGATTGCGATTCAGGCCTCCCAGTCTGTATCCCATTCCGCGCACCGTCTCGATCAACTCCGCTTGTGCATCATGGGCTTTTCCTCCAGCCAGCTTGCGCCGCAGGTAGTTGATGTACACATCCACTACATTCGTGCACGACTCCGCCGGCATCTGCCAAGCCTCGGTCAGCAGTTGGCCGCGCGAGACGCACTCGCCGCGATGCAGCATGAGAAACTCCAGTAGCGCAAACTCCTTCGCCGTCAACTCGATCGTCCGCCCCGCGCGAGCCACCGTGTGCTCGATGCGGCGCAACTCCAGGTCGCCATGGCGAAGCACCGAATCGGCAAACTGCTCGCGCCGCCGCCGCAGCGCCCTGCAGCGCGCCGTCAGTTCATGGAAGCTGAACGGCTTCAGCAGGCAATCGTCGGCGCCCATATCCAGGCACTGCACCTGCACATGAGGGTCGCTGCGCCCCGTCAGCACCAGCACCGATGCGTCGTCATGCCGCGCACGCATCTCGGCCAGCACCTCCATGCCATCCATCTTGGGCAGACACAGGTCCAGCAGCACCAGCTCCGGATGGTTCGCTGCGGCATGTGCCAGCGCAGCCTCTCCGTCCTCCACCCACTCCACCCGGTGCCCCTCCAGTTCCATTCCCGTCTTTAGGAATGCACCCAGAGAACGATCGTCTTCCACAACCAGAACTCGCATTGAAATCCCCCCAAGCTCAGTCCAGCAATCCACACTCACCAGACCCAGGGCTGTAAGATGGTTCTCTGCGACCGTCCAATAACCATCCAGATCGGTCTGATGTGTAGAATCCACCTTGCGGGACGACTTTTCCACAGATTGATGCAACATTAATGGTGCCAATCTAGTGTCCAGTCCCGAAAAGGGAAATCGAAAAGCAAAATAATTTCCAATGTGCAAAATTGAACATAACTCTGCCCCCTGAATTTGCTTGGACTTAGCGAGAGCATCAGGGATTCTGTGCAGCACCGCCGCATGCAGAGACAGCAATGGCCTCGGCAGATCTTCCCAGCGCGATTGCACTGAGGATTCTCTGCGAGGCCATTGCGCCAACCGCCTTACGATTGCTCGCAGTCTATGGATAGCGGTAGAGCGTGACGCGCACGATGTTATTGGGACGCAGCACCAGGATCTCTCCCTGTGCGTCGTCGTCGCCGGCGATCTGGCGTGTGACCACCCACTTGCCGTCGACGAACTTGCCGTCCTGCACATCTCCCAGTCCCACGTTGGCGGGGCCGGGTGTGGTGGGGGCAAAGTCCACGCGCATTCCGCCGCCGCCGAAGTAGTACTCGTCTGGGCCGGTTGAGATCAGCACCGCCGCGGCCTCCGGCGGGCCCTCATTGGGGTTGACCACACCGGCGCCCGGCGGCGGCGGCGAACCCGCCACCTGCCCACGCGTCTGCGGCGGAAGCCGCGTATTGCGTCCCGTGTAGGTGAAGGTCAGGGTGTAATTGCCCAGCTTAATGCTCTTGGGCGCGTCGCCCTGGCTCATGCGCACCGCGGTCACGGCGTCCGTGCCCTGGCGCGCCAGAATCATCGGCGCAAGCTGCTCCAGCATGCTGTAGGTTCCTGCCAGGTCCGCGCCAATCGGCCGGTTGCCGTCGATACCAAACGGCGAGAAGCCGATGGTGTTGTACTTGCCCACGGCAACGATTGCATTGGCCGGGGTGGTGCTGGTCTCGGGAATGAACAGCGGGTTGCCGTTGCGCGTGAAGCGTTCGCACACCTCGTCGAAGTACTCGAGATACAGGTCGGGCGCAAGGATGTCCACATCCGGCGCACCGGCCCGCCATACGTCATGCACCTGGGGCAGCGGCCCGCCGCTGGGATAGGTCCCAGGCCACGCATGATTGGGCTGCTGCAGCCATGCGTTGACGAACATGGGAATGTTATAGGCGGCCTTGCCGGTCGACACCACCTTCTCGAGATAGAGAGCATAGTTCCACGCCATGAAGATCTCGTCCGACGGCCAGTGCAGGCTCTGCCAGCTATTGCTGTGTTCCAGCGCGCTCATGGGCGGGCTGGTGGTCTGGACGGGGATCTCCACGCTGGCCGGTTTGCCCGGCCCGAAGACCTCCTCCCATGTGCCGGACTTCTTGTATCCATTGGCCGCCCACACATCGCGGAACTCCGGGATCAGCGAGTCCTTGTGCGCTTCCAGGTACTGCATCAGCTTGGCCGGCACAGGCCCGGCGTAGGCGCGGTTGGCCGCTGGCGAGCGGTCGCGCGTATCGCGCAGAACGCCCACCTCGTTCTCCACCTGGACCATCAACACGGTGTGCTGCGTGCCGTCCACCTCGGCGACGTGCTTCATCAGCGCGCCGAAGGCCTTGGCGTCGGCGTCGCGCGTGGCGTCGCCGAAGGTGCTCAGCAGCTCCAGCGGGCCGGAGATGGAGACGGTCTTGCCGTCGTTAATCTGAATGCGCGGGAATCGTTGATAGTCCTTCTTCACCCAGTACGGCGCAAAGCTCGACGTGCCGTTCTTCCAGCTCGCGAACCAGATCAGAATCACATGCATGTGGTTCTCGCGCGCCTTGGCGATTACGCCATCCAACTGCACATAGTTGTACTGGCCCTCCACCGGCTCGAACTGCGCCCACGTCACACCGATCAGCGCCGTGTTCAGGTTTCCGGCCACAAGCTTCGGCCAGATGGTGTCCATGTTCTCCAGGCTGGTGGCGGCGTTATTGCTCAGCTCGCCGGCCATCGCCAGGTACGGCTTGCCATCCACAATTAACTGCGTCGCGTTGCCCTGCCGCTGCAGGTGGGGAACGCCTGCGGCCTGAGTTGTGCCAGCGGCGTTCTGCGCCGCGCCGGCCACGGTCAGGGAGGCAACAAACAGGAGTACACCAAACACGGACGTCCATCTTTCACGCATACATGCCACCTTCTGTCGGTTCCTTGGAATTGGTTCTATCGATTCTGGGTGTTGATTGGGCCGGGTCGCCAAACAGCGTTTCCTGCCGCGAGCCATTCTACCCCCGAACCGTCCGCAGGCAAATAAAGCGGGATGCAATCCTGTTGGAAGGCCAGCGAATCCGCCTGGGCGACCGTCTTCACCGCTCCACTGCAAACTCCAAGTGCGAGGGGTACTTTGCTGAGCCGTAGATGGTCATCGTCTCGGTTTTGTACGCGCTCTTGGGCGCGCTCATGATGTTGGGCACAAAGGTCTGCGGGTTGCGGTCGTAGAGCGGAAACCAGCTCGACTGCACCTCCACCATGATCCTGTGGCCCTTCAAAAATGTGTGGTCCACGCCGTGCAGGCTCCAGCGGAATTCATTGACCGCACCGGGAACGAGCGGCGCCGCTTGCTCGAAGCTCCTGAGATAGCGGCCACGGAAGATCTCCTCCGCGACCATCAGCTGATAGCCGGGATTTGATGCTGCGTCGTCGGGATAGACGTCGATCAGCTTGACGATCCAGTCCGCATCGCTTCCCGAGGTTGCGGCAAAGAGGTCGGCTGTCACCTCGCCGGTGACGGTCACATCGTGGTCGAGCGCGGGCAGGGTGAAGCTGGCCACGTCCTTGCGCGCGGTGACAAAACTCTGGTCCTCGACCAGCCATGTGTACCACCTCGAGCCTCTTGCGTAGGTGGATTGGATCGGCTGATGGCGGTAGGGAACCGGGTCCGCTGGGTCCGAGAGATAGGACGCCGCGACTGCGTCCAGATTGGGCGCGGGAGCGGTAAAGCTTAGCTGCTTGCCCGGTTCCAAATAGAGTTTAGTCGGCCCGAAGCCAGCTACTGGAGGCCACACAGGGTACCGCTCCCACTGATTCACGCCGCTGCGAAAGCTAGCCGTATCGGCGAGGTCGAATCCCGGCCTGTCCTTCAGGAACTTCTCAAAGAACGGCGCCTCGAACCTCTTGCGAAACTCTGTCCCGGTCGGCTCTCCGAAGTTCAGTCTGCCAAACTCCGATCCAAGCTGGCGCGCCGCGCCTTGCCATCCGCCGTGGTTCCACGGGCCCAGCACAAGGAAGACCTGGTCGCCGTGCTTCTGCAGCGCGGCGTACTCGGCCTGCGTGCCCCACATGTCCTCCTGGTCCCAATAGCCGCCGACTTCGAGCGTGGGAACTTCGACTTTGGCCAGCTTGTCTTGGACTGCCATGTCACGCCAGAACTTTGTGTACGCAGGCTGGGTTAGGAAGGCATTCACCGTAGGCAGATCGCTCATCTTAGGAACTGTTGCGACCGCGCCGGCGAAGTTGCCGTGGAGCAGGAAAAAGTCGTACATGTCCTGTTTCAGGTCTACGCGCGCGTCGGTCTTCTGCGCCTCCATCTGCTGCACATAGTCGAATCCGTAGCTCTGGCGGAAGGCGCCGTTGTGGAAGAAGTCGTCGCCCATCCAGACGTCGGTCATTGGGGCCTGGGGCGAGATTGCCTTGACCGCGGGATGCGCGTCGATGCCGGCCATGATGGCCAGAAATCCATCGTAGGAGAGGCCGAAGACGCCCACGCGGCCATTGTTGCCGGGGACATTCTTCAGCAGCCAGTCGATGGTGTCGCGGGTGTCGGTGGTCTCGTCCACATCGTTCTTGCTGTTGTGGGGCACGATGGGCCGGTTCATCACGAAGCTGCCCTCGGATTTGTAGCGCCCGCGAATGTCCTCATAGACGAAGATGTAGCCGCTGGCGGCCAGCTCGGGCTTGTCGCGGTTGACACTCTCGGAGTCGAAGTCGTCCACGCCGTAGGGCGTGCGGGCAAGCAGAAAGGGAAGGCCTGCGGGAGGCGCATCATGCAGATCGGCGGGGCGCAGAATCACCGCGTGCAGGCGCACTCCGTCGCGCATGGGCAGCATCGCCTCCTGGCGCGTGTACTCGCGAGGCAGAGTGGTCCGCGACGCCGCCGTCTGCGCAGGCCCCGCGCTTGCAGGCAATACAGGCTGCTGCGAGCACAGAGGCCGGCCGGCAAGACTCAGCACCAACAGAGCAGCCGAGAGTGTGGACAGCAGAGCAGAGGAGAGACGACGGACGCAACAACGCAGCAGCGCGCTCCCACACGAGAGATTGACTGGGAGAGCGCTCTTCGAACACGCGTGCATCGGACTCATCGGAATACGGCTCACCTGGATCGAACTGGTGCGGAACACTACGCCGGCATCTTTGCCGGGCTGGCAGCGTTCTGGAAGCCGACCTTCTTGTGCGCGCCGTCGCAGAATGGCTTGTTCTCACTGGCGCCGCAGCGGCACAGGAAGGCAGCAGGCTTGCCGGCAAGGTCCCATTGCTTGCCGTTGGCGTCGCATAACTCGATCGCTCCCTCGACCTGCAGCGGGCCATTGGGGCGAACGGTAATCTTTACAGGCTCAGACATGGATGGAGACACTCCTCGATCGGATTGGCCGGAGACCGGCAAGCCTCAGCATACAGCAGAGAGCGACTTACATCAGATGGATCGCGTCCACGTCCACGATGAGATTGCGGCGTGGGACGGCGTTAGCTTCCACGTAGGCGAGCAGAGCCCGCAGCGCGCGGCCGAGTGCATCGCGCCGCTCGGCCTTCAGCACAAAGTGGAAGCGGTAGATGCGCTTCAGCCGCGCAATGGGCGCGACGGCGGGACCGAGTACGCGCACTTTATCCAGGTTCGCAGACTCGAACCAGCGGCCCAGCGTGGCGGCCCATGCGGAAGCCTCCTCAAGCGTCTCGCCCTGGACGATGACGTTGGCAAGCGCGCTGGATGGCGGGTAGTGCATCCAGCGGCGGAACTGCATCTCCCGCGCCACAAAGCCGGCGTAGTCGTGCGCGGCAGCGCACTGGATGGCGTAGTGCTCGGGATGATACGTCTGCACCAGCACGCGGCCGGGAAGCTCTCCGCGGCCGGCGCGGCCGGAGACCTGCGTCAGCAGTTGGAAGACGCGCTCGGCAGCGCGGAAGTCTGGCAGGCCGAGCGCGGAGTCCGCGCCCACTACGCCCACCAGCGTGACACCGTGAACGTCGTGGCCCTTGGCGATCATCTGCGTGCCGACCAGCAGATTGATCTCGCCTGCGTAGAAACGCGTCAGCAGGCGCTCCATGTCGCCGCGCCCGCGCACGGTGTCGCGGTCCATGCGCCCGATGCGCGCGTTGGGAAAGAGTTCCTGCAGCCGCTCCTCGCCCTGCTGCGAACCCGCGCCCAGGTAGAAGAGGTGCTCGCTCCCGCACTTCGGGCAGAGCTTCGGGACCGACCGCCGAAAGCCGCAGTAGTGGCACTCCATCCGGTCGCCGGCGCGGGCGTGCAGATCGGTCTGCGCGGACGGCTTGTGGTAGGTCAGGGCGATGGCGCAGTTCTCGCACTCGATTTTTTCGCCGCAGCTTCGGCAGAGCACGGTGAAGGAGTAGCCGCGCCG
>Ga0187888_1001273_pt1 | contig 24339 bp, 32 predicted proteins | sample June2016WEW_7_40_FD_132987 | JGI IMG/M metagenome (GOLD analysis project Ga0187888, IMG submission 132987) | Peatland microbial communities from SPRUCE experiment site at the Marcell Experimental Forest, Minnesota, USA - June2016WEW_7_40 | ecosystem: Environmental > Terrestrial > Soil > Wetlands...
CGGTTCTTCGCCTCCGAGAGTCGCCACTGCTCCAGGATCTGGCCAACGGCATCCTGCGCAAGGTTAACCGACTGAAGCCGATTTAGGTTTGAAATCGCATTCTTCACGCCGGATTCAGGTACTTGGGTATCGATCAGCGAAATGAACATCATGTCTCGTCAGATCGGGGAAATGAGCAGAGCCATAGATCAGACAGAACAAGCGCTGGAATTTACGATGCAAGGTCTTGATATCGGTAGGCGACAGGCGAGGGCATCCGAAGCTCAGATCCCGAGTATGAAGGATAGTGCGGATGCCGCGAAGAGCGCGGCCAATACTGGTGCTGCGAGCCTGCAACTATTTGAGTTTCAGCAACGCGCATGGATAGCTTTGGATGCGCCTCCGAGGCCAATAAACAATGGCGTAGAATGGAAGCTTCGCAACTTCGGCAATTCTCTGGCTTTCCGAGTCGTAGGCAAAGGGCAAAATGTCGAGCAAGTAACAGACATTCCTGCCATTCAAGACGAAATATGCCGCGGGGCCAAGAATAGCGGCGTGTTCGAGGTTCTCTTTCCGCAGCAAACGGGAAGCCCACACGCCGCTTTCGCCGTGGGCACGAAGGTTTCGCATATAACCGGCTGCATAGTCTACGGAGATCCCTTCGGCTCTAACCGGTGGACTAAGTTATGTTATGAGCCTAATGCTCGGAACCCCGACAGTTTCGTTGCGTGCCTTGGCTACAACTCGACAGACGCAGACTCCACGAATAGGGGCGGTCAAACCCGCTAGTTGCATTGCGGAAAGAATCTGACTCTCTAGCCTCAGCAACCTCGTGATCGAATCAGCTACAACGTCACCGCGTCAGCGCGGCCCAGCAAACTAAGTGGGCGTCAAAACTTTCATTCAAAAATGGGCTTGGGAGATCGACGTTTCCCGACTCTTAGTTCAATGGGACTGTCGGGCTGGTTGGCTTTTGTCTTGTTCTGGTGCTAAGGGACGTGAAGTAGTTCGGCGGCAGCCACCGAGGCGCGCAATGACAAGCGCTGGACACTTGCGCTTTAGAGCCCCAGCTTCCCCGCACTATTTTCCCGGAATAGGCTCCCGTCCCTGATATACCGCCGCACCATCTGCACGCTGCGGTGCCCGGTCTGATTCATGATCGACCGCTCCGAAGCGCCCGCGATGGCCGCGGCGGTTGCATGCCCGGCCCGCAAGCTGTGTTCGGCATACTTCGCCGAATCCAGCCCGGCCCGGACTGCCAGTTTCTTGACGATTCTCGCCACGTCGATACCGGACAACCGCCGCCGCCCCAGGTGCCCATGGCGGTTGATGGAGCGGAACAGCGGCCCGGCGCCGATGCCCGCCAGCGCGATCCACTCCTGAACCGTGCGCACCGGGCACGTCTCGGGATTCGATCCGTAAGGGACTCCCACCTTCCGGCCCGCGCCCTCCTGATCAACCTTGGACCGCCGCAGCGTGACCGTCAGTCCGTCCTTACCGAACGAACAATCCTCCGCGTTTAGCCCTACCAGTTCCGACCGCCGGAACGCCCCTGCGAATCCGAGCAGTACTAACGCCCGGTCCCGCGCGCCGATCAGGCCCGCGTCCGTGGCGGCAATCATGGCCCTGATTGAGATTCAGAGTCCCGCCCGAGGCGAGATTGCACGGTCGGCGACGCCGGAGGCACGCCCTTCGTGTGCCGCGGCGGACTTACTCCCTGGCCCCCTGTAGGATGGTCTCCATAATCGGTCGCGATCGTCCGAACCTGCATTTGCCCTGCATGATATCCTCACCGTTATGCTCCGCACCCTGATCCTCTTCGCCTGCCTCCAGCCCCTCCTCGCCCAGCCAGCTGCGTACTTCCCCGCCCGTCGCGACTGGCAGCGCAGTGACCCGGCCGCGGCCGGCATGGACCAGGCCAAAATCGACGAAGCTATCGCCTGGCACCGCGCCCACGAAACCAAGAACCCCCGTGATCTCCGGCGCTCCCACGACCTGTCGTTCGCCCGCGAAGCCTACGGCGACCCGCTCGGACCCTTCCAACCCCGCGGCGAACCCACCGGTGTGATCGTCCGCCACGGCCACATCGTCGCGGAGTGGGGCGAACCCCTTCGGGCCGACATGACGTTCAGCGTCACCAAGAGCTTCCTCTCGTCGGTGGTCGGACTCGCCTTCGACCACGGTCTCATCCGCGACCTCAACGATCTGGTGAAGGACTACGTCCCCGGCGAGTACTTCGCTTCCGGGCACAACAGCCGCATCACCTGGGACCACCTCCTGCGCCAGACCAGCGACTGGGAAGGGACGCTGTGGGGCAAGCCAGACTGGGCAGATCGCCCGCCCAAGGACATCCCCTTCGAGCAGTACATCCAGCGCCAGCACGCCGAACCCGGCACCACCTGGAAGTACAACGACATCCGCGTCAACCTGCTCGCCTACTCGATCCTTCAGGTCTGGCGTCGCCCCCTCCAGCAGGTCCTCCGCGACTACCTCATGGACCCAATCGGCGCCTCCAGCACCTGGCGCTGGTATGGCTACGACAACGCCTGGGTCCCGCTCGATGGCGTGATGGTCCAGTCGCCCACCGGTGGCGGCCACTACGGAGGCGGCATGGTTATCTCCGCCGAGGACATGGCCCGCTTCGGCCTCCTCACCCTGCACCGCGGCCAATGGAACGGCAAACAGATCCTCTCCGAGCAGTGGGTGAAGTGGGCGCTCACTCCCACCAAGCCCAACCCCGGCTACGGCTTCATGAACTGGTATCTCAACACCGGCAAGAAGATGCTTCCCGATGCTCCCGAGAACGTCTTCTGCCACGTCGGCAACTGTGCCAACGTGATCTATGTTGACCCCGACCTCGACCTGGTCGCCGTCGTCCGCTGGATTGACTCCGGAGATCTCAACGGATTCGTGGCCCGCGTGCGCGCAGGAGTGAAGTGAGGGAGCGATCCGTATCCGCTCCACGGCTGAGTAATCCCGCGGCGCGAAGCGTCGGAAAACCGCTCGGCGTAGCCCATCGTCCGCCATGGCCCGGGCGCGCATTGTGCTGTCCCGATCGCGTCGATCCGCGCTGATATCGTCCGTCAAGGTGTGCGCTTTCTGGGCCTGCGCGGTCCCGAGTGTCCGCCGGATGCCCTTTAGAGTGTTCCGCACGATGCCCGCGTGGGTCGGGGAATCGAGCCCGGCCGCCTTGTGCGCTTCGGCGATGGCGTTCAACCGCCGCTGAACGCTGCCCGGCGTCGGGCACCCGGAACGCCAACCATGATGCGAAGCACTACGGGTGTTCCGGCCGCCGCTGGCAAACGCCACAGCCGCGCGCCCGCAGCAGAAGCACTGACGGGGGGTGCGCCCGAGGGGGCATGACCCTCTTTTTGAGATTGCTTCGGCGCTGGCGAATCCGGTGGGGGCGGGAAAATTGCGGCCTAAAATTTCCGTTCGATCCAGAATGGCTTGACCACGGATGTGAAATCGGCGACACTCAATCGTCCATGCACAAGTAAGATAAACCGACTCCCTGGAGGTTACTGCCATCGAACCTCCTGCCGTCAGACTGGGCTAGATTCTGCAAATGGGCGTTCGGCGAGGGTTGAAAATGAAAATCACAACACTTGTCATTGCACTACTCGCGCCATTGCACTGCTTTGCTCAAACAAAACAGGGCGATACGCCGACACCAATTCCGCAGCGTATCACATTGTGCTTGCAACCGATGACCGGCGGTTTCGATGATTTCCTGATCGGTGAAATGAAGAAACAACAAGTGCCCGTGACCATTATCGCGACTGTTCCAAACGCTACCGACCCTGGGAAGCCCGAGGCGTGCGACCCTGCGAAGTCGTTTTACACGATGACTGGGACTGTGACCCCGGAGGGCAAGTCATTTAGTGCCCGCTCAATTATTGGCCTCCGAGTCCATTTCCGCGATGAAGTCCAAGGCGCCGTCAAACTCGTTCGCAACAGCGATAACGCGATTGTGTGGGCCGGAGACTCTGACCGGGGCGAGGCTAAGAAGGTTGCCGAGCACATCGTGAATCAAATGCTCAAACAGCGCCCCGCGTGGATTCCGAGCCCTATCAATCGGTGATTACGGGGGGTGGTCGCTTTAACCGGAGGGAGCCTGATCGGTGCGTGGCACACCCATCCTCACTTCAGCCGCGCCTCCACCTTGCGGACCAATTCCCAGGCGGGCACCTTCAGCGTCTCCGCCAAATCGAAAACCGTCGCGAGCGTCGGGTTCTTTTTCCCGCGCTCCAAAAAGCTGATGTACGTGCGGTGATACCCGCTTTCGAACCCGAGCTGTTCCTGGGACGACCGCGCTCATTGGCGGCTCAACGTTGCGAAATCACGACGTTAATGTTCGTGTCGTCGTTGAACGTACAGGCCCAGGTCCCGCGCGCCAGGCAGTCCTGAAGCTGGTTGTTGATGATCGTGGACTGAAGCAAATCGTTCTTTTCCCTTATCGCCCGAATCAACTCGCGTTGCGTTGGCACATACTTTGGCGTCTCGCGGGGCACCTGCAGCATGGACTCCAAGGGCGCTTGCTTCAGTGGCCTGCCGTCGTTCCCCGCGAGCAGCGACCTCCCGTTGATGCGTGAGATGGCAATAGCGGCGACGTTCAATACCCCATCGTTGCCCGTGGGGGCTTGATATGTCGGGCCGGTCGGGCAACTGCGGTCGTGACGGTTGTCGCCAGGGATACTGAAATATACGTCGTCATTGGGCAGTAGTTTGGTCACCAAGCCGGTCTGATTGAGGGACGGGATGACAACGAAGCGGACATCGCGCTGCCGCTTGAGTTGCCCCCTCTTGTCGCGGGTGAAGATGGATAGCTCTACTTCAACATCGGTAATGATCGTGTTTGTTTAATTGATGATCGCGCCAACAATCGGGCTGGGGCCGGCCCCGTTTTCCCAATAGCTGTACTTCGAAGGTTCTCCGCACATCACGCGCGCAGAACCAACAACAGTTTGAGCCGCGCCGCCAATTGAAAATGCCACGACTATCAGAGGGACGCGAAGTGTCTGCATTTCAGCCCACCGCCTCAACATAATTCCCACTTTAATTGCGTGCCATGTTCGCTGGTTATAACCAGTATGGTTAAAACCAGACTAGCCCCACACTGCTCTTGGTGCAAGCCATCCAGCAAAAGGTCGGGGCGAGGGTGCGCGCGCTGCGCAAAAAGCGCGGCTGGTCCCAGGACGTGTTCGCGGACCGCACCGGCCTGCACCGCGCGCACGTGGGCGAAATCGAGCGCGGTGAGAGCAACGTCACCCTCCAGACGCTCAAAATCCTGGCCGACGCGCGGGACGTGCGGATCGAGGATTTGGTCCGCGGGATTTGATCGCGTTTTCCGGCCGCACGCCGCAACGGCGCTGGTACTTCTTCCCATTGGGTTAGCCCAGGCACGTTGCAGCGGGCCGTGCTTGAGCGCGCCGTCAGAATATCCCAAAAGAGGATTGCCGTCAATACGTACTTATCCTCCGCTTGATGGCGGAGAAAACCGTCCCTCGACTCCGGGCGAACCGAAAACAGCAGGAAGCGCTTTTGTCGCTCTTCCGGCAGGCTCGCGGGGATGCCGGCCTTTCCCAGGTTGAGCTCGCGCGAATCCTCCACAAGCCACAGTCGTTCGTCAGCAAATACGAATCTGGTACGCGCCGTTTGGATCTGCTCGAACTTCGCGACGTATGTCGGGCAATGGGGATCTCAGTGATCGATTTTGTCCGCCGGTTCGATAAGCTGGTGAGCCGCGACTCGTGAGCTCTGAACGCGTCGCGAGGCAGACTGAGCTATCTGGCGGACCCGGAGCACCACGGGCCGCCGTAGCCATCCGGGGCGAACGATTCGTGAAGATGGCGAACGCATTTGGTGTCGCGGTCGCCCATTTGCTCTACGAATCCGCCCAAAAAGGTCAGCTAGCTGAGCGCAACGACCAGCCACGTAGGGGCCAGTCATCGGCAATTTGTCATAGCAAGTGTTTTGCGGAGTCCATGTCTCTAGAGGCGCTCAAGTGGTCCGACCACGAGCAAGACCGATGACACTCTCCATGGCGCTATCGATCTACGAGAGCGGAGGGATTAAGGCATTGAGGTCATGCAAATCGATTGTCAGGAGCTCCATAAGATTGACAAGTACGGTACCCGCGCCCTGTACGACGATTTCAGATGGATTGATATCCGTCAATCCCAGAAGGGCGCTGCCTCCCCCTGAGATTAGGCCGCGCGAATACAGATCGAAAACCTCATACAGCAGCGGTATGGTGGCTAAGGGAACATTCACATTTTGTACACCAGGAGCAGGCCGGTAGCTTGTCTTACGAAGATGTCCGCCCTGAATCGAGTTCTTCAGTACGAATAGCGCCAACAGGCAAAGCTGTCGGTACGAAAGGGCCTCGCCTGACTTAAGCAGAAAATTGGAGTACCCCCGATCGATGCCCGATACAAACGCCAGATTTGCCAGCAGATTCCCGTAGAACTTCAGCTTTTTCTCTTCGTGCTCACGTTGTGCGGCGATTAAGACGCCCTCGGCGATTTCATCTGCCGCCGCCCGCTGGTGGCCGTCGCTCGTGAAGAAACCGTCGTCTCGTGGCTTTTGACCACTATCGAGTTTCTCCCGGATTTTAGCCGCCGCAAATGTTAATGTCGCACCAATACGTTTGGTCTCGCGAGTGCTAATCGTCCGCTGGATGACGTCGCTCGCGAGCGCAACCAGATGCTTGACTATGGGAGATGCTGCCGCCCCGGCGAGAGCACCGGCGGGTCCTGCGACTAGGAACCCGAGCGCGGACCCGGCGAGGTTGCCAGTTATGTCCGCACCAGCTTCCACAAGTCGTCGGTAGGGGCTACCCTCCGGGTCGGCCGCTCCAGATTTGGTGTCGTCCATGGTTTCAGTATTCGCTCTAGCTTCGGATGAGTTCCGCTGGCATCTGTCACCTCGGGCGATTCATTCGAATCTTCGCCCACCGTTTCTTCTGTGCCGCCGCGATGCGCTTCCGGGCGGCGGCGGACATCCGACGCTTCGGCGGCGCGGCGCTAGGACTCGGTTCAGGAGCAGGGCCGGCCAGCTCTTTCCGGATTTCAGCCATCGTGGCGCGAATCCGGTCCACCTGGGCCTGGAACCCGATTAACGCAGCTTCCAGGGTCGCGCGGTGAGATTTGGTCATACTTGTCGAATATACCGCGCTGCAGCTCTCTAACGTGTGTGACGCGCGGGTAATCCATAGCCGCTCTTACTTCATTCGCAAATCGAAACTGTCGCCTTTCGTGTGGGGCCTAGCCGCACGCGTCGATCGGCTTGGTGCCGACCCGAAAAATTCATCTTGCAGATGACGTTGGTGGTTGCGGAGGACGGCGCCCATCATTCGGGCGGAGCCGCAACCTTTCCGGTATACTTGTCCGAACTGGAGGCTGCGCATGAAATGGCTTCTGACGTTTGTACTGGCTGCTACCGGTCTCGCCGAAACCCATCGGTTTGAGCCCACGGAATTCTACAACACCTTCTCCGGCGCTCATACACCCGTGCTTCGGATCAAGCCCGGTGACCACGTGGTGACGTTCACGATCGACGCGCGCGGCGTGGACTCCGCGGGCGTGCAGCGCGGCCATGGCCCCAATCCGGAGACCGGCCCCTTCTACATCGAAGGCGCCGAGCCCGGTGACACGCTCGTCGTTCATTTGTTGCGTCTGGAGACCAACCGTGCCACCGGCTTTTCCGCATCGCTTTTGGCCCCCTACACCGCGGACCCTGGCTTCCTGCGCCTGGAAGCGCTGCGAGAGCCGAAGACGGCGACCTGGCGGATCGATAAGCAAAAAGGCATCGCCTATCTCGATCCGAACGAGTTCAAAGGACCACGCATCGAATTGCCGCTGCGCCCCATGCTGGGCTGCATCGCAACCGCCCCGGCCAACAAAGCCGCCATACCGACGAGTTTCCCTGACAACTTCGGGGGGAACATGGACTACAACGGAATGGGCGCCGGCGCCACCGTGATGCTGCCTGTGTTCGAGCCTGGCGCGCTGTTCTTTCTGGGCGACGGCCACGCGCGGCAAGGCGACGGCGAGGTGGTTGGCAGCGCCATTGAGACATCGCTCGATGTCGAATTCTCGGTGGACCTCATCAAACGGAAAAAGATCAACTGGCCCCGCCTCGAAAACCAGGACTTCATTATGGTGCTTGGCAGTTCGAGAGCCCTCAATGAAGCCTTGCAGCACGCGACCACCGAGCTGATGCGATGGCTCATGGAGAGTTACGGTTTCGACGAACGGGGAGCCAGTCTCCTGCTGGGCCAGGGCATGGAATACGAAATCTCGAACGTAGTGGATCCGGAGTTCACAATCGTGGCGAAAATGCGCAAGCGATACCTCGGGCAACCGCGTTAGGCGGTTTAACATGCCTTGTGCTGCATTTCGTAAGTCGCCGTGGAAGTGCCCGAAGTGCGCGAGAATTCGGATGCAGCGGCCGGGCTGAGGGCGATCAGGCAGCCCGATGCGAACCAGCGTTTGGACCGAGAGCGTTCGGGACCCGGTTTCGGTAGCCTCGTCTTGCTCGCCGAGCACCTGTCCGACATGGGGACTACACGTCCGGATGGACTCCAGAAGGCTAGAGGAGTGGTTCACCGGTGGCAGTCGCGGGCCAAGGATTGTGGCGTTGAGGTTCGAAACTGCCCACGATTCGCGGACCCCTCCAGCCATCCGTGCGCTGCGTTGACACCGCAGACTGAAGAGTCAACTTGCGCCTCCGTGCCGTCAGACGGGTGCGGGTCTCCGATATAGTCCGTTCAAACTTACGGATTGCCCGGTTGCGCGATTCCCCGACAAAACGGGCGCAGCCCCTTCGCTGAATCGCTAGCCACCCGGCCGGGGTCCTTGCAGTGAGTCGCAGTTGCAGACACAAATGAAGCACTCAGTCAGCGGGCGCGTGTGACATGCGCCAATACGACGTGGTACTCGGTCAGCGCTCGGCTAGGCGTTTCAGCCATTTTGCTACCTCGCCGAAATTCCGAAGCACTAGCCGATTACTGACACCTCGTTCAAATTCACGGGCCGGCCGCGTGAAGTCGGATGTAGTGACAAGCATTCCCATAGTGGCACGTTCCGCCTCGAGCACACCGTAAAGCGCCCGTACCAAGCGAACATCGACCTTGCGTGGCGCTGCGTACCGCTTGCATTCAACTAGCCACAGCGCCCGAGAAGGCGCACTGCTCGGCCAAGCCAGCACATCACGGCCCCCGTCGCGACCACGTCCGGTCAATTGAACATTCATTCCGTCGCGGCGCAAAAGTTCAGCGATAAGTTGCTCGAAGTCGTTCGGTTCAAGCGTGCGCAGATCCTGCGGATTTCTGGCGAACTGTTGTATCCGATCATCCATGTACGGGTCGCCCTTACGCAGGACTGCTATATGCCCGGCACGTCGCACCTCCACCATTTCTAGGCCGCTCGGGACATAGTCGGTGGCAGACTCCCAGAGCTCGTCAAAATACTTCACGATGGGCTCGACGGCTTCGCCACGCGCGGAATACAGGCCCTTGAAATTGTACGCCTCGTCCAGTTCCGTGAGAATCGCACTATCGTCGGAAACGACAAATCGCCAGCGCGGTTCGATCGCCAGTCGTCGAATATGCCACCCGACCATGTTCTCTTGCTGCCAACTCTTAGGAGGTGCGTCTTCGCAGATTAACAGACGGTGAGGAGCGGAGCCAAGTGCCGGGGATGGGAAGTCTAGATCAGAACCGGCGAGCATCAAAACCCGTTTCTCCTCTAGGCGGATTTCCATGTCAAGCAGGGGATTCCTGAGATTCTCCATTGTGCTCACCGTACCCGACTGCACCAGAATAGCTCATGTGCATAGCGAAGCGTCGGTCCGTGGCGCGGTGACGCGGGAGTTCGCCGCCGTGAGAACCCAGGGCGTATTTAGGTACCAATCGGATCTTAGGCTAGTCTTCACACATTAGAAACCGGCTCTGCACACGAATTACGGAATACGCCATGCGTTGCCGATTCTGTATTGGGGCCGTGGGATGGCAGGGTTGCCAGTTCACCGGGGAGGAACGGAAGGTGGCAAGGGCGTAGGATGGAAGGAAACGCAGATGCCCGCAAAACTCAAGCTTGTGTCTTTAGGAATCGGACACGGTGATGCCACGCTTGCGCAGTGGTTCACAGAACAAGGACCCGGATAATGTCGCGTATGCAGTCCTGGTGGACGGCGGCGAATCGCCGGCAGCTTTGAGGAAAGCGCTGGATATCCACAAGGTGGGGGAACTGGATCTGCTGGTGCTGACTCATTTCGATGCTGATCACATCGGCGGACTGGAGGCTGTGTGGCAGCACTATGGTATAGCGACGTATTGGGCGCCCTGCCTGCCGGCCTTCCAGCGTCACGAGTGGTTGTTCGGCGACAAGGTCCGTCGCGGCATGGAGCGCGCGCGGGAGCTGGAGGAGGGGTTGGCGGCAGCCAAGACGAACGTGATGTATCCGCTGGAAGGCTACGGTTCGGCCCCATTGAATGAGCTTGGGCCCGCGCTGCATGTGCTTTCCCCAGCGGCGCGGATGATCCGTACGCTGCTAACCAGCGACGACGTGCGGTGGCTGTTCACGCAAACCCCGACGCCGCTCGGTTGGCTGGGAGGCCCGCCGCCTCCGGTTCCGGTGGAACAGCCAGCGAATGAAATGGAGCTCCACCGGCAGTTGTTGACAGGGGCGCTGGTGCCGGAGGACCTGCGGTGGGTGCGACAATCCACGGTTCGCCCGGATGCCGATAAGGTTCGTCTGGAGTGGGGCGCAAGCCAGAATGACGATCCAGAATTCTTTGGCGATTCGATTCTGAACAACACGAGCCTCGTGCTCTGGATGGATGCGGTGACAGGTGGACGCAGGCACCGGATTCTATTGACAGGCGATCAGGAAAACTGGACGTACCTGCTGATGAAGCATCCGCTCGGGATGCACGCAGATGTAATGAAGGCACCACATCACGGCGGCCGCCTCTATATCGAGAATGGGGCAGCGCATGAAGAAATCCTGAGCGCGGTGCGGCCGCGCGCCTTGCTGTTCAGCGCCAACGGACGGCACCATTTGCCGCGTGCTGTGGTGAGGGAATCGGCGATTCGCTGGGGCGCGAGCGTTTTCTGCACGTCCGAACGAAAGAAGGAAATTGTTGCGGGACACCCAATGTCGGCGGAGTGTTGTCACGATTTCCACTGCTGCTCCGAAATGACGCGCGATGTGGTGTTGGAACTGACGGCGAAAGGAATCGAGGCCGAGTTGGCTGCCTGCCACAGCGGCTATGGCGTGACTCCCGGGCCGGTCATCCAGATCATTCAACATGAGATCCAGCCCAGTCCGGTGCTGCAACATTTGTTCGAGCACGAATTGCGGCAGCATATCGACTGGGTGGGTAAGCAACTGCATAAAATCCAGACGGAGCGCGCAAGAGCGTTAGCGCCTGGGAGTAACGAGAGTCGCCCGGTGGGGGCCGATCAGTTAGCCGCGCAGGCCCGCGCGGCGAAGCGGCACGTGCTTGCGGTTCATCTGCCGGAGGTGCTTTCGAAGGGCCGGGAACGGGGAAAGTTCTGGTCGGCCGGCGGCAGTGGACGCCACGGAGACCCTGCTGCGGCCTACGCGCTGCCTTCGGAGAAAGAGGTGAAGCGGTTTATCACGTTTTTACGAACGAAAGAGTTATTGCTGTTCGCCGAGGCACCCAGCCGGCTGGATCAGACGACGATGCTCAGCGAACTCCGCATGCAAGGCTTGGCGGAACTTTGCAACGCGCACCTGCATTTCCCGGAGGCGGTGTTCGAGGAGGCTTTTTGGCCGGCGACACTGACGGAATTGAAATCTTGGAACTGCTACCGGCACACGACGGGCGCGTTCGGGCTATCGCAGTGTGCGCAGCCCGAGGAACTGTACGCGAAGCTTCTGCGGAGCATGTTCGCGCAGTCCGGCGATTCCTGGGATTTGACGCGCGAACCAAAGTGGTCGTCGGCAGTCGTATTCACAGAATCCGGGCGGCCGAAAACTTCTTGGGGACGCTGGTGGTTCGGAGTGGATGGCGATTATTACTTCCGCGAGCGGGTGAAGAATGCGTTGGCGAAGAGCGGTATTCAACTCGGTGGGATCTACTCCGGATCGAGTGACCCGTATCTGGAGGCCATCGCTGAGCCGGCGATGCCTGCGGCGGCGCAAATCTTTGGAACGCTGCTCAAGAAGGTGTGTTAGTTCATCCAGGGCGGCCCCTCCAGCGCTGCCTGATCTTCAGTCGCGACGTAGGGTATAGCGGTATAGCGTGCCGCTTCCGTACAGCCCCGCTGGCAATCGTCCGGCGCGTCCCCGCCTCAGTCACTTGGCTGTATCACGCCCGTTGCGTAGAAGTTCGACTCCACCAGGGCGCCGTATCAACGAGAGGCTTCCCACGCGCTCCCCCGCGTCAAGCTCTTCGTCGGTCAGGCACGCTCAATTGCGCGTTCCTCGTCTCCCGCCCTCCTCCACGCGCCTTCCGGTCGAAGAAGTCCGCCCGGCCTACCGCCTGGCTGTAATCCGGATTCTTGATCTTCACCCAACTGGTCGCCGCCGGCTGGTACCGCCCGTTCGCCAGCTTCGCCACGATGCCTTCGAGATCGCGCTCGCGCACGGCTTGGAAAAGCGCGGTTCCCTCCGCCCGAACGTGGTCCGCGAACAGCACCGGCGGTTTGACGATCCGGCGGAGGAGGCGTTTCCGCTCCAGTAACGGGCGCTCCCGCAGATCCTCGCCGTCCAGCCAAAGCAAGTCGAATGCGTAGAAGCACTGCGGCCCGCGGCGGCGCATCAGGTCGTAGAACCGCGGCACTCCGTCCCGGTCCAGGTAGACGATTTCGCCGTCGAGGACCGTCTCGCCGCGGATGGCACTCGCAATGCCCGCGCACAGGCCAGGGAACGATTTGAACGCGTTCCGGTTGCGCGAGATCAGCCGGCACCGGCCGTTCTCGATCGCTGCCAACGCCCTGAACCCGTCGTACTTCAGCTCGAAGATCCAGTCCTGGTGGTCGAACGGCTCCGCCAGCCGCGCCAGGGGCATCGGTTCAAATCGGGGAAGTGGCACGCTGGTCCCATTATCACAAGCGCGTCGCGCCCCGTGATGGACTCGCAAGAGGCCACGCCTGGCCCTCGGTAAGAAGGAACGACTCCAGGGCAGAGGCGTAGAATGTTCTCAGCCGCCTAGCCAACGCGAGGCGAAAGCCGGTCCCCTGCCGGTTGGCGGCTATACCAGACTCAGGGGAATCGTTTCCAGGGGGAGCGATGGACAGACTCGCCTTAAGATCCGCGGCCGAAGCTGCGGTCAAGCAAGGAGAAGAACGTCTTCGGGAGTTCGAGCGCGATCGGGGGAAGATGCTTCCGCCGTCCCCTTCCCGCTCGAAGAGTGCGGCGCGTGCTGTCTTCCGCGCACACTATTTTGCACTGATGAAATCCCTCGACTATCCGGATCTGTATTCGGCGATTCTTCAGGATTTTCTGGAGGCGCACGAGATCCTCCTTCCACGCGGCGTATTCAAGCGCGATTTCTGCGCCGAGTATCGGCTGCCTCAGCCTCCCTTGAGCCCGTATGACTCCAACGGCAACCGCGGCATCTTGTTGCCGGCGCGCAAACGCGGCCGGCCCAGGAAAGATCAGGAAGCGCAGGAAATTACTAGGGTGTGGCTGGAGAATGGTAAGCCGAGCTTTGGAAAACTGGTCGGGTTGATACTCTCGCGCGAGGAGCTCCGAGCCCTATCACGGTCTGACCACAAGAAACTTGCCGATAGATATCGCCAGCAGGTTTATTCATGCCTCAAGTAGTGCGAGAAAAGGCCTAAGTAATTTCCTCGCGCGAAAATATTCTCAAGCTTTATCCTCGCGGTAGCCTAAGGCATGCTGTCAGCGTGCAGGAAAAATCAGACATCTGCTCCGCAGAGCAGGAATCAATACCGCTGCTCACTGACGTTGAGGTATCCCGTCGGCTCAGTGTTAGCGTGAGCTCCCTGAGACGTTGGCGAATGTTGGGCACCGGCCCGCGCTTTTTACGAGTGGGAGGTTTCTTGGTCCGCTACCAGCCGAGCGCGATCACCGAGTGACTCAATTCCGCTCAAGGGGGCGGCGGGTCGGAGGCGCGGTGACACCCGATGAGCCGCCCGTGATTCTCGCAACCATTGACCAACTAAAGATCGGAGGGCGTCTGGCTGGTGCCAGGAGCCGACTTGAGAGCCGGCGCGTCCTGCCGGGACCGTGGTTCGATTCCGCCGCCCTCCGCTCACAAGTGTATTCCCCCGTGGTGGCGTTTTCAACACGGGCGATCTCGGCCTCTGCGATCCATGAGCGTGCCAGCGATGGTGGCCGGGAGGCGCAGTAAAATGGGCGCCACCGCGCAACCACCCAAGAACCAGAATTCCCGGCAACAGTCTCTGGAGACGGTATCCACGATAGCCAAAGACGGAACTCTAATCGAGACGACCTACGATCCCGAGCGGCAGCCGCCATTGCAATTTGAGGAGTGGAAGGAAGGCCGGCCGATCGGCGCTCCCGTGGAAAAAATCCCCTGCAAGGACGGAACTGACCTGGTGCCGCCGTCCGACAAGGGCCGCCTCATTTCGATGGGCGTTGTGCTGCTTCCTTCGCACGCGGCAGACTACGGTACACAAGCGGAACTCCTCGCGGACATCATTGCGTTCATACATCGCTATGCGGATGTTCCGCCGTTTGAGGAAGAACTGATCGCGCACTACGTCCTGATGACCTGGGTTTTCGATAGATTCACGGCGGTCCCTTATCTGCGATTCCTTGGCGAACCGGGCTCAGGGAAAAGCCGCCTCCTTCAGATCGCTGGGAACCTCGCCTACAAAGCTATCGTCGGCGGAGGCTCCACTTCGACATCGTCCCTGTTCCGGCTTCTCGACGTTTATCGGGGCACATTCGTCATCGACGAAGCGGATTACGAACACTCGGAACTATGGTCGGACATCATCAAAATTCTGAACCAAGGCTACATGTCCCGCCTGCCGGTGCTCCGGTCGAGCAAGAGCGGCGATGATTACGAGCCTCGCGCGTTCGACGTATTCGGCCCCAAGATTTTGACAACTCGCTTGCAGTTCAAGGACCAGGCGCTGGAAACGCGGTGCCTCACCTTGCGGACAGGCGACGGCAAGGTCCGGCCCGAGGTCCCGCGCCAGTTGCCACCCGAGTTCCACGCGGAGGCGCTGGCACTCCGGAACAGACTCCTGCGCTGGCGGTTTGAGAACTTCCGCAGAATCCAGACGGACGAGTCCAAGTTGCTCGATCTGGAGCCGCGGCTAACACAAATCGGCACCCCGCTATACGCGGTTTCTGATGATGCCGGCTTCCGAGCCGACCTGCTGAAGTTTCTTCGCCACCAGGCTGACGAGCAGCACGCCGAGCGCCCGCTGACCATCGTCGCCGAAGCCATCCGCCAGTTGCTCGTGAACGAGTGGAAGTGGCCTGCTACGCTCACCGTGAAAAATGTCGCTGACAAGGCTGCCGAGGTGAGCATCGACTGGGAAACTGAGGCCGCCCCGAGCTTTACTGCGAAGCGGACTGGTCCGCTGGTGCGCTCGATGGGATTTGAGACCCGGCGAACCGCAACCGGTTATCAATTCTTTGTGACCAAAACGAAGCTCGCCGAGCTGGCGACACGCTATCGGTTAGGCGCTGGGCAGGGAGGGCAGGCATGAACTTTGTGAACTTCATGAACTTTGTGTCGGGTCTGTCCCGTGAACATGTGATCTTCTCTTCTTTACTCCGTTCTCTCAGAAAATTCATTAAAAGCAAAGGATTTAGGCCCGAGAGCCCGTTTATCTGGTGTTTCAGACAGACCCGGCGGGAAGTTCACAACGTTCACGAAGATCATTTCGGGGGCCTGAGGGTGGGCCAATGATCCAGCCGCTCAAGCTCGATCTGGAATCGCTGTTGGACGCTCTCGCTGAGCGGGTGGCGGCAAGACTGAAACCACCCATAACAGGCGCGACGGCGACGCGTGCTCCAGAGCCTCGGCTGCCGACCGTAGAGCAAGCGGCGGCATATCTCGGCCACACCAAGATGTCAGTTCGGATGATTTCCGCGGGCCGGCTGCCAATCGTCCGAGCGGACCGAAGGGTATTCCTCGACGCGGGAGGCCATGCCGTGCGAGAAAGCCGGGTGGCGCCATGAGTCGCCCGATTTCAACCCGCGATCTGACGCCCTCCGAGCGCCGCTTCCTCGATGCGATGAGCGAGCTCGGCTTTGGCCGCTTCGAGTCCGTCCAGATCGCATTCGGTAAGTTGGTCCTTGACCCTTGGCCATCTACGGTGCACGACGTGAAGTTCGGGACGGCGGACACCGCAGAACCGAGCGAGCGGCCAGAACAGTTCGATCTCAAGCAGCAGGCCGCCGAATTCTTTGCTTATGTGCGCGGAATCGAAGCCGGCCAGATCCGTTGTCTTACGGTCAAGGCTGGTCTCCCCTTCGCGATGCAAGTCGAACACGGCCCTACCGTTACCGGAGGTCACCGTGATTGACGGCGTCTTCGAGCGATCCTATTCCACATCGAGCCGCCTTGCCGCAGTCCGCGCGGCAACGCTCGTGGCGCTCCTCGGATTGCCACCGGACTGCCGGCGCGACCTGGAGCAGGAAGCTCTCTGCGCGCTGTGGCGGGCGCGCTTGGCATTCGATCCACGGCGCGCAAGTTGGCACGCCTTCTCCGAGCGCGTAGTCGCGAACCACCTGTCATCCCTCGCCCGGCAGATGCGCTCGCAACGGTCTGGGCAGTTCAGGGAAGAGCCGCTCGAAGAGCATCACGACCTCGCGGCCCCACACGACCTCGTCGATCTGCGCCTGGACGTCACGCGCGTGCTAGCGCGAGTGTCTCCGTTCGACCGGCGCGTCGCGTTGTGTTTGATCGACGGCTCCCCGACCGACACGAGCCGCACCCTGGGAATCTCGCGTGCGTCGGCCTACCGCGCCATCGGGCGCCTAAGGACAGCTTTCATGGCGGCTGGCTTGGCACCGCTCGGCAGGACGCGCGGCGAGCCCTTTCATCTTGCCAAGGGCAACCGCTGCGCCGGACGCCGCTGTGATACCCGATTCGCGAGGAGGAGGTAATGGCCGCCGCGGCGCAGGGTTGCCAGGACTTCATCTCGGCTTACGCCGATTATGCCGACGTGCTGGAAGCGCCGCGCGCCGTGCACGAAGCAGTCGCGATCTCGATCCTGGCCGCGGTGCTCAACCCTCATGTCACGATTCAATACGGCGCGTTGCCGTCCACCCTGGACCTGTGGACGCTCGTGCTCTCGGGCAGCGGCCTCGGGCGGAACACGCTCGTGAACCTGGCCTAAGTCCGGTTCTGGGAGATGAGGCTAAGCCTCGTCGTCAGGCCCGGCGCTTGAGTACCTTGGGAGTAGCTACCGATAACACGTAATAACGCTGCTCTGTACGAGTGGCAAACTCCCAGAACCGGACCTCGACAATCGACAGTTTACATCTAGGGCCTGGTTGTTTACGGGTCGCAGTTCATCATCGCGGTTTCAAGTGCGACATTTGGGTCCGATCAGCGCGTGAGTTTTCAACATAGGATAATGATCACGAAGCTGGCCCGGGAGGAGCAGCATGCCATGCTTGATCTTCGTAATGTTTGCAAAAGTTTCTCCGGCATCCGCGCCGTCGACGATGTGAGTTTCAGGGCGCAGGCCGGAGAGGTGACCGGCTACCTCGGGCCGAACGGCTCGGGCAAGTCCACAACCATGAAGATGATCACCGGGCTGATCGAGATGACCTCGGGCGCGATTCTGTTCGACGGCGAACCCATTCAACGGGATCCGATTGCCTACAAGCAGCGCATGGGCTACGTACCGGAAGAGCCATACTTGTACGCGCATCTGACCGGGCTAGAATACCTAACCATGGTCGGCCAGTTGCGGAACCTGCCCGCCAAGCGCACTGCCGAACGCATTGACGGCCTGCTTCGGCTGCTCTACCTGCATAGCGACCGGCACCTGCCGATTTCGTCTTATTCGAAAGGCATGCGCCAGAAAATCCTGCTCTCCGCGGCTTTGATGCACAATCCCGACCTGGTGCTTCTCGACGAGCCGTTCTCTGTTCTGGACGTGGGCTCGGCGCTGGTGATCCGAAGCCTGATCCAGGAACTAGCGGCCCGCGGCAAGGTGGTGTTGTTCAGCTCGCACGAGCTCGAAACAGTGGAGCGGGTGTGCTCCCACATTGTGATTCTGCATCGCGGCAAAATCGTAGCCGACGATTCGATCGAGCGGCTACGGATGCTGATGTCGCTGCCGACTCTGGAAGAAATCTTCTCGCAGCTCGCGGTGGAGCAAGACACGGCGGTAATTTCGCGCGAGATCGCGGACCTGATTTTGGCGTGAGGCGGCTGTCGTGAATCAGCTCCAATTTCGAGTGCTGTACCGGCAGTTTCTCCTACGCGTCGTCGACCTGGAACTGCTCGCGCCTCAGGGCGACATCACCAAGCTGCTGGGACAATTCGTGGCCCTGCTAGCGATCGTCAGCTTATGGATCCTGTTACCGTCCGTAGGAGTGGCAGCGCAGCCCTCGTCGCCCGATTTAGGGTTGATAGGCGCTTGGGTTGAGGCGCATTTTCTCGTTTCCACAACGATGCTGGCGGTGGGCCTGTTCGCGGTACTGAGTTGGGAATCCATGTTTCCGGACCGTCGCGACGTGCTGGTGCTGTCTCCTTTGCCGGTGCGCGGACGCACGTTGTTCCTCGCCAAAGTGACTGCGGTAGCCACGGCATTGAGCCTGACGGTGCTGGCGTTAAACTTTTTCCCTAGCCTTGCCGTGCCGTTCGTTTTCGCCTCAACGCCGACGGCGCCGCCTCCCAACTACGACCCGGCGATGACGCCGGTGAGCGCGGCGAATTTGCAATCGGTGCTGGATCGTGATCTCGTGCCGGCGCGGATTCCGGGGAGCGGCGCGCTTGCACCTGAGACCCATGCGGGCGTAACCGTCGGAGTGCTGGAGCACGGCGATCGACGAGTCCTTGCCTACGGCACGGCGGAGCCGGACTCCATCTTCGAAATCGGCTCCATCACCAAGACGTTCACCGGCTTGGTGCTCGCGCGGATGGTGGAGCAAGGACGCGTGAGACTAGACGAGCCCGTGCGCGAGCTGCTTCCGCCGGGAACGGTCCCCAAGCCGACGGGAGACGAGATTACCCTGCTTGACCTGGCTACGCAGCACTCCGGTCTGCCGCAGATGCCCGACAATCTCAACCCGGCATACCAGAGTAATCCGCTTGCGGACTATCGTGCGGCAAATCTCTATGCGTATATCCATAAGCATGGCGTCGCCAAGTCGCGCACCTCGAAGTTCCTTTACAGCAATGTCGGATTTGGGCTTTTGGGGCAGGCACTGTCGAACCGTGCGGGACTCAGCTATCCGAATCTCGTGCAGGAGGAGGTCACCGGTCCGCTCGGGATGAGCGATACGAGCGTGTTCCTCTCGCCGGACCAACGCAGTCGAATCATCCAAGGCTACGACGCTGCGCATCGTCCGGTACGCCTGTGGGATATGGATGCGATGGCGGGAGCCGGCGCAATCCGCTCGACCGCGGGCGACATGATCACTTATCTCGACGCCCAACTGCATCCGGAGAAATTCGACACGCTTCGTGCGGCGCTGGAGCAATCGCACCAACTCCAGGCCGACGTCGCATCCGGCAGCCGCATCGCGCTGGCCTGGATCTACGACGCCGATACCGGAACCTACTGGCACAACGGCGCAACCGGTGGATATTCCGCCTACGCCTTTTTCCAACCGAAGGGCGACTATGCCGCCGTTGTTCTTGCGAACGGGGGTTCTTTTCCGGGTTTGCTCGGCCCGCACATCCGCCAAAGATTGGCTGGCCAGCCCGCAATCTCGCTTGCGAACCGGCTGGTTGCCGGAAAGGGCGCGTGGCTCAACTCACTTCGGTCGCTCGCCGCGTATTGGTTTGCCCTGTTCGCGGCCGGAGTCTTCATCTTCTGCTTCATGCTGAGCGTTCAAGGCCTGGCGCAACTTCTGCCGCGGCAGTTGTTCTTGCGCCTGTCGGCGGTCTTGCAGATGACTTTCTTCTGCGTGCTCTTGACGGCATACTTTCTTCAACCGGGCTTCTCGTCGCTGGGGTCCCTTGAGGAGAATCAACAGTTGCTGCCTTGGTTGCCGTCCTATTGGTTCTTCGCCCTGTTCCAGCAGTTGAATGGACCGATCCCGCCAGAGTTAGCCATTCTGGCGCGAAGAGCCTGGATTGGTCTGGTCCTGGCGTTGTGCGGAGCGGCGCTGGCGTATCTGATCTGCTATTTGCGGACGCTACGCAAGATAGCGGAGCAGCCCGACATCCTGCCGGGCCGTGCCGGTTTGGCTTGGCTCCCCCGCTTCGGGGAAGCGCTTCCTACCGCGGTTGTCCAGTTCAGCATCCGCACGTTGCTGCGCAGCCGCCAGCATCGCGTCATTCTCTCCTTCTACCTCGGTCTTGCTTTCGGCCTGGCGATTTTCTTCGCCAAAGCCCCGGAACTGCGGCAACAGTCCTACGGAATCGACCCGTGGCGGCACGAGAACGGCCCGATGCTGGTGGCGAGCATCGTAATGATGGGCGCCGCCGTGCTCGGGGCCCGCGTCGTCTTCTCGATGCCCCTGGATCTCAAGGCGAATTGGGTTTTTCGCGTCACGCCGATTCGGGGAGCGGCGGACTGCATGGTAGCGAGCCGGCGGGCGCTGTACGTGCTCTCGGTCGTTCCCGTTTTCGTGACCTCGGCCGTGGTGTTCTTGTGGATGTGGCCATGGCGGCCGGCGGCGGGGCATCTCGCGGTTCTCGGGCTGCTGGGCGCGATCCTCACTGAGCTGTGCCTGGGTAACTTCCACAAGATTCCCTTCACTTGCTCGTATCTGCCGGGAAGGTCCTACGCCCACATGGCGTTCTTGGGTTTTGTAGGGATTATGGCTGTGATCAGCAAGGGTGCCGCGGTTGAACAGCGAGCTCTCGGTAACCCCGCGGGTTTGGCCACGATGCTGCCGCTCCTCGGCATCGCCGCGCTCTGCGCCAGATGGCGAACGACGGCAATGGCGAAGTCGCCGGAGGGATCGCTCCAGTTTGACGAAGCACCCGTTCCAGTGATTCTGTCGCTGGGTCTGAATCGCGACGGAGCAACGCCCTATCCAGTGGTTGGAAAGCGATTGCCAATCCGGTGATCAGGTGGACGCGAGCGAGCCATCAATCGCAATTTCGCGCCTAGGCTCAAATTGCCACGACTTCCTCCGTCACCAAGATGGCCGCAGCACCGCCGAACTGCTGTAAAAGCGATTACTCCCGCGAAATGCGCTTGCGTCAGCCAACGGCCTCTCCGGGTGGATCGTCGGCTACTCGTACAAAGCTCGAATGAACAACGGGAGCGCGCCGGGCGAGAACCTCTTCGAGCGGCCAATATAGCTACCGATATTCACTCTTAACGCTGTCCACGAACCGCGCTTGCCCCCCCATGCGGGAGCCATTCCTCGAACGCCCATGATCCGACCGGGCAGCCCAGAGCACTTCCGAGAATGCCGTTTCGGGTCAGCCACGCGGATTGATGGTGGGTAGGGCTGTTCTCAACAATTATGGCGCTGCGCCTTCTGCCCTCGGCTCACAACCTCCTGCCCCAAAGGATTCCATCTGAGACACTCCCACATTTCGCAGCTCCTCCATGAACGTGACTGGGTCCACTGCATCCATGAGGAAATGGACACCGGTGTTCACCCCTCCACCCTCGGAGATCAGTCGGGCCACGGTGGCTGCGACGACCGCGTTCATCCAGTATTCGCGGCCTCTCTCAAACGTCACCTGATAATGATGTGAGGCCTCATGGGTTTCACTTCGACCCTGAACCTCAACGACACTAAACCCGCCAACAAGCAAGGACTCCGCGAGCAGAGCCGGACGCATCCTCCTGATAGCGAAGTCCCTCGGAAGCGGCAGCAGCGCGACCAACGATCCAACCACTGCAGTGCGTCGACTCGGCAGGTAGGTGTATGCACACACATCGCATCCCTTAAACCGGCCGATCAGCTCTGCCATTTCGGGAAGGCACGACATGGAGAACAGGCAGCGACCTATCGGACTTCCGATGTTCTTCTCGATGAGAACCTCAGGCAGTTTTGCACGAACCCACTCGCCATTGCGGATGTACCTCGGTCGCCGTCGACCGAACTTGCGCAGATACCAAACAACGTCTTGCATCGCGCTATTCGACCACTCACCGGAATCGCCAGAATGGACAGTAACCGAATGAATGGCATCCATCCGCGTCTTCGACACAGCAAGGGAGTATGCTGGCAACAGCTCTGTCATGCCTGGGAGCCACCCGGCCGACACTACGCACGCTAATCCGAGATCGGAGAGCTCGTGATCATGCGGCAGCATCCCTTCCCGCACAAGCGTCAAGCCCGCAACATCGACGTAATGGCTCCGAGTTCTCAGCGCCGCTTGCGCAACCGTATCCTGCAACTCGGATACCGGGCCACCGCAATTCACCACAACGGAGCAGCGTCCACAAAACTCCTCCAGCGACCGCGGATCGCGGACATCAACTCGCACCGCCGATACTACGGCACCAAGGTCCGCTGCAACAGCCTCTAAGTTGGCAACGTTGCGTCCACCGATGACGATCGCTCTGTCAGTGGACCTCCGAAGCTCCTTCGCAACGGCTTTCCCTGTGCTGCCAGAGCCACCTATGACACCGAAAGTGGCGGAGCGGTTCATCGATTTGTGGGCGAGCGCCAGTTTACCTCTGCGACCGAGGTCGCGCAACCCGCGGCTGTTGTGAAATTCCCCTTCTGACCATCAAACGCCCAGGAAGTCCGGTTCTGGGAGATGGGGCCTAACCCCATCGCCGGCCCAGCGAACGCGACCGTGGCGGAACTTCCGAGCCTCCAATCGCTACCGACTATTTACGGATATCGCTGCTTTGTCCCGGTGGCGCGTTATCCGCCCGGAGCAATCGGCGGTGGCGCGTAGCCGTCGGTAAACGCTAAACGACCAGGATTGATCTCGCCGCAACATTTCTGCCATCATCTACACTGGCTTGGCAATGCTGGCTTAAGCGACAGGCTGTATAATACCCACATCGCGTTCGACATGTTCGCCACGAAGAAAGCTGGCTATTGTGGGAAGACGACGTAACCTGGGTTTGGCTGGCGGTAGTCTCTGGCTCGTCGCGAGCAGTACCACATTTGCCGTCGTTTCGTTGCTGATGGTGCGATCCTCCGCGGCGACAGCACTACTGGTAGCAATATCCGTGGTTTCGGCCGTACTGATTGTGATTTGCCTTGCGATGCTTCGCGCTGTGTTCCAACTACGGAACGATCCGGCACCGGCGCGCCCGTCGGAAGGACGTCGGATTGGGCGTCAGTTTGGAGCGATCGTTGCGGTGGAGGGCCTTGCTGTGACCGGAGTAACGCTGGCCTGCGTTCTCACCCATCGTTGGGCGCTCATCGTCCCTCTCGATCTCATCATTGTCGGGCTGCATTTCTTGCCTTTGGCCCGGCTATTCGCTGTTCCGCGCTACAACGTTACCGGAGCTCTTTTCTGTGCTATTCCTATTCTCACGATGCTGCTGATTCCCGCCAGCGCACGCCTTGGTGACGCCTTCAGTTGGATTGTTGTCCCGAGTGTTGCTTGTGCGGCAGTCGCTTCGATAACCGCCTCGGCCGGCCTGCGCGAAGTTGGGCGATTCATTCGTGTCTCTCGGGCAGGTATCGACAAAGGTCTCGCTGGGGTCTGACATGCGTGTTGGTGCTGAACTTCAAAAAATGACTGCGGCGCTGCGCTGAATGCCCGCAGGAGTCCTCCGCGCGTGGAGCCCATGGTCGCGTTCAACTATACGGCATATGGCTCGGTGGTGCGCAGTCCCGCCTGGCGCCCCGGTACCGAGCAGATGGCGTTTGAGTACACCGAGATTCAAGGGCAACGTGTATGCGATTGACCTGCCGGGAATCAATCGGTAGTCTGCGCGACGCTTGCCGGCCAGGCGATAGGGGAATGGATCGTCGCCCACTCGGAGAAAGCCGCGTTTCACAAGGCTCGGCGACCGAGCGCTACCGATATCACGCCTTAACGCTGCCGCGCGGGGCCGCGGCCCGGGTGGCAGGAAAGCCAGTTTCCGGGAAGCCCACAAAAACCGGCCGCAATCGGCGGGATGGCAGGCAGCGCCTCTACGGTTGCGGCGCGTTACGGTCGGGCGAATTCTATCCATATGCGCCAATATCGCAGCTATGCCCCTAGAGCGCCGCCTCGGCGGGAAGCTGTTAGCATGAAGATTCAATTGCTCTATTTCTGTCATTTCTGTCATGAATAAGGAGGTGATCGTTGGCCGAGGTCCACATTCAGGAC
>Ga0187888_1001274_pt1 | contig 24331 bp, 35 predicted proteins | sample June2016WEW_7_40_FD_132987 | JGI IMG/M metagenome (GOLD analysis project Ga0187888, IMG submission 132987) | Peatland microbial communities from SPRUCE experiment site at the Marcell Experimental Forest, Minnesota, USA - June2016WEW_7_40 | ecosystem: Environmental > Terrestrial > Soil > Wetlands...
CGGAGATCGGCATGCAGTACGATCGGCTTCTCATCGATACAGACTACGGGTTCCCTTTCCAACAACGGCTTTTCATACAAGGCCAGTACGTCTTCCATGCGCCGGATGTACTCCTCATCCAGTCCGCCACAGTCGCGGTAGGGACGGCCATCACTGGCCGCCCCCCGCAGAGATCCCCACGAGCGGCATTCCCGCATGAGGCTCCTATCCAGGATGGATAGCGTCAAAGCGAACTCGGGGATAAGGATGGAGAACACGCGGTTGGGGAATCCATCGATTGGCCAGCCTCTGCATTTTCGCCCAGTTCAGGTTATGCCTCTGGCCCCGGAAGATCAGTATGCTTCTCCAGAGCCGAGTCACCCGATAGCGAAAAACAGACAGGCTGTCGATATTTCCCGGTACCGCATGGTAGTTGAAGTAACCCTGCACGACCGAGCGGAGCCATGCGCCGGTTTGCGCCACAGGATCATGCATGCGTCCGCGTAGCTGTTGCTTGATTTCCAGCAACCTGGCCCGCATCCGCTTGCCGATTGTCTTGCGCTTTAGCGCAAAGCTCCCATTCCGGTCTTTGCCGCTGATATGCGTAAGTCCCAGAAAGTCGAACGTCTCGGGTTTTCCTTCTCCTCTCCGTTTCCGGTCTTGCTCGGCAAATCGCCCGAACTCGATCCGGCGCGTCTTGTCCGGGTGTAGCTCCAGCCCGAACTTCCGCAACCGTTCCCGAAAATCTTCCAGAAAACGATCCGCATCGCTTCGATGCTGAAAGCCCAGTACGTTGTCGTCCGCATAGCGGACGACAACGACCTCGCCTCGCGCACACTTTCTGCGCCAGACATCCACCCACAGGTCGAACACGTAATGCAGATAGAGGTTCGCAAGCAGCGGTGATGCCACCGAACCCTGCGGACTCCCTACCACCGTATTCTTCCATTCGCCCCCCTCCATAACTCCGGCTTTCAGCCATTTCTGAATCAGGCGGAGAATACGGCGGTCGGCAACGCGATGTTGGACGAACCTTAAGAGCCAATCGTGTGAAAGTTGATCGAAAAAGCTCCGAATGTCGCAATCCAACACCCAGTTCACCTTCTTCCGCGTAATGGCCACATATAACGCATCCAGCGCCTGATGCTGGCTGCGTCCGGGCCGGAAGCCATACGAGAAGCCCCGAAAATCCTCTTCGTAAATCTGATTGAGGATCGTGACCACGGCCTGTTGGACAATCTTGTCCGCCAGTGCCGCAACCCCCAGCGGACGTTTTCGTCCATCCGGATGCTTGCATGTCCGAACTGCACCCTCGCCAGAGTCGATTAAGTAAAAACGTTCAATGAACGCTGGTCGGGTTATCTTCAACTCCATGCCGTCGCTCCACCTGTAACAGTTCCGTCACAAATAGCGGTGATTTTGCATTATCCGCTCTTTCCAGCTTGGGTGCGGTACTCCGGTTCTGCTCCAAATGCCTCGACCCGCCTTCCACGGTCGAGGGCGTGGAAGGCGGGTCGATTTCGATGCTGGCGGTGTGGGTGAGCTGACAGGAAATTATGATCCTGCTCACCCGGCACTGGAACACCATCGCCGATATGCTACTCCGGGGTGGCGTGCACATGCCGTTGATGTTCGATGATGAGAACAGTATTGCCAAGGGCAGCGAGCGGGCCGATTGGGTTTGAGCAGGAGAGCGCGTATAGCAAACGCAGGCAGGTGCAACGCTGAAAGTTCATCAGGAATTCTGGTCCGAATGGCTGAAACCGATTTTCAAGAGCAACCGGTGCAACTCGTTTTATGGGCGCGTAACTCAAATACATAAAGAGGACAACACCATGAGAAAGACGATCCTGCTTAGCTCAATTCTCCTACTATCAGCCGTATGGACGCTAGGGCAATACGACAGCCCATCCAACCAGAGCAGCGGCAGTCAGAGCAGCACGAACCAGACCACAATTGAAGGATGCCTCTCTGGCTCGGATGGGAACTACACTCTGACCGACAAGTCGGGGACCACCTATCAGCTTACGGGAGAGACGGCAAAGCTGGGCAACCATGTCGGCCACGATATGCAATTGACCGGAACGAGTTCGACATCGAGCGCAAGCGAGACCGATTCGAACGCAGATCAACCAAGCTCCATCAGTGGGTCTGCCAGTTCACAGCAGACGTTTAACGTCACTTCGTTCAAGCACATCTCCAAGAATTGCAGTGCCAAGCCCTGAGTCTTGACTGGCTCTGCCCACGGCCCCAGCATGCTGGGGCTTTTCTTTTTTGGTTCGACGTACCGGGTTCAATCCCACCTGCAAGGTCGCTACGTGAAGACGTGCAGGAAATCCAGCAAACGCCCTGCCTCTTCTGCACAACCCCCGTCAGATACATCATTGATTTCTCTCTTTCCGTTTCTTCTCCAAGACACGACATCACGGCAGAGACGAGCGGCGAGTAATCACGGCAGTCCCCCTATAAGCCGTATCTGAATGAGGCGCTGCCCGGTGAGCGAGAGGGTCAATCTCGTGAAGAATGACGATCCGGATTGTGCGCTGGAACTAAAAGAGCAGTCGGTGACGGCGTAGCAAGTCGCGGTGAGGGACAGGGGTCCATTAGCCCCGGCACCCGTGCTCTGATTGATGCCGCGACAAAGCCCGTTCCGCCTCGTTCATCTCGTCTTCAAGACGAGCCGCCTCTTCTTCGTCCCTATCCGTTCGGTCGAGCCCTTTTAGCGAATCCACGAACCTACCGTGCCGGAGCGTGGCGATGCGGTATTTCGTGTTCAGGTCTTCCCAGTCAGAGCAGTCCACCATAAGAGAAGAATCATGGAAAATCGGGAAATGGACAAGGGGAATTCTGCAACACGATGTCGTGCCGCTGAACCCAGCACCCGGCTGGGTTATCGGAGTGCGCCTCATAGTGCTCTGGTTCGCCGCAGTCAACGCACGAGCGAGCTAAAGCACTTAAGTGTTGACTTTTGATCAGATCAGGGTTATCGTTCCGCCGCTTCCAGCCAGACATATATTTCCGGCCTCAGGGTTTCCCATCGGCTCTAACCAAATCGGCCCAAGGGTGTTTTCTCATATCCGCTTTCAGGGACTCGGGCTCACAAAGAAAATTCAAGTTTACGTTTCCGTGGGGAAGTTCCCATAAAGGAGGGAACCATGATGAAGCGAAGTTTAGTGATTGTCACGTTTGTAATCTTTGCTCTGGCTCTCCCAGCTTCGATGCTGGCGCAGCAGAACAGCAAGGAAGAAAAGGAAATTCGCTTCGCTATAGAAGAATTCAGGCAAGCCCAATTGAAGGGCGGTGCCGAAGGTGCTGCGATACTAGAAAAATCTTTTGCAGATGATTACACCCGAATTATGACGGACGGGAGGATTTTTAACAAGACGCAGACGCTCGATAATTTTAGGGCCGGAAAGACCAAATATGAATCGTTCGAGATTTCTGACCTCAAGATACGTATCTATGGAAACACGGCAGTGGCGATAGCATTTGCGAAGACTACAGGCACGACGTACGGCGTAGCCACTAGCCCCACAGGAGTTCGCTTGACACAAGTTTTGGTAAAGCGCAATGGGAAGTGGCAGGCGGTGCTAACGCAAACGACGAGACTTGCGTCTTAGGCGCTGGGGTTGCGCGACACATCTCCGTTGAGTAATCGCTTAGTGCGTAGGAGTACGTCTGTCTGAAAGAGAGGAGAACGAATGAAACCACGTTTCGTGATTGTCATGCTCTTGGTTCTTGCTCTCGCTGTTCCAGCGTCGATGCTGGCGCAGCAGAACAGCAAGGCAGAAAAGGAAGTTCGCGCTGTGCTTACGGAAATTACAGAAGCCAACATGAAGGGCACTGGAGCCGTCCCCATATTCGAGAAGTATTTGGCGGATGATTACACGCGAATTTCGGATAGCGGATCGGTTAATACGAAGGCAGACGTTCTGAATAGCTTCAAGACCGGGGCGAGCACGTATCAATCGCTCGATTTGTCAGACGTCAAAATACGCATCTATGGGAAGACTGCGGTGGTAACGGGAATCGTGAAGGGCAAAGGGATGACGATGGGGATAAGTGACACCGATATTCCGGATCGCTTCACGCGAGTCTTCGTGAAGCGCGACGGCATCTGGAAGTCTGTGTTATATCAGAACACCCCGCTCAAGCAATAGGCGCTCGGGTTGCGATTCAACGAGGAGTTGGGAAAGCGTTCAATATCGCCCAGTAGAGGTATTGCTGGGATTCATCGGGAGCATTTCCAAACGAAAGAGAGTGAAGAAATGAAACCACGTTTTGTAATTGTCGCGCTTGTAATCCTCGCTCTGGCTCTCCCAGCTTCGATGCTGGCGCAGCAGAACAGCAAGGAAGAAAAGGAAGTTCGTGCCGTACTTGATCAAATCACAGCGGCCAACCTGAAGGGCGGTGACGAAGCAGCCGCCGCGTTCGATAAGCTTTTTGCCGATGACTACACACGCATTACCTCTGACGGAGCGGTTCACAATAAGGCAGATATGCTGAACGGCTTCAGGACTGGAAAGACCAAGATTGAAACCCTTGAGTTGTCTGACATCAAGATACGCATCTATGGACACACCGCAGTGGTAACCGGGAATACCAATAGCAAGGGGGTATTGGTCGGCGCAAACATCCCCCAGCGAACTCGCTTTACGCGAATCCTAGTAAAGCGCGGCGGTAAGTGGGAGTCAGTGTTATACCAAAACACCAGAATCGCGCCTTAATGCTTTGAAAGCTAAAAGGGACATCTCGGCCCCAAGGTGACATTTGTAATGTCGTTCAGACCCGGCACCTTGCGCGGTAATGACGGCCGTAACATGCAAAAAGGAGACTTCCAATGAAGTGGAGAACAATTGCTTTGGCGCTCACCATCCTCTCGCTGCTCGTTGTGCCGCTGGCTTTCGCGCAGTCAGACGACATAGTTGTTCCTGTTTACAAAGAATCTAATCATCACATTCGGTTTGATAACGGGAATGTCCGCGTGTATGAAGTTCAACTCAAAAAAGGTGAATCGACTGCATTTCACGAACATGGTGCAGACAATTTTGCGATTCATATAAGCACGACTGCGGTAGCTGCGCAAATGTTGGGGGGCAATCGAATGTGCATTCCCTTAAGGCTGGCGAAGTTTCTTTCGCTTCAACTGCAAAAGCGCCCTATACGCATCGAATAGGGTGCGCTAGCGATGTTAATTTTCACGTTGTTGATTTAGAGATTAATAGCAAATCACGACTCGGACAGGGCGGTGAGACGCCAAAGCGCCCGGATAAGAACTTCGCTGTTGTGTTAGAGAATTCAAGAGGCCGTGCTTACAGGATGACTCTAAAAGCGGGAGAAACGACGGAGGTTTTTACACGACCTGCTAATACTGCCATCTTTGCAATATCGGGTGGCAGAACTAGGGAAGTGACGGAAGGGAAGCCACCAAGATTTTGGGACTCCGAGCCGGGTAACTTTCGATGGGTCGATGTGCCAGATAGGTTAACTATTAGGAACGAAAGCGTAACAGACTTAGAGCTTGTTGAGATCGAACTTTTTTAAAGAAACCCGCGACATGCAAAAAGAGACTTTAAATGAAGTGGCAACGAATTGCTATTGCGACCGTCATGGCGGTCGTAGTTCTCGCTACGGCAATTGGTTTTAGCCGCCGCACGCAAGCGCAAACTACAAACCAACTGGCTGGAACATATCGCCTCATAAGTCAGCAGCGAACGGTCGTGGCAACCGGGGAGACTACGGAGCCGATGGGCAAAGCCCCCAAAGGCTACATAAGTTTTGGTCGGGACGGTCGCATGATGGTTCTTTTGGTAGGAGACAACCGCCCCACGCCTAAAGACTTGGAGACCATGACAGATCAGGAGCGAGCCGATCTGTTCAGAACGATGCTGGCTCTCAGTGGCACCTACGATTTAGACGGTGCAACAGTCACATACCACCCTGACGTTACTTGGAACCGGATTTGGGAGGGTACGCACCAAAAAAGATTTGTTAAGTTTGACGGGCGAAGACTCGTTCTAACTACTGACCCTCATCCAGCTTCGGCTGATGGAAAGGTCAGCGTGATCGTGGTGACATTAGAAAAAGTGGATTGAGCGCCCTCTTCCTGTTTATCTGGTTCACGGAGGCGAATGAGAGGTTTCTGCACTCTCGAAGCGTTGCTTGGACGCAATCGCCTGACTCTCGGGAGCCCGGTAATGAGAACCGTGAGCGCGATCATCGTCAGCTTCGTTGCTGCAAACCTCGTTTTTGCGGACGGCCTGTCCGCTCGCCCTGACTATTGCCCTCTTCCTCAACACCTTGAGTTTGATCGGGACACTCCATTTCCAGAGAAAATCGGGTTGTACACAGGGACATGGGAAGGAAGGGGAGAGCAATCATCACGCCGCAAGTTTTGCATTGCGCTAATCTCGATCAAGGGGGACGAAGTGATGGGGATTTATGGCTCTGACCTGCGACGTGACAGCCCCGGTGCATGGCGAGAGTTCAAGGGCAAGTTTTCTCAATCCGCTTCGACCATCAAGTTCGGATGGCAGAGCGGCAAAAACAGAGTCGTTGTTACCATGGGGTTCAAAACCATCGGGGCTATAGATGCAAGGTGGACAACAACCGATCGGCACTTTTACCCGTTGCAGTCCAAGGTAAGCAAGCTCGAATAAATTCTCATGTCAAACGGGGCGGCGATCCGGATTATCGGGGGTGGGATCAGTGCGTGAGGGCGTGTGCCGCTGCGCAAATCTGAACGCATCAGGTCGGCAAAAGACTGCATCAATGCTTGGGCGGCTTCGTGCCGATTCCAGATATTTCCCATGCCTCCCGGACAACCGCAGGGTTTACCACCAGTGCACTTGATAGATATGGGCTTCGCAGTCATACGCCCGCTCGCCCCTCACTGTAGCCTCGTATCCGGTTCTTGGCGTCTTTGCTCCACGCTTCTTTCGGGCCCCGCCTCGCAGCGGGTGGTTATTTTCACCCTTGCGCTTCGCTATCACTTCTCCTCTATCAGGATGTGAAAAGGACTTGCACCTTCAATCTGTCGAACATGCTCGGCACACATAAAAAAGGGCAGCCACATGGCCGCCCCGACATCCGAGAAAAGTTCTATTCGATTACGCAGGTGAAGGCCGTTCACCCGGAGCCAGCCCCGGCTGCCGCGACGGCTCGGGCTTGAGTACCTGCTGCACTCCGCCCTGGTCATCGTGCGAGTTCGGAGAGACTCTCGCGGGAAGGGTCTTGCCTTCGATGATCATCTGCACCTAGTGCGCATCGAGCACCTCGCGTTCGAGCAAAGCAGCGGCGATGGCGCTCAGTACCGGCCGGTTGTTTTCGAGGATGCCCTTGGCCGCGTTGTAGCTTTCATCGACCAGCCGGCGAACTTCGCTGTCGATCTTGATCGCCGTATCCTCACTGAAGTCGCGATGCTGTGAGATCTCGCGACCGAGGAAAATCTGCTCTTCCTTCTTGCCGAAGGTAATCGGGCCCAAGCCGCTCATGCCGAACTCGCAAACCATTTTGCGGGCCAGCTCGGAAGCCTGCTCGATGTCGTTGCCGGCGCCGGTCGTCATCGTGCCAAGGAACAGCTCCTCGGCTAGACGGCCGCCCATCATGATTGCCAGCCGTGTCTCAAGGTATTCACGCGTGTAGGTATGTTTATCGTCGAGCGGTAATTGCATGGTCACGCCCAGGGCCATTCCACGCGGAATGATCGTTACCTTGTGCAGCGGGTCGGAGTCTTTGCTGAGCACCGCTACGAGTGCGTGGCCGGCTTCGTGGAAAGCCGTGACCTTTTTCTCTTCGTCGGAGAGGATCATCGACTTGCGCTCGGCGCCCATGAGCACCTTGTCTTTGGCCAACTCGAAATCGTACATCAGCACCGTCTTGCGGTTCTGGCGGGCGGCGAGAAGGGCAGCCTCATTCACCATATTGGCCAGATCAGCACCGGAAAAACCGGGTGTTCCGCGTGCCAGCACGCTCAGATCCACGTCGTCGTTCAAAGGAATCTTGCGGGTATGCACGCGCAGGATTTCTTCGCGACCGCGAACGTCGGGACGTGAAACCACCACGCGGCGGTCGAAGCGGCCGGGGCGGAGCAGTGCCGGGTCCAGCACGTCAGGCCGGTTGGTTGCCGCGATCAGGATGACGCCTTCGTTGGATTCGAATCCGTCCATCTCCACCAGCAACTGGTTCAGCGTCTGTTCGCGCTCGTCGTGACCCCCACCGATACCAGCGCCGCGGTGACGACCGACGGCGTCGATTTCGTCGATGAAGATGATGCAGGGAGCATTCTTCTTGCCCTGCTCGAACAGGTCGCGGACGCGGCTTGCGCCGACACCGACGAACATCTCGACGAAATCGGAACCGGAAATGCTGAAGAACGGAACATTGGCTTCGCCGGCGATCGCACGCGCCAGCAGCGTCTTGCCGGTGCCCGGAGGCCCTACCAGCAGCACGCCCTTCGGAATACGACCGCCAAGCTTCTGGAACTTCTGAGCTTCACGCAGAAACTCTATAATCTCGCGCAGTTCTTCTTTCGCTTCATCGACGCCCGCCACGTCCTTGAACGTGACCTTCTTCTGCTGCATGGAGAGCAGTCGGGCCTTACTTTTGCCGAAGGAAAGCGCTTTGTTTCCTCCCGTCTGCATCTGCCGGATCATGAAGATCCACAGGGCAGCCAGCAAAACGATCGGAGCCAGATTCAGCAGCCAGGTTGGCCAACCTCCACCGCTGGCATCCTTCACCGTGATATTGACACCCTTGTCGCGAAGAATCTTGATCATGTCAGGATAGTTCGCAGGGACGGTGGTATGGAAAGCGGCCTTCTCGTTGGCGTATTGCCCACGAACATCGGGCCCGGTAATGGTGACGTCCTTTACCTTTGCCTGGTCGACATCATTCATGAACTGCGAGAAGTTGATTTCGCGTTCCTTGACGCCGCTGTTGCCGGCATTGACGACCTGCCACAGCAGGACGCCCGACAAGACAATTACCAGCCAGAACACGGCTTGTTTTACGTTGGCATTCACAGCAAGCTCATCAGATTATGATGCACTCGGGACCACATGGACTTAGGATTTTGGCCCCATCCGTAAATTGTACTTGCTTTCGCCCCCGAAAGTTGCTCAAACCCCGGCCGTAATCCGTCGATAAGAAATCGATCGGATCCAGAGAGATTTGTACCATCACCTCGCCCGCGGCTACGGACTCCGGGCCCGCGAGCGCTACATCGCGATCTTCGAAGAGTTGCGCAAAGGAATCGGCTATGCCGACTACCTGGGCGCACTGGAGCGCTACCGTCTAGAGCACCTGCACGACCCGCGGCTGCTACGCGTTGCCAACTGGATGGTGGAATACCCGTTTGCCAAACGGCTTTATCCGCATGTTTTCGAAGTCATTCAAAGGGTTAAACGCTGGGGACAAGTTGTGATTCTGTCTGATGGAGACGCCGTCTTCCAACCACGCAAAATCTGCCGCTCAGGCCTGTGGCATGCCTTCGGCGGTCGGGTGCTGGTCTTCATCCACAAAGAAGAGATGCTTGCCGACGTCGAGCGCATGTATCCGGCGCGTCATTATGTGATGATCGACGACAAGCTCCGCATCCTGGACGCAATCAAGAAGGTGTGGAAGAACCGCGTCACTACGGTCTTCCCCAGGCAGGGACGGTACGCGCATGATCCGAAAATCCTGAGTTCTTATTCCCCAGCCGACATCAAAATTAACCGTATCGGGGATTTGCTGGCCTGCCGGCGATCTGTCTTCGTCCATACATAAAGGAAGGAGTCTGTCGTGAAACCGACGCTACAACTGTACGTTCTTAGGCAGAGTTTGTGGCTCGACAACATCACCCGCAATCTGCCCGACCACCTCTGCGGCGTCAATCCGAAAGTGTCAAAGCGCCATCTGCCAGACTGCGAGCAGGCGAATTGTCGGTTGTGAGTAATTTGGGCTGAGGGTTGATACGGACATGGCAAGCGGAAAGGCTTCAGGCCAGCCCCGCCACGCTAGTACAAAAAGCCTCAGTGACCTCCGCACCAGCCAGCCGCACCGGAACCATGGAGCGAGGGGTCGCCCCGGCTGTAATCGATTCTGGAGCGAAAAGTCGGAGGGCACAGCGGCGAGGGGCAATTTTGTCCATTTAGAACCGCTTTTTCGGGTTGCTGGCAATGATCAGCCATCGAACCACGCTTGCGCCTAGCCAAGCACGGTACCCGTCACAGCGACAAAATCAGGCGAAGCGGAATAAATGTGGATAACATGAGCGGCAGGAGGGTCCATGGCGGATGAACAGTCCGGAACCTCGCGGTCGGTTGTGCATGGGAGCCGTTGGCTCTCGGTGGCCGCCTCGCTGGCGGTGGGCGCGGCGTTCTTCGCGCTGTGGTTCTGGATGCTGCCGAAATGGCTGGGGTTCCACGCGGAGACGGCGCGTTGGCGCTGGCTGGCGGCGGTTCCGTCCGTGCTGGGATTCGCGGTCGCGCTGCGGTGCGTTTGGGATTTCGGGTGGACGGGTCGCGGCACGCCTGCGCCGGTTGCCCCGCCGAAGCGGCTGGTCGTGGTGGGCTTCTACCGCCACGTGCGGAATCCCATGTACGTGGGCTTCGCGGTGGGATGGGTCGGACTGTGAGTCGTCTTCGGGCACGCCAGTTGGGTGGCGATTGTTGTCGCCATCGCAGTCGCAAGCGGCGTGCACTTGTTCGTGGTCTTCTACGAGGAGCCGGTTTTGCGCAAGAAGTTCGGCGCGGACTACGAAGAGTATTGCCGAAACGTAAGGCGCTGGCTGCCACGGCTGCGAGGGTGGAATAAGCCCGAATGAGCGATACGCATCCGCCGCTTTGGGACCAGTTCCCGGCAAGGCAGTCTTTGTTTGAATTAGGAGCCAGTGATGAATGCAATTGACCAGATCTTTGGCTGGCTGATGATTGCCTTCGGGGTAGCTCAGTCCGACCAACTGTTCACATCGAGCGAATTTGCTGCCATCGATCGCTGAGGTTACAACGTGATCCCGTTGGGAGTACGATAGGCTCGTCATTCAGCTACTTCGATTTGCAAGGGAGAACGCAATGCGCAAGTATTTCTTACTCTGCCTCATCGTCGCTTTTTGGCTTCCAGGTGTTGTAGCCCAGAATTCTGCCGCAACCGCGCCGCCGGCCCCCAATCTGGTGGCATTGCCCGCCCCCAACGTTTCTGGGGGAATGCCGTTGACCCAATCCTTGGCTACGCGAAGAACGGTGCGCACTTTTTCTCCGACCCCGCTGACCAAGGCCGAGTTGTCGCAGATCCTCTGGGCCGCACAGGGCATCACCGGCCCCGAGGAACGGCGGACCGCGCCGTCGGCAGGCAACCAGCATTACGTGCGTGTCTATGTCGCCTCAGCCGAGGGCTTTTTCCAGTACCTCTCCAACGGGCACCAGCTCCAGAAGATCTCCGGCGAGGATCTGCGCAGCAAGCTTTCCAGCCAGCCCGCCTTCAGCCAGGCACCCGTGGTCTTATTGCTCGCCGGCGATTATGAGCGTGCGGCAGTCAGGTATCCGGGGGAAAAGGCTCCCCGCTTCATTGCCATTGAAGCCGGCCATATTGCGCAGAACGTGCTGCTGCAAGTTACCGCCCTGGGATTGGCCGCTGTACCAGTTGGCGGGTTCGAGCCGAAGGATGTCCAGAAAGCGGCTTCCTTGCCGACACAACAGATGCCTGTTTACATGATTCCGTTTGGCCATCCGAAGTAGGAGTGCTCTCTCACTCAGACCGGATGATCAGAACAGCAATGGTTGGCCCTTATGCCTGTGAGCGAGGAGCTTTACGCCGAGTTGCGCCGCCATTTTTCCGAAGAACAACTGATCGAACTCGCCGAAGAACTTGCTCGAATACGCGAAAACCACATTGAAATTCCAATCGAGCGGACGCACGGGCATCACGATGCCAGAGGAGCAAGTATTTCAGGGACGCAAGTCCATTCCGTGCGGCTCCCGAGCTATGCAATCGGGTTTGAGACCATATTCGGTCTACCAGACGAGCGTCCCACGATTCGACACGACTCCGGTACCGGAGCGATGCCGTACGTCGGCGGAACGTTGTTGGCAGTTCGCAGGGTGATGACGACCACAGGGCTGGCGCGAGGACTCGACCGATTGCTTTTCGCATAATCGATCCTTCCGCTGTTCAAGTGCTGGAGGAATGGCCGTGCTCGTGCAACAGTTGCCAAGCGCCAAGCTCAACCAGTTCTGAGTTCAACCACGCACAAATGCAATGTTAACGGACTCTCCACCACGCAATGCAGACCGCGCAGGTTATCTGGAAAGTGATCGGATCAGGACGCTCGATCTGCCGCAGAATGGCTCTCTGCTCACCATTGCACATTCCATTGAATCGGCCATGAAGACTGAAAAAACAGCGGACGTTCGCCGTGCCTGCGCAGAGTTTCTGGCAAACGTATCAGCGTTCTTTCAGACCCCGGACTGCGGCATCCGAGTGCTTGCCGCCCGACCGCTCCGAGTCCGAGAGCAGTGGGTAACGGAATTGTTCGGGGATTACCATCCCGAGAGCATGCTGATCCGCTTGTGGATGCGAACGGCGGTGCGAAAGGAAGTCACGTCGTTTGGGACGTTTCTGAACACGCTCTGCCACGAGTTCTGCCATCATCTCGATTTTCACCGATTCGGTTTCTCCGACTCGTGGCACACACGGGGATTTTACGAGCGTACGGCTGCGCTTTACCATCATGCGAGAGGAACGCCGCCGAAGCGACTCTTCTGGGCTCCAGTGCCGGGCGGACGTTGGCGGATCGACTGGCCTCGGACGAATCGGGGGCGGTGAGCAGCCGCAAATGGCGAGTTCGGTCGCCGTGCCGCTCGGAAGAACTTGCGCCTTTGGAAGTTCCATTACCTTCGTAATTCGGGAAAATTGATTTGGCGGGTTTATGCTTTTACTGCATGCAAACAGGAACTTCAATTCCCGATCTGCCCTGCGAGGTTCAGTTTCCACTTCATCTTCCCATGACGGTTCATTATCGCGGCGAGGACTTTGCTGCGGAGTCGTTGAACCTCTCGTCCACGAGTAGTCTGTTCCGTATTGGTAAATCCATTCCCGCTGGCAGTTCGATCGAGTTCACCATCTCGATGCCGGGGAATGCATTACAAGCGCCCAATGATGTTCTGGTAAGTTGCAGCGGACGAGTGTCCCACTGCTCTGCGGCGGTCGAGGGCTACGAATTGAGTACCCTGATAGACGATTACTGCTTTAAGCGTTAGACGCAGTTGTTAGGGCGGTAGACAGCATCAACGCTCGGGCGGCTTCGTGCCGATTCCAGACAAGGTACTGGCTTTGGAGAGCCTCGATAACGTAGCCGGCTTCATCCAGATATTTCCCACGCATCTCGGATGCTCGTCCGCCCCTCGCTAAACGGTTCTTTTCGCCACACATGGAACAGGAACAGCGACAGCCTCCGTCCGAACGCCAGTTGCACTATTTTCCATTTCCACATGGCTGAGCCGAATCCAATGACCCCAAACAATATCACACGCTGGCTGCCTGTTCCTGCCTGCGTTCGAAAGAGAATATCTCTACAACCTAGTGCACTTTACTTTCTGCCCCAACCGCCTGCCGATTCTTCCCGATCACTCGTACCTCTTTGCCACAAAGCCCGGCGTACTTGACCGCCATCCCGAGGAGAGCGTATTCGTCTTCTCGGTAATCGGCGGCAAATGCGTCTTGGTGTAGCACCACCATGTCTGCGTCAGCCGCACAGGCTTTTACAAAATCGGGGAGGCTGCTTTGAATCCTACGGATAAGATTGGACTGCCGCTGCATGATTTCGTTTTCTGCCATGGTTCGTCTCCGGCCAGAGGAAACTCAGGGAGGATTGTAAACCTCCACGGCACCAGATTGGGCCGAAGGCGGGAGCCAGAGCCTGCTCAATGTGCTTCAGAATCTCGTCCTACACCCGCTTAATCAGCACGGCGGTTAGGTTCGGCATCTCGTTGTGCTCCCTACCGTCCAGAAGGCGGCTTAGTTTCCGTTTCCGTCCCGCTACGTGGGAGAACCAGAACGGTATGCTCTTCTTGGCGCAAACATCACGAACGTTTCGGGCCCAATCTGGATTCCAAGGTCTGGGCTCAATCAATCCGCAGCCTGTTTCACCGCTGGCTACGCACCAGCCGATGCCGTCGAGTTGGTTTTCAAGCTCGGGCATCAAATCTTCGAGCATCCCGAGGCTATCCGCATAGCGCAGGACACAAGGGATGCTCCGCAGATCGTCCAACCTGAAAAAATACCGTTTTAGCTCTACGGACGCTCCAAACCAGACATTGGGGTAACCGTTTCCCCAGTCGGGCGGCAAGTTGGCGGCGATCCTATCGGTGCGTTTCGTCTGTATCTGGTAAATGACATTTGGTGTGTTTTTTATCAGAGCCCAAGCGTCTGCTCGCCAAGAATCTGCTTCTTCCAAGAAAAAATCAGAATAGCCGCAAACGAAACAACTGACGTTTTTACCTGTTGCTTTGGCCTGTTTCTGTAGTCGATGGGGCTTGCGCCAAGTAGTCTTGCAGCGATAGATGTTGTGTGGATCGTGGATAGCCTGAAACCCAAAGTTCTTGAAGCGTTTCCCCTGTGTTAGAAACATTAAGCAGTTCTTACAGGCTGCGCTGACTTTTCGGCAGCCTAACCAAGGATTCCAATTTGCGTCATGTGGTTCTACCATCGCTTGTGCCATCGTGAATCTCCTTCCCAAACCATGAAATTCGCTCTGCGAGCGGTGCGCTTATCAAGGCGCACATTGCCTAATACTGCGTTTCGAAGTAGAGGGGCTCTCAGCCTTTTTCGGCGGACGGCCCAGTTACCACCAGATCACGGATTCGGTCCAGATTATCCCGCACCCACAGCAACCGCCAGAGGTCGGCGTGCCGTGGAGCCTGGGCGAGCGCGATCATCTCGTGAAAGTCATGCAATTCTGCGGGGGTCATCCTATTATCTAAGCAAGTGCGTGTTTATTTGGATGGCCGGGCCGTTTGGCGAGACGCTGATGGAATCAGGGTCAACGCAAACCATGACTTTGTCGTCATGACTGCCGAGATGAGATGCTTCGTGCTTGGCGACGAATGCTTTCAAGTCAGCCAGCGTGCCGAGATAGACGACGACATTGCCGTTGCGGATTTGCTTGTTGATGCTGGTGATGATTCTTTTTGTCTCCGAGTCCATGACTTTCTCCATTTACTTCGGTTAGGTGTTTGGTCGAGCCGTTTGGCCCGGTAAATTACTACCATGGATGGAAACGGTGCTGAAGCACACCGCCCATCAGAATGCTGGAACCGCAGCCGCCCTTTGATAAACCGCACATCGTCTGCGATTTTGTAGACGTGCTCGTGGAACCAGCGGGTATCGGTGCGGGCTGGGATGAGAAAGACGACCGTAGCCCCATTCGCCGCCGCTTCCCGCCCTTTAGCGAGCCACTTGCCAACAGCCCGACCATAGGGTGGGTTGCAGAATACTTGGCCATCCCACGCCTGTTGAAGCCCGTTGTCATCCTTGGTGTAATACCGGGCACACTTGTGGTTGGCCTCGCTGGCAGCAACATCGAGCGTGAAGCCAAACTCATCATTTAGTTCGTCAAAGATGGACTGGGGGGTAGCCCACTCATCGCCATTTGGTTTGCTTTCCGTTGTTGAGAAAAGCGCCTCTAATCTATTAGTCATGTCGGCTAATACGGACATTGTCCGTATTAGCTGCGGCTAGGCGACCGCTTCGCCGTTTTCATCGAACATATCGACCCATACGCCATCCACATACTTCTGAATGGCTACCCACTTCTCCTGCGGCACGGGCTTGGTGCTGCCCCACCATTGGAATGGATTGCCGCCGATTTTTCGCGCAACAACGATTAAGCCAGCATCCATGGCCACTGGCATATGCACTTCACGACAAAGCTGACTGTACGGCTTCAGATGTTTGGTGGAGACGCCGATACGGTAGACGCCAACTTCGTACTTGGCGTAGTCTTCAAGCTTGAGCAGCGGAATGTCCATATACGGAACGGTCGCAGACCAAAATGTCTTGCTACGGTACGAGGCCGGTTCCCAAACGGCATTTTCGCTGAAAAGCAACAGCCGCTTGTCGGACATATAGTCTTTTGAGTTACGCATTTCATCCGTTTCTTCGGGTGAATTCAAAGTATTAACTTCACACGGCGGCAACAGCTTGGCAGACTCCAAGATTTCGTTGATGTGGTTGTCGTAGCAGTAGTGCCAAGCGATGCGTGATTTGTTCTTTCTTCCCATTTAGAGTCGTTTTCTCCTTTGCCGCCGCCAGTTTTAGTCGAGATTCAATCAGCGGTCAGTCGATGTTTCGCATGGCTTTTTACAGTGGCTTCGTCTCCATGCCTGAAGTAAATCCGAGCTATTGGTAGTTACAAAACTCTCTCTTCGTCCCGACGCACCCGCATATACTCGCTGGCGAGGCACTTGGCATAGGTGATCTTGTCTCCCAAGACCGCCGCCGCCATCTTGTCGGCGTGTTCTAAGAGCAGGGCACTTGCGTCTTGCGGTCGTCCGCCATCTTTGTTGCTGTCGGGCTTGGGCGTCTCTTCTTCGAGCAACTCGATTGCTTCGTCAGCAGTGTGCGAGCGATAAAACCATTGCCGCACCGTGTCGGCATTTAGGCCCATCTTCGCCAACGTCTCGTAAAAGCCCGGCTTCTTGCGGAATGTCCGCTTCTTCAATGCTAGGAGCGCGGGCAGCAGGCGCTGGCGCAACTCTTTGTTCATTTGGTTGCGGTGAAAGCTGACGCAGCCTATCGAGTCCTGAATCTCTTTCAGCAGGTCTTCCAATGACAGCTTCGTGTAGTAGGCGTCATTCCGGTCTTCGGGGACGGCCTGAAACGCGACTGTCACGCTTCGCTTGAGTTTGCCTTGGTTCGTCCAGATGCATTCAACCCACTGTCGTCCGTTCGTGACTCCGAGGTTTGCAGCACTGGTCTGGACTTCTTTTGTATATGCAGGTTCGCCGAATGCTTCGACATAGAGCGGCTGATAGTATTCTGTAAACACCCACGGAAATTCCCCCGCTCGCAGGACTTCGATCAACTCAGTCGGGCAAATGTCATTAGGTGAATATGCGTCTAACTCAGCGTTGAGATACGGTGCATCGACAATGACAATGTCATTCGTGTCGGGCTTTTCCGCCTTCAGACAGTCAAACCAATCCAGACTTGTAATCCGAACGTTGCGTTCGTTCAGGAGCTTATGCGCAGCCCGAATGTGAGCTTGGTGTGATTCTGCCGTTCTGTGCCCGCCGTTTGTCCTACGGCTTCCATGTTTGTACACGGTTTCAAGTACACTCGCATCGCGATGCGAAACCGGAGCCAGAAACGGAAGCGCGAGCTCTTGATTTGGGGGTAGTTGTCTGGGACGAGGTGCCGCTGCAATGAGGGCCTTACGATTTGAAGCGTAAACAACGCAACATCCGACCCGTCCAGGGAGTATGTCATCTCAGAGCCCCCGATGCACACCATTGACGATATTGCGCACTTCCTCGGTCGTGTCATCGCCGATCGCTAAATACCGCAACGTCGTCTCAAGGTCTGAGTGCCCAAGCCATTTCTGGATCTTCCGTGCTGCCGCGCCGGCGTTGTGGCGGTCGGTAGCGAAGTTCTTGCGAAAACGATGCAGGATCCAATGCTTGCACACAGGGGCATCGGCGCACGAAACCTGCTTGCCATCCACGCTGCCCACACACTTGCCGCAGTTGAGTCCACCCTTCCATGCCACCGTCTTAAGCCGACGCAGCAGATGTCCATCCGGTTTACCATTGACGCCGAACAGCAATGAGCACGAACCCGATTTTGCCCGTGCGTCGATTGCGGCAATCAAATCGTCAGAAATTGGCACAGTCCGCTTTTCGCAGTCCTTGGGTTTGAAGCTGAACCAAGGCTTCTCGTCCACCCGAATGGACTTGGTGTCGTGGTTCAGCTTTTTTCTTTTAATGCTGGTTTTTGAGATCGGCCCGAATTACTCCGAACGAGCACTCTGTTTGGTCGCCACCTCTTAGATTCCAGACACTTTCGCCATCGGCACGCAGCGAACGTAGTCCTTCGCGCATCGTCCCATTCCAATGGTCCGGGAAGCTCGATGGGGCCCCGTGCGCTCGGATGCGGCCCCTACCTGAATGGAAAACGGCACAGGGAATCAACCAATGAAAGAAAGGAACGGAAGGCGGAAAGTTATCTCCGCAATCGCTTAGCTGAAGTTGCACTTGGAACGTTCGATGCGAGTGCCAATAAAGTTAACGTTGCCGAACTTGCGAAGGACTACTTTGCCGATCTCCGTGCTAACAATGCCAAGGATAGCCACCGCGTCGAACGCCGATGGAAGACCCATCTAGAGTCCCGGTTCGCCCATCTGAAGGCCTCACAACTCACAACGTCGTTGTTGCGTCGATATATAAAAGACCGTCAAGATGAGGGCGCAGCAAACGGCACCATCAACCGCGAACTAGCTGTTTTGCAGCGTATGTTTACCCTTGCTCGTGAGGAGAGCGATCCACCGAGGGTCCGCCACATCCCCTATTTTCCACGACTGAAGGAAAGTAATCCCCGCACCGGGTTCGTGCAGGCGGGACAATACGAGCTTATTGCTAATGAATGTTCGGCGGTAGGACTATGGCTGCGCGGGATTTTTGAAATTGGCTTCACTTACGGATGGCGGGACTCCGAGGTAACCAGACTCCGTGTCAGTCAAGTTGACCTCTTCAATAAAGGAATTCGGCTATGGAGGGGAGAGACAAAAAACAATGACGGTAGATTGGTCGAGATGACTACCGCTGTGTACGAACTGTTATGCCGCTGCGTTGCTGGCAAGTCCGGCGACGAGTATGTTTTTACACGTGACGACGGGACGCGGATACGCGATTTCCGGAAATCGTGGTGGCACGTTTGTGTTCGAGCGGGAGTCGGACATTTCATTTGTCAGGTGTGCTCGGAAAATTGCACTGGGAACAGGTGCAACTGCGGTGCTACTCTGAACGAGGCACAACTCAAGTATTCGGGGTTGCTGTTCCATGATCTTAGGCGAACTGCCATCAGGAACATGGTGCGGCGGGGTGTTTCGGAACCTGTGGCAATGATGATTACCGGGCACAAGACACGGGCGGTATTCGACCGCTACAATATCGTCAGTGAGAGTGACCTAAAGGACGCTGCTCGGAAGATTGAGCAGGGCGCTAAGGAGGAAAAAGCGAAGCTTGCTGAGTTTGACCAAAGTTTAGCCAAGGTTGCACAGAAAAAGGTGCAAAATGATCAACAATCTAACAAGGTTAATATAAATTAACATGTTTGTTTTCAATTAGTTACCTAAGTTACGGGCCTGTAGCTCAGCTGGTTAGAGCAGTGGACTCATAAATCTCGGAAGCGAAGCAACCCCGCCTTTCATCAAGCACTTACAGATGTCCTCATGCATGAAAAAGCATCCCATGTGATCTCAAAAGTCAGCCTCGGGACACCTTAACGGACACCGGGAGACCAGCCAAACTGCGGCACCGGATGCCCGCTCCGGAAGGGCACTCCGCAAGAATCAAATGGTCGGTCAACTCAATTACCATTATTTATTCCCTGCACGCGAAAAAGCCGCCCCGCAAGGTATCAGGCCCAGCAGCACACGCCTGCGAAACTCAGCCGAGACAAGCAAGTTTTCGATGATCAGAGGGAAATTGTCGGAGAGGCAGTCACCGCCGGGAACAAACCAGTCGAAACTTTGCAACCACGCTTCCCATTCAGAAGGTTTCACCCGTTCCGGTGGACGCGCGTTATTGAGTTCGCGCTCGGAATAAATCAGTCGCGCGATCTGCCTTACAATTCAAATCCGCCTCCCGGATTGATGCTGATCACCTGCAATGATATTTGGCGAGAATGCTGCAAGACCGGCCGCCTGAAATTTGGTTAATTCAACAAACGCCCGCGCAGCCGCGCTCAGGGGTACATCTTTGGACCTGAGAAGCCCCTTGGATAACGTAAGAGGTCCCGCAGTCCCCGATAGCGAGATCGCGTGAATGCCGGTATCGTTTACAGTAGCGCCCCGGCAGCCGAAGGTCGCAAGATTCCTAGTCTTTACCATCGCGAAAATAGCGGAGAAATCGTTGATTTCCGAAATTACCTTCGGCGAGATCTTTTCTCTTAGAAAGTATTGATCGACAAAATGGCGAATGCTGAATCCGTTGCTGGGAAGCAATAGTGGAAAGCTGCTGAGCTCCCGCGCATCAATTTCGGTTTTGCCGGCGAGAGAATGTTGTTTGGGAACGATCAGCACCAGCTCTTCACAAAACAGTTCTTCATATTCGATCTCGGCAGTTTCAGATACGATGCAGGCAAGTCCGACATCAATGGTCCGGGTGAGTATCTCCTGTTCGATGGCGTGATCGCTACCCACGTGCATCGACACCTGAACCTTGGGATATGCGGCAGCGTAAGCCGCAAGCACACTAGGCACGAACTTCTGACTGAACATATGCGTTGTCCCGAAGCTTAAAGCTCCACGGAGCAACTGTCGAAGATCCCCGATCTCCTCTTTGGCGAGTTCCAATTCCCGATAACATCGGCGTGCACGAGCTAGAAGAAGCTGTCCTGCCTCGGTCAGTCGAAGGTTGCGGCCGCGATCAAAAAGCGGACACCCGATCTCTTCCTCCAGCTGCTGGATCTGAGTTGAAAGAGTGGATTGCGAGACGTGCAGTGATTCCGCCGCGTGCGTAAAATGTAGAAGCTCCGCAACGCGAATGAAATAGCGAACTTGACGAAGTTCCATATCTGCTCGGTCGAGACAAGCGAGATGTCTGCAATCGCGCAATCGAGGCGCGGGGGAACCCAAATTAATCGCTTGCGCCATCGGTACAAGCGATTCCTGCTATTAGATCAAACAATTGGACCTGCCTCAAACTGTTCGTATACTTACTTCACCAAATCGAGCTGCTCACTCTCTCTCACGCATGGCACAAAGGTGGGGGTAATGTATGAATCATATGAGCACCCGTACTGAAACAGAGGCAGGTCACATTCCCTGCCGCCATTGCTCAGGGGGCAGAGTTCAGCGCCAGAGCAATGCGTCCCCAACCAGATCCCGGAAGTACCAACTTCACCGCAGACGTAGTCGGGTTTTGTCCCATTCTGGGGTTGCGCCGGGAACAAAGTAAGGAGCTGTTGTTTGGGGAAACAACTTCGCAAGATAGATTTCGCTTGAGATGGGCACTGAACTGCCCCGTGGAGGGTATGACCATGTTGAACGACAAGCTTTCTGCAATCGTTAAGCAGGCAATCTCCTGGCGCCACGATATCCATTCCCATCCGGAGCTCGCATACAAGGAGATTCGGACTTCCCGCTTCGTTGCCGAGAAGCTGCGTGAGTTTGGGGTGGACCATATCGAAGAAGGTATCGCGTGTACCGGAGTGCTCGCAACAATCAAAGGCAAAGCATCCGCGTCAGGACCTCGAATCGGGCTCCGTGCCGACCTGGACGCTCTCCCTATTAAGGAGATCAGCGACAAGCCTTACCGTTCGAAGATTGACGGTTGCATGCATGCCTGTGGGCACGATGGGCATATTGCAATGCTTCTGGCTGCAGCGCAGTACCTTGCATCGACGCGTAACTTCAATGGCACAGCGGTCCTTATCTTTCAACCGGCGGAAGAGGGAGCAATGGGTGCGGAGCGAATGGTAGAAGCCGGCATTTTTGACCGTTACCCAATTGACGAAATCTATGGTCTCCACAACTGGCCCGGTCTCCCGATCGGCAAGGTCGCCATTCGACCTGGTCCTGTCATGCCTACCTTCGATGTGTTTCGGGTGTCTATTGAGGGGGTGGGTGCCCACGCCGCGAAGCCCCAGAACGCCATTGACCCACTCGTGATCGGATGCCATATCGTCACTGCGTTGCAGACTATCGTCAGCCGCAATATCGATCCGCTCGAGATGGCTTGTGTCTCGGTTTGTGCTTTTCATTGCGGTGAAGCTAGTAATGTGATTTCACCCACAGCAGAAATCATCGGCTCGGCTCGTGCCTACTCGAAGAAGGTGCAGGACACCATCGCCAGCAGGACCGAGGAGCTTTGCGTCGGGATCGGGAAAGCTTTCGGCGCCAAAGTTTCGGTCGATTACACTCGGACCTTGCCAGCTGTGGTCAACGATGCCGCCGCCGTCCAAACCGCGCAGGCGGCTGTGCAGCAAGCAGGCCTTGATCTCGTGACGGATTGGCCGCCGTCCACTGCAGGCGAGGACTTCTCGTTCTTTCTCGAAAAAGTGCGCGGCGCCTTCATTTTCGTCGGCAACGGTGACTCTGAGGTACTGCATAACCCATCGTATGACTTCTCAGACGATTGCTTCATCTACGGTATGCGAACTCTGATCAGCCTCGTTGAGTGTCGCTGATCCACATTGGAGAATGCATTATGGGTACGAGAGCACAAATAAGCACACAAGATGTTGGCCCAGCAGTTTCGGAACTGTTGATGAAGAAAATAAGTTGGCGCCTGGTGCCTTTAATGATTCTTATGTACCTAGTCGCCTCGCTGGACAGGGCGAATATCGGCTACGCTGCCCTAACCATGAACAGGGAACTGGGAATGACCACGGCCGACTTCGGAACGGCGGCTGGTCTGTTCTATCTAGGTTTCATCGTGTTCCAGGTGCCGGCCGGTCTCGCCCTGCACCGTTTCGGCGCTCGGCGCTGGGTGGCATTCATTTTATTAGCTTGGGGCGTAATGGCTACGCTGACAGCCTTTGTTCCCAATGCGCATTGGCTGTATGTCTTACGGTTCTTTCTTGGAGTATTCGAGGCAGGACTTTTCCCTGGAATGGTTTACTACCTCACACTTTGGCTGCCTAGCCGCAACCGAGTCTGGATTATGTCTCTGTTTGTGACCTCAATGCCCCTGGCCTTAGTAGTAGGTGCGCCGATCTCCACCGCGCTGATGCAGAATGTGGCGCTTTTTTCTATGAGTGGCTGGAGGTCGATGATATTCCTTGAAGGAGTACCGGCTGTTTTGCTAGGGGTGATCGTTTACTTTTCCTTACCGGATTCGCCTCGCCGAGCCGCTTGGATGTCGGAGAGCGAGCTGAGTGAGTTGGAAAACGCCATTGCTGTTGAAAAAGGCGGAACCAAGACCGAATCGTCGTCGGGCACAACGGTGTGGAGTACGATGGCTAACGCAAAGCTGTGGGCGCTGGGCGTCGTCTATTTTGGGTTGAACGCCGGTATTGTCGTGCTACTGTTTTTCCTTCCACAAGTCATCAAGACTTTTGAAGGCATATTTGGAAGAAAATATAGCGTTACGGATATCGGGATGATTTCTGCGGTGCCATTTAGCTTCGCAGTCTTATTCTTGATCTTCTGGGGGCGCTACATGACGAAGCGTCGGCTCACGGCGATCCACGTAGCCGGCCCCCTGGGCCTTGCTGCGGCATCTATTGGGGTAGCGCTCCTCTTGCATTCACCTTTCCAGGTGATGACAGCGTTTGCGATAGGTACTGCGGGGTGCTTCGTTACGCTGACCACTTTCTGGCAGCTTCCAAGTCGTTTCTTGGACGGTCGATCCGCGGCCGCTGGCATCGGTCTGATTTCCGGTCTCGGTCTCGTATCTGCGGTTGTGCTGCCTTATTTCATTGGCTGGATGAAAGACAAAACGGGATCGTTCACATCAGCATTCCTTTGCGTGGCGGGATTTATGGCTCTTGGCGCTTTAGTAGTCGTAATTATGGAAGCTCGCTTAAAGAAAGGTAGTAGCGTTTAAATCGTTAGAACGCCAATTGGGCATAGTGGGGTATCCACTTGACTCAGACCACAATAGGTAGTGTGCTGACTCATGCTGCAGGTTGTGGAGGACTATCCCAGGTCATAACTGAGATCATAAGAATAGCTACAAAAGTATCCGATGTCACTGCAATCGCTAATCGCCGCAGTGCCATCCCTGCACGTTAGAGCCCTCGGTGCTGGTGCAGATGTCCTAGGAGTTTCCATACCCTGCTTACGATAGAGATTCTCCAAGCGAGCGATGACTTTTTGCTTGTCTGGGCCTTCGTATTTATAACCACGATAGCCTCTAATATCGCCCTCCAAGGCCCGGCAAACGCGGGACGTTTGCACGTGTGTCCATGATTCTGTCCACCATGCGTCTGAGCTCTGCAATCGATTCTTGATCGTTAATGTCCGTGTTGCCGGTGATCCCGGAGCAAACACTCAGTTTGAGAATTCACTTGGCATAATTAGGTCCCGCAAGCCGACTTGAACGAAGCCGCTGGCGCGGCGGACGCATTCGCGTGCGGCGAGGCGGGCCGTAGCTGAGTTGCGCTAAGTTGTGTCGCAGAGGAGGAACTCTCTGTGACCCATCTACGCCAG